>Ga0209431_10004666_pt1 | contig 10724 bp, 10 predicted proteins | sample RifCSP13_3_FD_184021 | JGI IMG/M metagenome (GOLD analysis project Ga0209431, IMG submission 184021) | Soil microbial communities from Rifle, Colorado - Rifle CSP2_sed 13_3 (SPAdes) (version 2) | ecosystem: Environmental > Terrestrial > Deep subsurface > Rock core/Sediment | place: Rifle... | reverse complement strand
GACTCGAGCTAGTCGAGGTTGGCCGCGAAGGAACCGCTCGTCGCTTGGGCGGCTGGATATCAGAAATATGGGAAAATTGTCGCCGATATGGAGAAGTCACTTTGGTCTGTTTAATCTTTGTTTTTGATGCTTGATGTGTAAAGTTTCTGCGTTTCGAGCGCCATCCGTTCCCAACTAAAGCGGGCTGCTTGACGATAGCCGCGGAGAATAAGCTCCTGACGCGCTGTTTCTGAATGCATCATGGTTCTCAGTTCACCCTCAAACGAGCCAGGCGCCTGGGAATCAAAATAGCGCGCGGCACCACCCAAGATTTCCGGGAGTGAACCCGAGCGGGAAGAAAGAACCGGCAGCCCGTGCGCCATCGCCTCGAGCGGCGGCAATCCGAAACCCTCATACAGCGATGGGAAGATATAGCACAGGGCGAAGCGGTACAGGGCACTGAGTTCCCGATCATCGACAAACCCCGCAAAAACGACGTTGCGGATATCCTGTTCCTCTACTCTTTTTTTGAGACGCCGATAGAAATAATCTTCTTTGCCGACGAGCACGAACTGATACGCCGGAAAAAGAGGAGCCACCCGCAAAAACGCCTCAAGATTTTTATGCGGATAGGCATTCCCTACGTACAGAAGATATGGTTTCAGTATATCACGCACGAAGGGAAAGCGGGCATCTGACGGGGCTCCTTGGAGCAATCCGAGCCGGCCAAAAAGACGTTCTGTCTGTTCCGAGGGAAGAAACTGACACGCTGAATCAGCGGCCTCATAGGTCACCGATACCTTGCCGCGCGCGGCCGGATACCGATCAAGAATATCTCTCTTTGTAAAATGTGAAACAGCGATGATATGCTCGGCGCGACGAATAGCGCGCGCGATGACAAAACGATAGGCCGCAAACTTCATCCGATAAAAAAACGCTGTGCGTGTCGAACACTTCCGCGTCGGATAATGGAGGAGAATGAGATCATGGATAGTCACGATGAATTTCTTCGGGTAGAGAACAGGAACATTGAAATGCGGGAAATGTACCAGATCCAAACGGAATAAGAGCAAGCAGAACGGAAAAAGCAGTTGCTCGGAAAAACCGTACCAGGCATGCTGCGCCAGCGCTTTTTTGAAGCATGCATTCTTCGGCACATACTCGTCGAAATTCTCCCGCCGCAAAAAAACAACGTAATCGTTGTCCGTGTCCAATACCTCCAGATGTTCGATGAGTTTCTCGGTATACCGGCCGAGCCCCTTCCCGACCGAACCGTAAAAACGAGCATCAATGCCTATGCGCATATGTTTAGCTGACAACTAACAACAAAGGGAAGGGGGAGCGGACTCACTTTTTTCTTTCCGCCGCGCCGAATCGATCGATACAGAAGAGGAGGAGCGCCTGCGATGCGAGAATTTTGAAAACCTCTATGTCATCTATCCGATTCGTCGCTTTGGGAAAAATAATATAAGCCGTCATATTTTTCGCCTGACGCGGCGAGCGTATCACGACGCACCCCTCTTCCTCCCAGAATGTTTTTTTGGATGCTAGAAGCGTCTTCGCATCAAAAGCGGAAAATATTCCTTCCGGGTCGTTTTCTACCGCCTTTTCGATGTCTTTCGTTCTCATATTGACGAAACGCAGCGATACGATCGCAGCCTTGGCCAGAAGCTTCACGGTCTGAATGATCGGCTGGTAGGTCTCCGGCTCTCTCTTGACGAGCATCTCTGCCATGCTCTGGGGCAGATGAAAGATAAGCTCTTTCACAATATCGAATTTCCGGTTCATTCCGCCGATATACGAATAAGAATCGGACAAGTCCCGCGTAATCAGATGAGTGCGTTTCTGCAAGCGCAGTTTTTCCTGAAAAACGCGCCACAGTGCTTTTTCTTTTGCCAAATAGAGGACAAAGGCAAAAAGCCCGAAGCAGAATATGATGAGCGACTCCACGTCTTCCTCACGAAGGAAAAGGACTCCTTCAGCAATGACTTTCGGCGTGAGAACAACGAGAATGAACAGGGTAAGATATATCCAATACATAATATATTTCCAGAACTTGGGCCAAAACTAGAGCGAAAGGTTTTTCAAATAACTGCGTAACTTTTCCCCAATTTCTTGATGTTTGAGACCGAGATGGATGGTCGTCTTCAAAAAATTTAACTTATCTCCGGTATCGAGCCATTCCCCCTCGAGTCTCCGCCCGTACACCGGCATTCCTCTTTCCAGCATGATATCAAAAGCATCCGCCAAGCGGATCTCGCCTGATTTTCCGGATTCCATTTTTGCCAGTACCTCAAACACTTCATTGGTAATGATATATTTCCCCACCGCGACTGCTCGGCTCGGCGCTGCTTCCGGCGTCGGCTTCTCCACGATGTGAGTCACTTTCCAGTCGCGCTCATTCACTTTCTCGCCGTCAATCACGCCGAATTTCGATACATCTTCCAGCTCCACCTCCGAAAGCCCGATGATCGGTACCCGATATTTCTCATAGGCTTCGATCAGCTGGCGCGCCGCTGGAACCTCGCTGTCATAGATGCAGTCGCCGAAAATAATGAGGACTGATTCGTCGTCATCCACGAGATGGGCCGCCTGAAGTATGGCGTGCCCGTCACCCAGCGGTACTGGCTGGCGCACATAGGAAAACTTGGCCAGCGTCGATATTTTTTGGACAACTGCGAGAAGTTCGTGCTTATTCTTTTCCACCAGCGTGTCTTCCAGCTCATAGGAAATATCGAAGTGATCCTCGATAGCCCGCTTGCCCCGCCCCGTCACGAAAATAATTTCCTCGATACCGGAAGCCACCGCTTCCTCGACCAAGTATTGCACCACAGGCTTATCCACTATCGGCAGCATCTCCTTCGGCTGAGCTTTGGTGGCTGGCAAGAAACGCGTCCCGAAACCAGCCACCGGAATAATCGCTTTTTTTATTTTCCGCGGTTGATCGTTGTGCATACGTTTTGCTCTATTCATTACTTGATTTATGCTCTCGCCTCCGGCCTGGAGACCGCGTACGGGGCGGATACGAGACAGTAATTTTTCACGCTCCTGCGCCCTGCTATTTTTTCAGAGAAACGATTTTCTTGAACTCCGCATTAAATTCCTGTATTGCATCATTGACCATCGGGTGGAAGTTTCTGGCAAAATGATGTTCTCGCACAAACTGGCTCGCCTCAAACAGGGATTCGTGAGTGCCGGTATCGAACCAAGCGCCCTTGACGACCCGCACATCGAGCAGTCCTTTGGCCAGGTAGTTTTTATGCACATCGACAATTTCCAATTCGCCCCGTGCCGAAGGAATGAGGCTCTTCGCGATTTCCACCACAGCGCGATCAAAAATATAAATACCGGGAATGGCGAAACTGCTTTTCGGATGAGCCGGTTTTTCTTCGATGGATAACACTTGATGATCGCTACTGAATTCCACCACGCCGAAACGCTCCGGATCAGCGACTTCCTTGGCGAAAATCCGCCCGCCTTTCTCGAATGTCTCAATCGCTTCGGTAAAATCATCCTCGAAAATATTGTCTCCAAGAATGAGCGTCGTCGATTCACCGTCAATAAAGTCTTCGGCCAAAATGAAAGCGTCTGCCAATCCACGCGTCTGCTTCTGCACCATAAAAGAAATATGCACACCGAATTTCTCAAACATCGATCCCAAAAGATTCAAAAAGTGCCCCGAATGATCAGGCGCGACGATGATGAGGATATCCTTGATCCCCGCCTTGATAAGCGTAATTCAAAGGATAGAATATCATCGGTCTGTCATACACCGGCAGAAGCTGTTTGGAAGTGACTGCCGTAAGCGGTAGAAGCCGCGTCCCCGTCCCGCCGGCCAAAATAATTCCTTTCATGCCTTTTTTGTCATTGAGTCTGCGAAATGCTACAAAAAAGAGCACCCCGCTTAACTTTAATAATGAATTAGTCTATATCCACTAAATAAAGCCGTAGACCCCGCCTGCAACGTTTTGCGTAGCATTTCGGGCAGGGTTACCGTGTATAAAATCATATCCTTTTTCATACTCAATTTGAAAGTTGTGCGGGGTAAAAACTAGCGATATGCTGGAAACTTTTTGCAGAGCGCCTTTACAGAGTTATGAATTTTCTTTATTTCTTTGTTGCGCTCGAGCACAGCCTCAAACTTTTTCAAATAACCCGCGATCTCCTCTTTTTTTGTCGGCAAGTCGTACGCCTCTATGACGTGAAACACCGAAGCGATCCATTTCCCGATAGCGCGCATCTCTTTTTCTTTCATCCCTCGCGTGGTGATGGACGGCGTCCCCAGACGGATGCCGCTCGGATAAAACGGTGAGGAAGGATCGCGAGGAACGGTGTTTTTATTGACGGTAATACCGACTGCGTCCAAAGCCTTTTCCAGGAGAATGCCGCGCCCTTTGCCGCACTTCATAAGCATCATATGATTATCGGTTCCATTGGTTACCAGCTGCATGCCATTTTTTATGAGCTCCAAAGCGAGGGCTTTGGCATTCGAAACAATCTGCTTTCCATATCTGCGAAACTCTGGCATCGCGGCTTCTTCGAGAGCCACAGCGATGGCCGCAGTCGTATGGTCATGGGGACCGCCTTGCAGGTTCGGGAAAATAGCCCGATCGACTTTCTTCCCCAAATCCGGATCTTTCTTGAGGCCTTTGGCAGTGACCATTATCATCCCGCCGTGCGGACCGCGCAATGTCTTGTGCGTCGTCGTCGTAATGATGTGCACATAGGGAACCGGACTGACATGTGCGCCGGCAATAACGAGTCCTGTAATGTGCGCAATATCCGCAGCCAGATACGCCCCTACCTTATCGGCGATTCTCGCCAATTTCTGAAAAGGAAACTCACGCACATATGCCGTCGCTCCCACCCAGATGAGTTTCGGTTTGTGCTCTACCGCCAGGCGTTCGATTTCTGCCAGATCAAGATAGCCGTTCTCTTTCACATGGTATTGAACGGCATTATAGAACATGCTGGTGGCGCTGGCTTTCCAGCCATGCGTCAAATGGCCGCCGTCGGGCAAGCTCTGCCCCATCACCGTATCACCCGGATTGCATACGGCCACATACACCGCTAAGTTGGCCGGGCTTCCCGAATATGGCTGGACATTGACGTATGGGACGCCGAATAACTTTTTGGCGCGGTCACGCGCAATATCCTCGATCTGATCGATATACTTCTGCCCGCCATAGTAGCGCTTGTGCGGATAGCCTTCGCTGTATTTATTGGTGAGAATCGATCCCATGGCTTCCAGTATCGCTTCAGAAACGATATTCTCCGATGGGATGAGCTCCATGCCCTCCTGCTGGCGCTTCAGCTCATCCTGTATGGCCTTGTAAATTTTAGGGTCTGTTTTCTTGAGTGTCTTTTTCATAAAATAAAAATTACAATCTAAAATTCAAATATATGAGGGGAAAATTAGATCATATCTCACTGTATTCAAAAATTTTTACATTTTACACTGTCATTTTACACTTTTATTTTTTCATTTTGCATTTCAGAGAGATATTCCTTCAATGCTTCCTGGTATGGCCTGAGAAGCGGACGCTTGGTATTGAGAAGCGTCGAGCACCTCGGACGCAGAGCCTTGCGCAGAAAGACGTCGCTCCCCACAGGCTGTATTGTAACTCCAATATGCGCCTGTGCATAGAGCTCCTTGGCAGCCTCATACCAGGTGACGCCCCCCGTATTTACCAGGTGATATGTCCCGAAACTGTCACCCGATTCGATCAGTTCTTTCGTAGCCACAGCCAAATCAGGCGCATAGGTAAAGCAACTTTTCTCATCGTCGACTACTTGCACGACTTCCTTGGTTTTCTCTGCCGTAAGCTTTGTCGAATCGGCCGCCTCCAACATTTTCTCAAAAAAGCTTTTTTTAGCCGCTGCGCTTGCTGCCGCTTGACCAAAAAGCTTCGAAAGGCGGATCAGATAATATCCTCCATTCTCATTTTCTTCTCTGTCATCCCGGGCTTGACTCGGGATCCAGGAATTCTGGATTCCCGTCTGCACGGGAATGACAAATGACTCTATCACTGCTTTCTCACCAGTAAACTTACTCATTCCATATTTCGAAAGCGGTTGCGGCACATCATTTTCCTTATAGCCTTCGCTTTTTTCTCCATCAAAAACATAATCCGTCGAATAATGGACCAACACCGCACCCGTTTCTTTTGCCACTCGAGCTAAAAACTTGGGAACTTCTGCATTGAGGAGCAGCGCGTTTTGATACTCTTCATCGCTCTCCTCGCATGCATCCACCGCATTGTACGCAACACAATTGAGAATAATTTCCGGGGCATACTCACGGATCTTCTTTTCTGCCGCCGTGAAATCCGTGACATCCACCCAGCACCTATTGTGTACAACAGATTTTTCAGACGAATTCTCAGGGGTACTCCCAGAATTATGCACAATAGGTGCTGGGTCAATATCTTCCCTATCCCACCCCAAAAGCGCGTACCGCTCGTCTAAAGAAAAAACTCTTACGAGCTCCTGTCCCAACATCCCTCTTGCCCCCAAAACCAAGACTTTTTTACTTGCCATACCCGGTAGTGAAACTTCGACAATCCCCCAAAGAAACTGTCAAAATTAGATTATCATTTAATGTATGTCTGATTCCCGTGTCTGATTTCCTAAATTCCAAACCCTGGTCAAAGTTCTACTGCCGGGCATATTGTTTTTCATAATATTCCCGGTACTCCCCGGACTTCACGTTTTTCCACCAGGCCTCATTTTCTTTGAACCATTCCACGGTCTTGCGCAAACCTTCTTCCAAAGTCACTTCCGGTCGCCAGCCGAGTTCGCGCTCGATCTTGGAATAGTCGATGGCATAGCGGCGGTCGTGACCCGGGCGATCTTTGACATATTCGATAGCGCCTTCTTCTTTGCCGAGAAGCTCAATGAGTTTTTTCACCATCCAGATATTTTCGCGTTCACTATTGCCCGCTTCGCCCGAAGCTTTGCGAGGCGAGCCGCCGATACAGTACGTCTCGCCGATTTTTCCTTGGTGGATAATCAGATCGATCGCCTTGCAATGATCCTCCACATACAGCCAATCACGCATCTGTAGACCATCGCCATACACCGGCACTTTCTTGTCCTCGAGCAGATTGGTAATAACCAGTGGAATCAATTTTTCCGGAAAATGATACGGTCCATAATTATTGGAACAATTGGAAATAGTGACGGGCAAATCATACGTATGAAAATACGCGCGCACCAGATGATCGGCTGCCGCTTTGGAAGCGCTGTAGGGGCTATGCGGGTCATAAGGGGTTTTCTCAGAGAAAGGAGGATCGTTCGGCTTGAGTGAACCAAATACTTCATCCGTGGAAATTTGGTGAAAACGTTTTCCATATTTCTTGGCCGCCTCTAACAACACCTGTGTTCCACGAATATTCGTTTTCACAAAGACCTTTGGTCCGAGGATGGATCGATCGACATGAGATTCAGCCGCAAAGTTCACTATAATGTCAACGTCCTTGGCTAATTTCTCTACCAGCTCTTCATCCGCAATAAAACCTTTGACAAATGTATAGCGTGAATCTTTTTCCCACTCTTTGACATTTTCCAGATTTCCCGCGTATGTCAAAGCGTCCAGATTGACCACTTGATAATCAGGATACTTGTTCAAGATATGATGGATAAAATTGGATCCGATAAAACCGGCACCACCGGTAACTAAGAGTTTCATAGTAGATAATTCAAAATGTAAACATCAAAATGGAAAATGACAGATTAAAATTCAAAATTTACTAAAACCGAACTGAAACAATGTTTTCTTTTATTTTTTAATCTCAATTAGGGTCTAATTCCCCGCCGCTTGCGGCGAGTATCAAAGACAAATTTGTCAAAGATACCTCGCGGCTTGCCGCGAGGAGTATTCATTTTTGCATTGTCATTTTGATTTTTGATTTTTACATTTTACATCAAAAAGTGAAGTCTTTTTGTATATCCTTCAATAACGGAAACGCTTTATCCCGAGCGGTAACAATAGGATTTTCTATCCCCCAATCAATACCGAGCGCTGGATCATCAAAGCGGACACCGCGTTCATGGGTTTTGGAGTAAGCACCGGTGCATTTGTAACTGAAAACGGTGCCTTCTTCCAGTGCTGCAAATCCATGCGCGAAACCGGGTGGAATCCAAAGCTGACGATGATTATCAGCCGAGAGTTCCGCTGTCACATGCTTCCCAAACGTCAGAGAACCGAAACGTACGTCGAGTACGACATCAAGCGCTCTTCCCGCCAGGACGGTAACCAATTTCCCCTGCTCAAATGGCGGTATTTGATAATGGAGTGCGCGGATCACGCCTTTCTTGGAAACTGAAATATTATCCTGCACAAAAGGCGGAATGCCAAGCTCCTCATAGCGCTCTTTTTGAAAAGCTTCAAAAAACTCTCCCCGCTCATCCGTGAAGACATCCGGCTCGATAATCACTACCCCTTCCAAGGCTGTTTTTTTAATTTGCATAACGTAATAATTATGTCATCCTCGCGAAAGCGGGGATCCAGAACGCATTAAAACCTAGATTCCCGCCTCCGCGGGAATGACAAAAATAAGACATTTCAAAGATATCACATTTCTCTTCTCGAAACCAGCTATATTTCCCCTCCTCAGCCATCTTCGATACTATTGAGATAAGCGCTACTTCACCATCTATCGACGGCCGTCTACAGATGGTGAAACTACGATAGTAAGTTTTGTTTGAAACCAGTCCGCCAAAACCCGGCGAGACCAGCCATATTCCCATTTCTAAGCCACTTTACAGCACTCGCGGTTGACAGAATAGCAAAATAAGAGTATAATAGTAACTTGTAGTGCCTTAAAAAATTCTCTGTGACAATAGAAAGGCCGTTTCTTCAAATTTCTTTTCTATTGTCACGGGGTGACAATTGGGTAGACATCTACCCACCTGAAACAACCTCTCGAGGAGAGATCATGAGTAAAGTATCGTTTTGGTGGGGCGCAAATCCTCTAGCAATGAGTATCGCTGGAAACGTTGCGAAATTAACCGAAATAGGACTCCGGCCGGAATCAAACGAGCCCGCAACACGTCAATGTCTCACCTGCGAAGTTGAGCTGAACTCGGATGGGCATAGAACAATCAGCGGTATCCAATCAATCTTGCGTCATACATATCAAATATACACGCTGGTTGAAATCGATAACGTGGACATTCTCGACCTAGTCGTATGCCAAGGCGCTCTAATCAAAAAACTAGACCTTGCCCTAGATCAAGCGATCGAAAACCTGTTCGCAACTCAAGGCCGTTTTATCAAAGGCGGAGCAATCGCCCAGATTCGTGCCAATCTTGAAGTAGCACGAAATCTGCCATTGTTCGGCTATCAAATGGTCCGGCACAACAACTAGTCCAAAGGTCTCACCGGCAACTATCTACCAAAAGTTGTCACCAACAGATCAGGCGCCGCTATGTGCAATACGCATTCGGCGCCTTTTCAATTGTACATAAAACAAAGCTTCCAAAAGATGAACGCTTTTTTATACATTTTTGAAACACTAATCCTATTTCCACTACTGATCTCTAGCTTACAAATGTTCTAGCGGCCGCTAGAACATTTGTAAGGTTGAAAAACAAAGAAAATAAACTCTATACATATGGTAACAGAAAATGCCATCTATCGACGGCCGTCTACAGATGGTAAAATGAAAGGGATATATAAGTTTTGTTTGGGATCTTTTTTCATCAAAACAGCTGCCCTTTATAAAGTCACATCATAGGTTGTAACACAAATAAAAAACCGCCCTGAGCTAGTCGAAGGGCGGCTTTTTTATTTGCATTTGTCTGGCCTCATCTCTTATCTCACATCACCTACCATTCCTACAATTGGATATCGTTCATCACATCATCAAGCGTTTTCTTCTCTTCCGGTGCGGCTGGACTCGGTGCGGCTGGTCGCACGTCGCGGAACTCACGGGGTTCGCGGGGTTCGCGGGGCGGACGCTCCGATCCTTCCGGCTCGTTGAGTTTCAAATTGACGCGCGCGTTATTGCGCGCCCCGATGACCCGGAGTAGCGTACGGAGCGCCTTGGCTGTCATCCCTTCGCGCCCGATGACCATCCCCATGTCCTTGGCATTGACATCGAGCGTGATGAGCACTCCCATCTCATCGATCTTCCTTTCTACCTTCACATCGTCCGGATTATCTACGAGCATCTTGACGGCATACTCGATAAAATCCTTGTCTTTCACATTGTCTGTCATAAGACTTGAACATCACGGATTAACTGATTTAGATGCGGAAGAAACATCTTCATCTTCCACATTCCAATAATACCTCTTTTTATTTAAGCGTGCAAATCGCTTTTAAGCGAAAGTGTCAAGCGGGATTTCCAGAAAAAATAACCGATGATGAAGAATGTCACGGCAGGCGCGAGCCACTCCGGCATATGTATCCCGAAAGCTCCCGTCACCATCACGAGGCCGAGAAAAAAGATCGAGTACATGGCGCCGTTCTTGAGAAACACATATTTCTTCACCCGTTCGATATTGGCTACCGTCAGCTGCCGCACCATCACCGCTCCGATACCATTACCCAAAAGGATAAGCGGCACCGAAAGCGTGAAGGCGAACGCCCCGAGCACGCCATCGATCGAAAAACTCATATCGATCACTTCCAAAAAAAGGATCTTGCTCACGTCCGACATGCCGGTGTTGCCCATCATCCGGCGCTCGGCTTCTTCAGCGTGCTGGCGGAACCCATGGGTAATGAAAAAGGCCGTCGA
>Ga0209431_10004660_pt1 | contig 10735 bp, 10 predicted proteins | sample RifCSP13_3_FD_184021 | JGI IMG/M metagenome (GOLD analysis project Ga0209431, IMG submission 184021) | Soil microbial communities from Rifle, Colorado - Rifle CSP2_sed 13_3 (SPAdes) (version 2) | ecosystem: Environmental > Terrestrial > Deep subsurface > Rock core/Sediment | place: Rifle... | reverse complement strand
TACAATCATCGATTGGAGCTTCTTCACTATAAATAAGCCCTATTAAAAGCCTTACAGGCTTCGGCTCAAGAAGCTCACTCATAACTAATATAAGCATTTGTAGGAACTGGAGTTTGTCAAGCTATGGTATAGAGTCGCATAGAAGATGAAATATAGATTGGTGGTTGTTGCTTTAACAACAAACCCTATACATCAAGTCTAAACCTTTTGTTTTAAGATAACAATTTCGTGCCCTTCGAGTGGTACCCTAACAGCGTTCCTTTTTCCCCTCTTCTCTACTGTTAGGTGCTTTTCTTGGGGAAGAAGGTTCACTAGTTTTTGTCCTTCGGGGATCAGATTGGTATCAACAGTTAAAAAATCGTTCCTTTGATTTGTATCTAAGTTCATGGCGATAAGTATCTCAGTGCTGTCCAGTATTCTTGAATAAGCAAGCGTGCACTTGCCATCTAGAGGATGTCCGAAGTCTAATCCGTTTCCCGAAATCTCCCGAAAATACTGCCTACCATAGCGAAGTGCGGATTCACGCTGTCTAATCACTGCTATTTGGGCTATGTTTTGGTATATAGGATGTGTTGGATTAAAAAAGTGATGTCTTTTAGTGTCAAATGCTCCCCAGCCACCGCCGAACATGCATTCCCTAACATGGCTATCATGGTCTCCTCCTCCATCGAACCCTTGCTCAGTTCCATAATAAATACACGGCACCCCCTGACTCGTAAGTAGATATCCGATCGCAAGGACGGTCTGCTCTGGGAAGGGATTACCATGCATAAAACGCCTATAGGGTCTCGACATCTGGTCATGGTTGTCCACAAATGTGACAAAGTACTGGCCCGCTGCTCCAAAATCTGTATATAGCGTCTTAAAGCGATCGTAACGCTCTCGTAGATTTGAAGGACTGACAAAACCTTTGATTGTCTCTTCCAAGATAAAATACAGGGGGAAATCAAGACAGGCATCAAGTGAAGGGAAGCGCTCGTTAGTACCTTCAACGCGGCTATTCCTCCCGATATAGCGCTGCAATGTCAAGTCATCTGCAACGACCTCGCCAAATATAAAGAAATTGTGTTTGCCAATACTTTTGGCGTATTCTCGTATTGCATTACAGAAGAGGGCGGTAGTGCTATCTTCCATGTGTTTTACTGTGTCCACGCGGAACCCATCTACATCTGCTATGGCGATCCAGTGCTTATAGATATCAATCAAGGTGTTCAAAACATTTGGTTGCGTGATATCTAGCTCTTTCAAGCTAAGAAAGTCTCCGTCAATAGACTCATCCGGGTCACTCCAGTTCCTGATCTGTCCTCTTCTCTTATAATTTTCAGGGTTTCTGAGTTCTTCTGGCCACACAGCATCATCTTCATGAAATCCAGAAGGCTGAATGACCTTCCTCCAGAAACCAAAGTCAAAAGGTACGGGCGCCTCTTTCCAATAATAATAGGGGCGATCACCGGGGTAGGCCCAGTTGTCTCCTGTATGATTGATGATGATATCTAGAATGACATACATATCCTTTGCGTGGACCTGTCTAACTAGTTCTTGGAGGTCCTCCTTAGTACCAAATCTTTTGTCTACTTCTAGGAAATCCTGAATACCGTATCCATGGTAGGTATCTTTTCTCTCTTGTCGGTTTTTGAATATAGGACTTAACCATATTGCGTTAGCGCCAAGTCCTTTAATATAATCCAGTCGGCCGATGATACCTTTGAGATTCCCTCCTTGGAAAAGCTTTCCCTGCTCCATATCTCGCCCTTTTGGAGTTGAGAAAGGGTCATAAGCGGGAATGTTCTCCTGATTATTATCGAATCTATCTACTAGAAGAAAATAGATGAACACATCCCGCCAGTCACGAGGGGAAGGAAAGACATCTCCTTTTGGTGTGAAATCCAACTGCCTTATGGATTTTATCATGTTCACCAAGTCTTGAATCTATCTCTCATATTAGGTGTTAAAAACAATTCCTTTTTTTATACTAAATTTTAATACTATATTCAAGTATAAAGACAATATTCTTGTTAGTCTTAGCAATTTTCCAAAATTGATTATCATTAGCAAAAAGTTTCTATGTGGTCGTGTGGTCGTAAAAGTATAGAATATCCAAGCAGAAAAAAGTGAAAGTTAATAGGTTCAAAAAAGATCTTATAAAGAAGTTTTCTTGAAATTCTTACTTTTCACACTTATCCTATTTCTCAGTTTTGAGAATATTAAGGAGTATGAAACCAGTGAGATTGATTTCTTTTTTAATATTTCTAATGGCATTTTCAGCATGTAGCGGTGTGTCTACAACCTCGAATCCACCCCCTACTCCTAAAATTTCCCCTTCCCAGGTTGTGAGTGATTACCTTGAAGCATTAAAAATAAGGGATCTTGGAAAAACGTATGAGTTTATCTCAAGCGTACATGCGGCTAACCTTGATATAGAAAGCTACAAGACAAATATGAAGCAATTTCTTGACAAATTCAGTTGGAATTTACTCAATTATCAAATTTTAGGGGTTCAAATACTAGGCGACCATGCTCTTGTGGTTGCTGAACTCGAAGTGCAATTTAAACCAATAAATACGGAGAAAGAGACCCAGAAAAAGACATCTGTTCAATATGGGCTTATTGTAGTAGATGATAAATGGAAGATTTCACAAGATAATTGTATATCGAACTGTGAATCAATAGAGGGCTTCACTGGACAAGGTTTGAAACAATAACCTCACCTGGCTTAGGAATTTCAAATGATTAAAGTAGCAATTACGGGTGTTGCCGGCAGAATGGGCGGAAGGATACTTTCACTTCTTCAAGAAGAAGATGGTATCAAGATCGTAGGAGCAACTGAAAAAGAAGGTCATTCTTCCATAGGAAAAGATATTGGAAATCTTGCAGGAGGAGTGAAAATAGGGGTTCATGTATCGGATAGGATAGAGGTTGCTGCTACTAATGCAGATGCCATAATCGATTTTACGACACCTGCTGTAACTCTTTCAAATGCTTTTTATGCATCGAAAAAGGGGAAGGCCATGGTAGTGGGGACAACCGGCTTCTTAGAAGAAGAGAAAAAGAGATTTGAGAAATTGGCCAAGGGATTTGCCTGTGTTGTATCGCCTAATATGAGTATTGGTGTGAATGTGATGTTTGAGGTGTCAAGAATGATAGCTAAGTATCTTGGGACAGAGTTCGATGTTGAAATCATTGAAGCTCATCATAAACATAAAGCCGATTCACCAAGTGGTACAGCTCTTAGGTTAGGTGAGGAGATAGCAGAGACTCTTGGAAGGGATTTTAAGAAGGTAGCGAGGTTTGAAAGGCATGGTAGAATTGGAGAGAGGGGAAAAGAAGAGATTGGGATACAGGCCATCCGCGGTGGGGACATAATAGGGGAGCATACCGTAATCTTCTGTGGCACAGGTGAAAGGATTGAGTTTACACATAGGGCTTTAAGTCGTGATAATTTCGCAATGGGTGCTATACGTGCACTTAAGTGGGTTGTTGGAAAGCCTCCTGGAATCTATACGATGAAAGACGTTCTTGGGATTCAGTAAAATATTAGGAGAAAATAATAGTAGCCACGAATGAACCCTAATTAGCACGAATAAATACCTTATATAATCAAAAATGTTTATTCGTGAAGAATCGGGTTCATTCGTGGCTTTCATTTACCAGGCTATGTTCAAATTCGAGGTTCTTAACAAGGATAGAGAGACCAAGGCGAGGCTTGGTATGATTTACACAGCTCATGGGTTAGTTGAAACGCCTGCATTTATGCCTGTTGCGACTCAGGGCTCTGTAAAGGCTATGACTCCTTTAGAGATTGAAGGCTTTGGATTCGAAATGATAGTGGTCAATGCCTACCATTTGTATTTAAGACCTGGTTTTAGAACGGTAGAGAAACTGGGAGGACTTCACGGATTTACATCCTGGAATCGTTCGATTCTTACAGATAGCGGTGGCTATCAGGTGCTTAGCCTTTCAAAGGTAAGAAAGATCAAAGAAGGAGGAATCCTTTTTCGTTCTCACTTAGATGGTAGTGAACACTTTTTAACTCCTCAAAAGTCAATTGAAATACAAAAGGCCTTGGGGGCTGACATTATGATGTGCCTAGATGAGTGTCCCCCTCATCCATCAACTTACGAGTACTTGTATAATTCACTTGAGTTAACTTCATGTTGGGCAAAGATTTGTAAAGAGACAAAGGGTGATTCAGAAAGCGCCCTTTTTGGCATTGTTCATGGTGGTGTGTTTAGTGAACTTAGAAAAAAGTCAGCACTCGAGCTACTTGAAATTGGCTTCGACGGTTATGCTATTGGTGGACTAGGCATCGGCGAATCTAAAGAAGAAACATGCGAGATGGTAGTGCTTTCTCTTTCCTTTCTTCCCGAGGATAAACCCAGGTATCTTATGGGGCTTGGATTGCCTGAAGACATAGTAGAAGCAGTTTCAATGGGGGTTGACGTCTTCGATTGTGTGCTTCCTACAAGAAATGCCCGAAACGGTACTCTCTTTACAAATCATGGTAAAATGGTTATAAAGAATGCCCAGTATGCAGAGGATGAAACCCCAGTTGACGAGGATTGCGAATGCTACACGTGCAGAAATTTCTCAAGAGCCTATCTAAGGCATCTTTACCAGGCGGGTGAGATACTTGCCTCTCGGCTTCTTACTTTTCATAATCTCCATTTTTATGGAAGGCTGATGAAAGAGATAAGGGAGTCTATATCAAGGGGGCAATTCTCTAGTTTTAGAACACTATTCCAATCAATAGGAGGCTTTGATAAGAGTTGAGAAAAATAATTTTGGTACTAATGGTTAGCTTATGGCTCGCAGGATGCCCCGTACTGCCAGGAGGAGGAGAGGGTATGGGGGGTTCTTCAATCACTGCTATCTTGCCCTTTGTTCTCATATTTGTCTTGTTTTATTTCTTGATACTAAGACCTCAGCAGAAGCAGCAGAAGTCGAAGCAAGATATGCTAAAAAACCTTAAAAGAGGGGATATGGTACTTACGACAGGAGGCATTTACGGGAAGATCTTAAATATCGTTGAGGATGTTGTTACCCTTGAAATAGCGAAGGGCGTAAGTATCCGTGTGGCTAGGGTAGGCATATCTGGTTTGGGCAACCCAGGTAAGGACGAGGAGGAGAAAAAGGGAAAGGAGGAAAAATCTGAGAAATGAGAAGGGCTTCTAGGGGTTGGATTATAGTAATACTGATTGCACTGCTACTCTCAGTAATTTTTTTAACCCCCACATTCCTTGGAGATATGCTCCCAGGATGGTGGGGTAAGGTATTTCCACAGAGGGGGCTCAGGTTAGGATTAGATTTAAGGGGAGGGATTTATCTTCTCCTAGGGGTAAGGGCTGAAAATGCGGTAGAGCAAGAGCTCTCTAACATGAAGGAGTTGATGAATGAGGAATTAGCTAAAGATAAAGTCCTTCCAAAGAGTTTTCAAAACAGCGGTAAAACGCTTACTATAAGTTTCTTCTCTAAGAGCGATCTTGAAAAGACAAGAAAGTTAGAGTCTGACTACAAGGAGATCGCAGATATTAATGAAAAGGATTTGTCTCTGAGTTTTACACTTAAGGATCAATACATAAAGGAGCTACAAAAAAGGGCAATTGATCAGGTGAAAGAAACTATACAAAACCGTATAGATGAGTTTGGTGTGGTTGAGCCTTCTATACAGAAAGCTGGTGCAGACAGGCTTTTAATTCAGGTTCCTGGAGCAACTGAAAGCGATAGACAAAGGATTATAAATATAATCAAGCGAGCTGCCGTGCTTGAGTTTAAAATCGTAAAGGACTCCGGTCCTACCCAAGAAACGCTTTTAGCCAAATATAATGTTACAACACCTGATGAACTTCTTTCACAAGGGTTTCGTCTTCATCCGGGCAACCCAAAGGATGTCCAAAGTGAGAACGAAAAGTTCTTTATTACAGAAAGCGATGCCCAGGTCACAGGACAATATCTTTCTGATGCGAGACTCATATTTGATGAGTATGGAAGACCTGCTGTTGGTTTTGGTTTCAGGGGTGAAGGAGCAAGCAAGTTTGGAAAACTGACAGGAGACAACATTGGACAGAGACTCGCAATCGTGCTTGACGGCACCATAAAATCTGCGCCGGTTATCCAGGAGAGAATCTCTTCTCAGGGAAGAATTACGGGGACTTTTACGCTTGATGAGGCGAAGGATTTGGCTCTCGTTCTTCGCTCAGGCGCCCTTCCGGTCCCTGTGGATGTTGAGCAGGAGCAAACTGTAGGGCCCTCTCTTGGTCGTGATTCAATCGAGAAAGGCAAGCTTTCGATGATTGTGGGCGGAGTTGCAGTTGTACTTTTTATGATGATTTTCTATAGGCTTCAGGGTGTAATTGCTAATATTGCCCTCGGTCTTAACATGCTCTTTATCATGGGTTTTCTCTCTTCATTTGGAGTAACTCTTACACTTCCCGGAATTGCAGGCCTAGTTCTCACTATGGGAATGGCAATGGATGGAAACATAATCACATTTGAAAGAATTAAAGAAGAACTTAGAGTTGGGAAATCTCCTCTTGCCGCAATTGATGCAGGATATGAGAGGTCTCTTTGGACGGTGCTCGATTCTAATATAACTACATTACTCACTGCTCTTATACTTTTCTGGTTTGGAACGGGTCCTATAAAAGGCTTTGCCGTAACACTATCTGTTGGGATAATTTTCACGATATTTAGTAACGTGATTGTGGCACGTGTTATAGCTGATTTGATCTATGGAGGGAAAAAGGTCGAGGCTTTAAGCATTTAGGAATTGGGAATATCGTCAGGCGTTAGGCGTTAGGTGGCTTACCCCTAACACCTTGCGCCCTCACGACTCACGCCTACGAATTAGGAGGTTTTAATAAGTTGGATTTAATCAAGCCTGGTACTCACATTGACTTTGTAGGAAAGATGAAAATGGCAGTTTTTATCTCTTGGGGATTAATCCTGATTGGTATTATCTCTCTTATCTACCATAAGGGTCCGAACTGGGGTGTGGAGTTTGTTGGTGGGACAGAGATTCACGTAAAATTTGCAAAAGATATAAAATCGGATGATATAAGAAGTATTTTGAGTTCTGCCGGATACAGCGCTGAATCTGTTCAGCAGCTCGGTTTACCTAAGGATAACGAGTACCTCGTAAGATTTTCCCCTAAGGTTGTAGCCTTTGAAAAGATCCCGGATTTCCAAGGTATATTGGAACAAACATTTGAGGGTGTCGTTGGTAAAGGTGGAGCAAATATGCTCAGGATTGATTACATAGGACCCAAGGTTGGAAAGGAGCTTATAGAGAAGGCGATAATATCAATCATTCTGGGTTGGGTTGTAATACTCTTGTACCTGATGGTTAGGTTTAAATTCGAATTTGCTCTCGGTGCCGTCATCGCAATTATACATGACATTCTTATAACACTTGGTACCATCTCTATTACTGATAAAGAGTTCACGCTTACCATAGTTGCAGCGCTTCTTACGGTAATTGGGTATTCCGTAAATGATACAATCGTGATTTTTGATAGAATTAGAGAGAACCTTAAAAAGGTTGCCAAGATCGGTTTTAAGCAGCTTGTAAATGATAGCGTAAATCAAATCTTATCAAGAACTATAATCACAGGAATAAGTGTGTTTCTTGTTCTATTTGCCCTCTTTCTATTAGGCGGTTCTGTAATCCATGATTTTGCTTTTACATTAATTGTCGGTGTTGTGGTCGGAACTTATTCATCTATATTCATAGCAAGTGCATTTGTGATTTACTGGAAGTATAAGAGGGGAGTGCTTACTTAGACCAGATTTTCATAGAAAAGACCTTCTTTCAAGCTCCCTCTTCCTTAGAAATTGACAAATATGTTAAACGCATTAAACTAGACAGCCTAAAAAGTGAGACCGCCGAATCTCCCATTAATTGGGAAAGCGGGGGACCCAGTATTTTGGGGCGAATCATCCAGAGAGGATGTAGGGTAATCTTCCACACCCGAGCCCGTCAGCTAACCTCGTAGGCGTTAGGAAGGTATATGAAACACACCTTTTACCTCCACTTAGCCTTTAAACCACATATCCGAATAGACTCCTTCCTATTTAATGCATAAAAATCCTTATGAAAGAATTCATTCTCATAGCCCTTAATCTTTTTTTATTAGTTTTATTTATCAAACTAATTCGAGCAAAGAACCTTCTTTCGTACCTGAGCGGAGGTAGGTGGTGGCTCACATGGATTTCTGTCGGGATTATCACGTTTATGGATGAGTTTACATCCATGTTCTATGCACCTAGTGAGGCTTACAGGTTTATCGGAAATAAGGCAATATTCTTTCTTATTTTAACCGCTATTTTCATTCACTACTCAACCACTCGAATGGTTGAGATTGCAGAAATACTCGAGAAAAATGGAATAAAGGGAGGCGGTGTTTACTCATTTTCATATCTTGTTCTAGGTCCTGTAGTCTCATTCATTGCGGTTGCTTCCATAATGGTTGATTACATACTCACCGCTTGTATTTCATCTGTCAGTGCTATAGCTAACGGAATGACCTTCATCACTCTCTCTCCATTGGTAGAATATCTACTCCCATTTGCCATCATCTGGTTTATAGCAGGACTCAACATCATTGGTATAAGAGAGAATGCAAGGTTTACATTTTCTGTTTTTATAGTAGCTATCTTCATCATTTTTAACCTAATCACCCTTGGGTTTTTTCACTCCACCCCCGAGAACGTAGGGGTGATAAAGCGTGGTTTTGACAATGTCTACGGAGACCTTACAGGAGGAAATATCTTTTATGCTATATATGCTCTGGCATTTGGTATGGGTAGTTCTGTTCTAGCTTATTCCGGAATTGAATCTGTTTTGCAAACAGCCGGGCTTGCAAAAAGCTGGCGTGATATTGGAAAGGCTTATATTTTTCTTGCTTTGACTGTTGGGATTATCACCCCTATTGTTTCGACACTCGCCCTTTCTTCCTCGATTGATTTCCGTGCTCATGAGGGGGATCTGATTACTTATTATGCAGAAATTGTTGGTAGTCCCGCTTTCAGCATTGTAGTGGGTTTTTTGGCTAGCTTAGCTCTTATGATGGCTGTAAACACGGCATTTGTTGCATCGAGTGAATTACTTGAGCGTGTTGCTCATCGCTACGGGTATAAATGGCTAATTAAGACTAATTCTAAGGGGTCGCTTTACCGGATTCATCTATTTAATGCGGTTTTCTTCTCAATAATCCTCATCATTACAGGTGGTGCTCAGCGCATTCTTGCCGAAATGTATGCAATAGGGCTTCTTGCCAGCTTCTGTATAAACATGGGAAGCCTTCTCATATATAGATTCTTTAAAGGAACGCAAGAAATAAGAGAGTATTCCACTTCTCGTATCGGAACACTTCTTATCTGGCTGATGTTTTTCTTATGCTTTATCTATCTTGCCCTTCATAAACCCTATGGAATGGGACTCTGGGCTATATCAGTGATTTTCTTTATCATAGCTGGGCTACAGATTGCAAGGAAGAGAGCCCCTGAGATTAAAGAGATAGAGAGGACTGATTTCCCAATGGAGCTTATCACAAGAATTGCCGAGAGTGATCAAGAAACGATCCACATTTATTTTAAAAGACCGGGTGAAAAAAAAGAAGGACTCAGGAGGGATGCCTTTTTTATAACCTTTTTTTCTCCAAGACAGGGAATCCCACCCAAGATAGGTGATAAATATTTCAGGTTTCCTGTATTTAAGACACAGGGCGTCTATTATTCTATACTTGCTATTCTCTATGCGATTAGAGCGGACCTTCCAGAAAAAAGGTTTGTGATTCACTTAGGATGGCCTACCTCATCTTGGATTGACAGATTGGCTGTGGGTCTATTTGTTTTTAATCTTATGAAACTCCCAAAGCTTTTTCCAGAGTTTGAATTTGTGATTGAACACGGTTCGCGATGAATTGGATGGATAGCCAACATATTGAGAGCATTTACGAAGTCGTCTATAATAAATTACGTTTATTATCTATCGTTACCCTCCTTGTATTTAGTTTTGTTCTAGGGAGTGCTTAATTTACATTTTATAACTAGCAAGTTGGGTTAATTTATTTTTCTAGGTTAATAAATGGACTATCTGGTTTTTAGTATTTTTCTTATTGTGGCACTTTTTGGTCTTGTTTCGCTTATATTCGGACTGCCAGGGAATTTTATTATTCTTGCAGATTCTCTTCTATACGGTTGGTATGGAGGGTTTAAAGAGATAACTCATAAGGTAATTTTAATCTTAATTATTCTTGCGATCGTAGGCGAAGTTTTAGAATATGGACTTGGAATACTTGGAGCAAAAAAACGTGGTGCAACTAAAGGTGCAATTATCGCTTCAATTATAGGTGGAATTGCAGGTGCAATTATTGGTGCTCCATTTCTTTTTGGGATAGGTTCGATTATAGGTGCTTTTCTCGGAGCATTTGGCGGGGCTTTCTTACTTGAGTACTTACAAGGAAAGGGAGTAAATCAAGCGATAGAATCGGGATGGGGAGCCTTTCTTGGCAGAGTGGGGGGAGCCATTTCAAAGGGTTTTATTGGTATAATGATGATTATAATTACAATTGTGTCTGTAGTGGGAAAATAAAATGGGTAGGGTACAGTACGTGCATGGGTGTCTTAAGGAAATTACGGAACATGATTAGAGTCAAAGGGCTTTCTACTATAGACGGGGTTTTCTAACCCCGTTTGTCTACGCGGAACTGTAGGGGCGGGTCTTGCACCCCGCCCT
>Ga0209431_10004659_pt1 | contig 10735 bp, 10 predicted proteins | sample RifCSP13_3_FD_184021 | JGI IMG/M metagenome (GOLD analysis project Ga0209431, IMG submission 184021) | Soil microbial communities from Rifle, Colorado - Rifle CSP2_sed 13_3 (SPAdes) (version 2) | ecosystem: Environmental > Terrestrial > Deep subsurface > Rock core/Sediment | place: Rifle... | reverse complement strand
AGGATAGTGGGCCGGTCAACACCCCGATCAGTTCCCTGAGTTCCCTCAGCTCCCTCAGCCATTGATCTGCGCGTTCATTCCATATACAATTGCCAACGTGCCATGCCTGGCACGCGCCGTCTTGGGCGTTAGAACTTTGGATTTTGGAGTTTGGATTTTGAAGCTTGGATTTTGAAGTTCAGGAGGTGAATCCCGATGGCCGACGCACATCGGGGCAGCCGCAAAACGATCGACGTCCTCGCCCGCGCAGCCGTCATCTACGCCGTCCTGCTCGAAGAAAGCGAAGCCTCCCGCGACGAACTGATCGCGAGGGTGCGCAAGGAATTGGGGCCAACTGCCTACGGCAAAGCCCCGGAAGACTCGCTGCGGCACGACCTGGACTGGCTGGAGCGCCTGGGCTTCGAGGTCGGCGTCTTCGCGGGCCATCGCTACCGCCTGGTCGACATCGCGCCGCGCTTTCCCCTCCCGATCAGCCGCGAGCACGTCGAAATGCTGGCCACAGTGCGCAAGGCGCTTGAGGGAACGCTCTACGGCGGGGCGATTGAAGACTTCGTCAAGCGATTGCGCCCGTTTGTCGATCCGAACCTTCGCCCGCAGCTTGACCGGGAACCGTTGCTCAAGCTCAACGTCCCGCTGCTTGACGACCTTGCTCCCCATCAGAGCACATTGCACCAGATTCGCCGCGCCTACTATCAGCGCCGGCGCATCAGCTTTCTCTACACGTCGCCGGCCCGGCCTGAAGCCAGGCCGATCCGTCACACCGTCGAGCCGGAAGCGCTGGAAGAAAGCGATGGGCACGTTTACTTTGAAGGCTATTCGGTCAGCGACGAGGACGTGCTGCCATTTCGACTCGACCGCGTGGTGCCCGGATCGGTGGAAGTGCTGCCGACGCGGTTTGTTGGCGGCCGGCAGCGGCGCGCGATTCCCATCCGCTATCGGCTGGCGCCGAAGATCGCTCGCTCTGGCGCGACGCGCCGCTTTGACGAGCACGACGAGACCGTGCTGCCCGATGGCTGGATCGAAGTGACGGCCAAGACCAAGAGCCTGTTCTGGGCGAGCAAGAAATTGTTGAAGTACGGCGAGAACTGCATCGTCGTCGAGCCGCCGGAGTTGGTTGCGGAAATGAAGCGGGTGGTGGGGGAGATGGCTAGGAATTATGGCCTGGAGGTATAGCGATGAGCGAATTGCGCTACCACCCGCGTCTGCTGCCACTGTTCGACCTGTTGCCGTATGTTGCCCATGGCGGCACACAGGGAAGCGTCGCCTTTGCGCGCGATGCGACGCTGCTGAACACCGCGCTCAGAGAGCGAGGCGCCGTCTGCGGCTGCGAAGCGATCTTCGCATGAGTGTCGTGATGATTTTGACCGTTTCCGGTTTATGTGGTAATCTGTGGTCAGGAATCTTGATCAGAGGATTGAAAACTGTTTTGCGCAGTTGATTGGTAATGTAAATGAATCCCGGTTAGGGGATAGTTTTGTAGTGGAGCCCTTCGGCCTGATAACAAGGCTGAAAGGGCTCCGTCGTTTTTAAGGTTCGGTGCTTGACAAACACCATCCCCCAGGTATATACTGCACATGAAAACGTTACTGTATTGCGAAGTTAACCTAAAATGTAGATATAAGTGAACATAATCAACGATGGCCTTGTCGCCACGATAACCAAACATCTCGACACAGCCCAGCATTCGATAGCCACTGCTCAGAAGCTCTTGTTAAAATACTCCGGTGGCGATTCCCACGCACGGGATACATCGGAAGATAGGTTAGCAGAACTTGTCATACAGCTCAACCGCTATTTCTCAGCCGAGTCTGAACGACTTGACTCTGAATCACACTACTGGTCTGACGTTGAGTGGATATGTAATCGCATTCTAAACAACGAACACTGTACAGCAGATTACGAATGGGCACTGAAATTGCGAGACAACGCAGTACAGCACCAGTTGGAGATTAGCGATGCACTCAGGCAACTGTATGGCTGTCATGAAGACCTAGATGGCTAGAGTCCAGAGTAAGCCAGTTGCTGACGGCGACCAGCAACAAGCTCGGCTTGACCGCGTCGTGCCAGGGTCGGCTGAGGTGCTGGCGACGCGATACGCTTCGGGACGACAGCGGCGCACAATTCAGATTCGTTATCGGCTGTCGCCGACGATCGCCCGCTTCGTCGCGAGCCGCCGCTTCGACAAGCACCAAGAGACCATCCTGCCTGACGGCTGGATCGAAGTGACGGCGGAGACGAAAGACCTCTTCTGGGCGAGCAAGACACTGCTGAAGTACGGCGCGCACTGCATCGTCGTCGAGCCGCCGGAGTTGGTGGCGGAGATGAAGCGGGTGGTGCGGGAGATGGCGAGGAACTACGGGATATGAATGCCGCTCAATTGGGCGGCGAGAGTGTGATACACTAGATCCAAGTGAATAGATAAGATCGATGAGTAAAGAATAAACATGGCGTACAATGACTTGCTAACCGAATATCTTGAGACAGGCATTCTAGGCCGCATGGTTGCGCACGGTTATGCTCTTTATCCAGCTAAGTCAGCGGGATACGAAGGGCGGCGGGGTATAGATTACCATGTAGATATGTCCATTCGCACACATATCATCAACGGGTTATTCCCTGTAACACGGTTGTTGGACTATCTGGCTATAAACGGCATTTACACGATGCCGGAGAATGATTTTCGTCGATTGCTGGTTTTCTTCACCACACATGATTTCCACAAAGACCCGGATGTGCAAGACCTGAAAGAGCGTGGAGAATTTGACGTTCCATTGGCGCAAGTTGAAGAAGAGATGCTCGCTCTGGAAATTTCAAATTTTGTAACTACCACCCCGGTTGAGCATCGTGTAACAATGGTACATTCTCCCAGTCCAAAGGTTGGCGACTACTCTGAGGCCAGAGCAGGGACGAGCAAAATAGAACCGTGGGTGCACATCGCAGACGCGCTTTCAAGTATGCAGACGGCACGCGACTATCGGACGGTCGAAAACTATCTCAATAAGATTCTGGCGCGGCAACTCACTCGCCAGCCCTTGTCTTTCTACTGGCATGAGTTAGACGATTATCGGGGAATTTCTACCCTGCTATTGCATCAAGCCATCTCCACTGAGTTGCAAGAAACATGGCAACTATTTCCCCTGCTTTACTTTCCCAACGGGGTACTTTATATCGGGCCAACTAGAGACGAAAAAAGTTTAGACGTGGACAGCCTGCGCCAAGGCATTGGAAAAGCCTTCTTCAATCTCATTCAAGAAAGTCTTGCAGATAAAGCGTTGGCAGTTGCAGAGGCGGCTATAGCTGAGTCACAGGGAACTACAAAGTTCAGGGCGTATGCTTTTGTTTTTGCTAATGTGGAACAAATGGTACTAGCTCTCAGAAATAGGGCGCAACGCAAAAAAGCGAAACTCTTTCTGACAGAACGCATCGGAGGAGCGCTTACCCGCAAGTATGCTAACACCACCGAAGTAGACATTCAAAGGGCTGTCGAGAGCTTCTGTCACCTTTATATGATTCCAGTCACAGCCGAACAGGATAGTGACTTCTCCACAAAATGGAAGGCAGTATCCAGTTTCATTATGGGAATTGAGAGTATTGCAATGGGCTTAATGGGAGATCGAAGTATCGACTGGCTTTTTGATTTCTTTCATACACCGAAGGCCATCGCTCAAACGATCACTGTCAATAAGAAAATCCTGACATCCGGCGGAAAAGCTGATCATGCGATCATCATCGCTTATCATTATTTGACTCAGCATAGCTTTGGGGCCGATCGGCGCCCCGCTGATGCCGCCGATCTCGCAGTAATTCTTAGTGAGTTGCAATGGCAGACTGCGGCTGCTTTAAAACCTTTTGACTCAATCGCCCAACGCTTAAAGTACGCTAATAAAGAGACGGGACTTGAGACCGAGATCACCAGTTATATCAACGAGCATTTGTTACTATCCTTTGCTCAAGTGCGCGCGGTGGTATCGCCGTTAGCTCAAGTAGCTCGTGAACGAAAGTCCGGCTATGGCAAACTCTGTTCGTTCTGCAATCGTGTAGCTTCAAAAATCCTAAAGATAGAACTTGCAGGTATAGTCACCACGACTTTTTCCAATCGTCGTATACCGAGTCAAGTCGTCAAAGAAATGCAAGTCTGGTGTCCAATGTGCTACTTGGAATTTGTACTTCGAGAGCAATTGGGGCTTGGCTATACCAGGGGCTACAGCAAAGCCGATTCAGATCGACTCTACCTATTCCTTCTGCCTGACTACTCTTTTACCCCGGAGTTCTGGCAATTTGCCCGGCACAAGCTACTCCAGCCTTTCGAGAGTGTGACCAAATTGCATCTGCGGCGTGGCTACCACGAGGAGGCCGATGCCCCAACTATTCCTAATACATGGCTCTTGCATGGAGCAGTGGATGATCGATGGTTAGATGAAGTTCAAAGACTCTTTGAAAAGGCTGCCCAAGAAATGCAAGTGGTTAACGAGAAAACAGGAAAATCCCCGCGCGAAATGTTGGGCGAGAAAATGAAACTTGCGCCTCTGCACTCTCCCAACTTCCAGATTCTCATTTACGAAAACTCCGTAAGCAGCCGGGATAAGAAATTGGCTCCCACCCGTTCGGAAATGTGGTCCAAGGCCGCTTACTCGGCCACACTGCTTCACCTGCTTCTTGGCGTACGAGTCTATGTGACGGACAAGCCTTATCTGCCGCTGACACGGCCTGACGAAATGAAGCATATTATTGAATTGGACGGCGCGCACCTGCTACTTAGAAACGTGCTGCCTCGCAATGAGCAGCTAACCGCTCCGGCGGGAACCGTGATCGCGTTGGTCGATCTGAAAGAGGCGATAGACTTGCTTTCAGCGGTCTGGGAAGTAAATGCGGCTTTATCGGGCGGAAAGGGCAACCGCGATAAACAAGTTGCAGGTATTTTGGAGCAAGTGAATATGGAGCCACTGGCCGCTGCTCGCTTCTACAAAGAGCGGCAAACGGCTGGCTTCGTGGTGTATCCGGCCCTCCTTCGGGCCTGCGAGCTATTGCTCAATTTGAAAGGAGAGGGCAAATTGAACCTGGCACAACAACTCACCGAGGCCTCGCTTCAGCTGTACATCCCGCTGAGCAAAAAGGAGGGCAAGGCGCACCGTTACGAAACGATGTTGCGCACTGCCGTAGAGGTCGTCAAGACTAGCCCACGCAATGTTGACGACGAATTTCTCGTGGCACGGGTAGCTGGGCATCTGCTCAAACGTCTGAATCGCATTGATGGGGGCGTTGTCCCGCTTTACGGTGAAGCATTGGCGCAGGCTGCTACTGACTTCGCGCGGCTGGTCGTGTTCGACCTATTCCACCAACACTGTCAGGGTCGCGCAGCGCGACTCACACACGAAGAAAATGCCATCGCCGACGCAATCTACTATCTAACAGACCGCCAAATTGGAGGCGCCTGGAAGAAGTACAAGGCGGACCAAGCCGCCCGCAAATCAAAGGAGAAGAACCATGCAACTGAGTGACTTTACCACCCTGCAAGTCGCGGACTATCGTCGCTTCCTGATGACCGAAGGCAATATTCCTATCCCCAAGTATCGGCAGGGGCGTTACATTCAAGTCGTCGTGCTGCGCGAGACAAAGTCGCACGCCATTTTCACCACCGAGGGGCAAACACTCGACGTGGAGGTGTTGCAAGCCGGTCTGCACAACACCCAGGCAATTGACCGGATCGTGATGTATAAGCGCAAGCAGATTGCTCCGGAGCGACGCACCGGGAGGGCACTCTCACGAGCGCGCGGCTTTGGGCCGGTGGAAGATAAGAAAGACGCCAAAGGCAAAGTCATCGTCCCTCAAGGCGAGTGCGAGATCATGGGCAATGCCTGCGGGCTATGCGCCGACTGTATCTTGTACGGCTTTGCTGCCACGACCGGAACCGCCTCACAGAAGGCCCGCGTGCTGACGGACAGCGGGTTCGTCATTCGCTCACAAGATCAAGTGATGCGGGATATCAAACTCAATGCAATCCAAGAGACGACGGCAGGCGGTATTGCCGGCAGCGCCTATGCTCATCGAGAGAATGTCTTACCGCAAGTCTTTCTCCCGACTGCTGAAACGTTGCTGGATGTGACCCCACCCGAGTTCATTTACGTGTTGAGCAACATCCTGATGACCACTCGCTACGGTGCGGAGAGCAACCGGGAAGGTTTCGTCCGCAATCACATTTTGGGCATCTACTTCTCCGAGGCGGAAGTCTTCTCTAATCTGGAGCTTACGCAACGCTTCTACGATGCGCTTGCCGTCAGCGCTCCCAACGCGAACGAGAGCGATCCGAAGCAAGTGCCCGATTATCTTGCGCACAAGGACTTTCAGGCGAAGTGGAAGGAAGTCGCCGAGACCAGCCTCAAAGCCACTATTGGGCAAGTGAAGCGCATGACCGATGAACATCTGGCCGCACTCGTCGCCGACACCCAAAAACTCTACGCAGATGAAGGGAGTCTCACGAAGTTTCTGCGTGAGTTGCATCAGCAGGCTTTCGACTATGCCACGCAGATCAAAGGCAAGGCAACGCCCAGCGAAGAGGAGAATGAATCAACCGAGGAGAGCAGTGGCGAGGAGGCGTAGCCATGCACCTTTATCGTTGTGATTTGATCCTGCATGACTATCTCTTCTTCGCCACAACCGAGCGTGGGAAAGTGGCCGAAACCGGGCCATTCGTTCACAATTACGCGTTGACCTATGCGCTCGGCTGGGCGCGTTCAGCATGGTACAGCGAAACTCAAGAGCCACATTACCCAGAAGAACTGGCCGCTGCATGGCGAACAGAAGCTGCCTATGTTACGCCTGCTACCTTGCTGAGGGGCGGGTATCTCATCAACCAGTACAATACCATGCCAGAGAGTTATGGTCTCGGCAAAGGTCAATCCATTGGCTACCCCGATTGGGGATTTGCCAAATGCCTTCGCCCGGCGGCGCACTTTCGGTTTTACGTCGTCAGTCGGAATCTCAAAATGCTTCCGCGTTTTATTCGGCTGGGCAAATTCATGGCAAAAGCCGAAGTACGAGCTGAACATGCCCGGCGTATCGAGCGGGCAACGGGTACTTGTATAGCGAATGCTTTGCTGGCGTGGGATGATCTCAAAGCCACGCCCACTGTGTTTGACCTGACTGCGAACGCACTTCCCACACGATTAATCAATCAGGGGCGATTTACCAATGCTGATCATCTCCGCGCGGAGTTCTCAGATGGCAGAGTGGTGCTGCCTCTTGCGGCAGGCTATCTCTCTGCCGCTGACAAAAGGGCATTCAAGTGCAAGCGATGCCTGGAAGCGCTCAAGTTTCTGGAGACGGCTCTATGCGGCTCCTGGTAGATGGGCTAAGATACGAGACACTTGAGGCCCCTTTCATAGGTGGGCTAAAGCCTTACGCGCACCAAAGCCGCACCCTAGCTTTGGTGCGCGAGGCCATTGCAAAGAATGAGACGTTGTGCATCTTGAATGCCAGTGTAACAGGCAGTGGCAAGACAATGGCAAACTTTGCTCCAGCGATTTTAGATGGGCAGCTAACACTAGGCATTTATCCTACTAACGAGCTTATCCGCGACCAGGAAGGCGCACTTCGTGCGTACCTGAGACAAGATGATGTTGTGAGAATTGACAGTGATGAACTGGACTATTGGCAAGATGTGATGCATGTGCGAGGCCACACGGCAGCGCTTCAGCCGATTATGGCCGTGTGGGAAAAGAAAGCGCTGCTGACGAATCCAGACATTTTATATCTGATGGCTTATGATCTCTACGGCTATAGCTCCAAAGTTGGCTACCGCGAGCGTATCTTTCAGGCATTACTCAATGAATATCCAGTGATTGCTTTTGACGAGTTCCATCTATACGATACCAAACAGGTAGGGAATGTTGCGTTCATCGTAGGGACAATTGCTCGGTTAGCGCCTAATAAACCCCACCTCTTCATATTCTCGTCGGCCACGCCAAGCGGAGTACGCGCGTGGGCTGAAGACCGGTTGGGTCTGCGCGTTGAGGATGTTACGGCTGAGGCCACGATCTCCGGGCGTGTTGTCTGCGAACCAATAGATAGCCTAACATTGTTACCAACTGACCTGAGTCGTTGGAAAGGGTTAGACACTATTCAGTCTATTGTCTGGCCTGAGGTACACGCATATCTTGACCAGTATTCGACAGCACGCGGGGTATTCATCCTTGATAGTGTCTATGACGCAAAAGTACTGGCAGCTTGGTTAGGCAAAAAGTTTGGCGATGCTGCCGTTGGCGAAATTCACGGATATATGGACAAAGCCGACCGCGCCGGAAACCTCGAGCGACGATTCACCGTGGGAACCACCACGATTGACGTCGGCGTTGATTTGACAGGTAACAAGGCCAAAGATTTTATTGTTTTTGAGGCGCGTTCAGGAGCACAGTTTACGCAACGCTTAGGCCGATTGGGGAGACGTGGGCGCGAACATGTAAATATCTACCCCCCCAACTTTGCATGGGCAATGGTGCCTCACTATGTTCAAAAAGAGGTTGCCAGACAAATAAAAGAGAGGGGCGTAAACGCAAGTGAGTATTTGTCTCGCAAAGATGTTTTGAACCAAATAGAAGTCGCCTATACACCGCGAGAGGAGTTCAGAAGGTATTGGACAAATTATTCACCTTATGAGGCGGCAGCAGCGAAAAAACGGATACTTACCTCTGGGTTGAGTGACAATCGCAAGATGACTGAAGAACGATTACGCCGTGTGATCTGTGAGCTGTATCGCGGAACTCGTCGCGATGTTTCAAGTGAACAGATAGCGGCAATTGGGAGTGGGATTGAGTGGAGCCAGCAAGAGTTATGGGAGCAATTTGGCCTCTCCACGAACGAACATAAGGGTAGCGATGGGAAGATGTATCGGGATTGGTATCTTGACGACTTAGAGACATTCCGGAGTGGAGGCGAGTTTCAGGTTGCGCTATACGACACGCTTGATGAACGGCGCGGGTTATTCCCTTTCAAACTTTACAACTTACCCTTTGTGTTACGTCGAACGGTCTTTCGTGAAATGAGCAAAAACCGCTTTGAGAAGATCGTCAAACAAAAAGCAGGAGTTCGAGCGGAGAGATTCCTTCGGCGAGTAGAACGCGCGACCCCTCTAGGCTATTTACAGATAGAGGGATTGACCGATTCGGTTAACCACTTCTGGTTTCAGATTGAAGAAAGCCAACTGATGCGTCAAAGTGGGTCAATGTTCAAACTCGCGGATTGGGAGATTGGCGCCGAGAGTTCGTGTTCGCTCGAAACTGTCAATGCTGCTCTTGCTAAACGCACCTTGATTGTCTGGTACACCCAAATGGCTCCGTGGGACTTGACGATTGACTTCAACTTACCTCCAATGTTTCAATTGTATTCACTTCGGCCAATAGGTCTGAATGGGCGATCAACTATTGGTGATCAATTTTGGTCGGTAGCCTTTGGTTTGGCAGCGTTTTTCCTTAGCACAGTTCCAAAATCAACCAACGGCGCAATCTTTGCATAATGATGCTGACTACTCTCTATGCCTCCCTCATTAGCCTCTACGCCCTGCACGACAGCGTCATCCCGCACACGCAGGGACGTAGTATGTGTGCAACGAGCTTGTGCATGATGCCACGAGCCGTGTATCTATTCGTGCGGTGCTCGTTGTCACCACACTGTGGTAAACAGATTCAAAGCAGCAATCTTGGGATCGCGTGTGAGGAGGGGAAGGTCCAGGTGCAGTGCAGTGGCCGCAATAATGCGATCAGGCATGTCGGGAACTGTGTTGCGATCAACACGTCCAAGGGCCATGGTCACATCCAGATCGAGCGGTGCCACTTGATAGTTCTCCGAACCGGCGCGGAGCAAATCGATGACCCGTTGAACGGCGTCGGATGCGATCTTTCCTTTTTCAGAGAGGTAGATTATTTCGACCAGCGCGATGGCCGGGATGATGATGATATGCTCACCTGCATCAGCCTGCTCGAAGACATCTCTGACACGGGCGGACAGTTGCGGGGCAGCATACAGATGCCAGAGCAATGCGTGCGCATCGCTGACCCACCGGCTCATACGTCACGCTCGCCGAAGTTGCTCCACATCTCGCGCCGCGCGTCGGCAATATCCTGCTCGGTGATCGGCGGGAGATCCTTCCACAGCCCGCCGAGCCGGATCAGTCGTTTGGGTGGCTGCCCGGACTTGAAGCGCAGGAACTCGATGAATTCGCCTACTTCGGAGAGCGTCTCCGGCGGCAGTTCATCCAGCGCGGCAATGATTTGATCCTTAGTCGGAGGTTGAACGGCCATGGCTCGCCTCCTCAACTTTTGGTGACAACCACGCTGTACCTCAAAGCCAACATGGCTGCTTGGGTCGGATTATACCGCAATTCGCAACTCGCAACTCGCAGACTCAATCAGCTTCGACCTGATTTCGATGCCGCCGTCGAGCCTGGTCGACCACGCGCAAGTCAAATGCGACTGGTGGACATGGCAAACTGAAGACAAGCAAACGTGGCGCGTTCCGCAAGGCATGAAATACACCTTCAACCGCTGAATTGCAATGCCGCTGACAACACGACCACTTGACTACCCGACCAACTGACCATCCGACCAACTGACCACCCGACCACCAGACTAGCCGACTACCCGACCAAATGACCACCCTCTACTCCTCCCTCATCCGCCTCCACGCCTTGCACGCCGGCCTCATCCCGCAGACCCAGGGCCACCTCGCGCACGCAGCGTTCCTG
>Ga0209431_10004656_pt1 | contig 10739 bp, 12 predicted proteins | sample RifCSP13_3_FD_184021 | JGI IMG/M metagenome (GOLD analysis project Ga0209431, IMG submission 184021) | Soil microbial communities from Rifle, Colorado - Rifle CSP2_sed 13_3 (SPAdes) (version 2) | ecosystem: Environmental > Terrestrial > Deep subsurface > Rock core/Sediment | place: Rifle... | reverse complement strand
CGTGATGCGGGCCGGCGAGGTCATCACGTTCGAGGGTGGTGAAGGCGTTGCGCGCGTGCCGCCTGTCCCGGCGTTGCGAGAAATGATCGGCACAGAGTGGGTAACAGTTGAAGCGGCGAAGCGCTGGCTGAATGCGATAGGCGCCGCATCGCTGTTCGCCAGCGCAACCGCGTTCCCTGAACGCTCCAATCTTTACTCAATTTTCAAGAGTCCGACGACTGGCCACATCCTGCGGCGCATTGAACAGAAGAGCGAAAGCGGGCAAGCCCATGTTGGACACATCCACTTGCTGGAAACCGTAAAGGAGGTATTACGATGAGGCAGTTGATTATGAACAAGAGCGAACGGTTCGATCTCGACTCGATTCGCTCGGACATTGAGGAGATCGTCAATTCGTTCGACCGTTATCTTGACGAGTATCCGGTGAAGACGGCCAAGTCTATGCACGCTCTGATGGGGCCGGTGCCGATGATTTTGGATGGTGCGCGTGTGCGTAAGGAGAGCCTGCAAACGCTCGTTGGTCGTTCCGTGCGGATGCACGAAATGAATCCGCGCACCAAAGGCTATCTGCCGCCGAGCGCGTTGGGGGCGTTGGAGAAGGCGACCACGAAGCTGCTCGATCTTTGCAACCGCGTGCCGGTGACGGCTGTGACGAAGGTTACTGAGCGCATTCGCTACAGCGTCTACTACGTCCGCCGCAAGAAGGGCATCGAGTGGATGGAGCGGACGAGGCTTGCCTTCATTGATTTCTTGCGCAGCAAGTATGCCGATGATGCGGCGCTTGCTGCGGCATGGAACGAGAAGGACGCGACCCTCGAAGGCTGGCGCTTCCCCTCGCAAAAAAACAAAGCCTACCGCAAGGCGAACTCCGCGAAGAAAGCTGACATAGACGCCTTCCGCGCACTGCCTGAAACCGAACGATTTGCTGAAGACGAGGATGACAATGAGTAGCCTTGATCTGTTGAAGCCATTTACGGTTGAAAAGCCGGAGCCGCTCATTGGCGCCAAAACCATTCAACTAATTCTGATACGCGAAGTATTGGATTACACCGTATTGCGAACCGAAGAGACACGCGAACTAAATACAGTGGCTACACCGCTGTCGCTGACCAACAGTGCTAAGACCATCGTGCGCGTCGCGTTTCTAGCGACGAAGCAGAAGGCCGCGGAATCACGTGAGCTCGAACGAATCTTGCGAACGGCGACGAGAGAGGTTGGCTTTGAGAACAAGGAATGCTACCTAAAAGACAACTTGTGTTTGGAGTGCCCGCGTTGCGGACTATTCGGTGCAACGAGCGTTGAGTCGGGGAAGGGCGATCGCGCAAACATCAAACACCGCATTGAGTATTCTACCGCATTCTCGTTGCTGCCCTTTGAGGACATCGAATCAGCGACAACCTTCAACGCCATCAATGATCAGAATCAGACAACTGGACAGGCATTAGGCTCGCGCTATGCGGTCATTCCTGCCACGGTCTTTCCGAGCATTGTCACGCTGCGCAGCGCGACGATGACCGAAGTGATCCTGACCATCAAAACGCTGCTCGCCAGCAAGAGCTACGGCGCGGAGTCACGCATCGCCGGCGATATGCGCAATTCCGTTTTCGGAATTGTCTGCGGCTGGGAAGAGATCATCACACCTCTAGAGCTTACGCTGGAGCTTTACGACAAGCGAGAAGAGGTCAGTCGCGATGCCGTCAAGGCCATTGTGGACAAATACAAGCCTCTGGCAGGCAATACCGATAGAGTGAAGGTGTTGACGCCGGCTGAAGTGGATCAGGTGGTGACGGAGGCTGGCGAGACATCTTTGGCGAAAGCCTTTCTTGAACGAGCGTATAAAGACGTTAAGCAATACCGAGAAACACAGGCAGGCGGCAAGAGAAAGAACAAGGAGTAGCACCGTGGAACGAGCCCTTCGCCTTTTCGAACGCCGCGTCCGTGTCTTTGCAGGACGGCTCTACAACCACGATTATTTGTGGTTTTCATCGAATGAGATCAGCAAGGTCTCGACGACCCAGCCGTATCTACACAATTACGCACTCTGCTATGCCCTTGCCCAGCGGTCACATCGGGTTTGTGTTGGCTGGGTTCCAAAGTATGTGGGAGATGCAGATGCTGAGTTTGGTGCGATGCCGCTCTATGCGACTCCGGCGCACGCTGTGAGCGTTCGGCGAAGTACCCTCACATTTAACGCCGTGGACGAATTGACTCTCACGACGGGCGATAGCAAATCAATGAACACACCTAACATAGGTGAACGTGTCTATCTCAATCTTCTTTGGGAGCGCCCAGATGAAGAACGCCCGAAGCTAGGATATGAGTTCTATGTCTTCGCGTTTGATGGCTACCAACTACCTAGCGCATTCCGTCTTGGGAAGAAAGGTGCTCCAATGCGAGCGCGCTGGTCCGAGTTGCCAAACCCCTTCGCAGTCTATCGCGAAGGGGCTCAGAGTCCCACGCACGTTGTCAATCCTCTAGACATCAACGGCCGGGCCGTCAGCTACGATCCGGTCGCCATTCCTCCACACCTACTTCTTCGCACGGCGACGATAGAGCAAGATTGGTTCATCTTCAGTGGTCGGCATACTGTGCAAGTGCCAAAGCGCGTATTGGCTCGCATCGAGGTTAACCAATGATCGTCCGGGGCTATTCGCTTCCCCAAGTACAGGTTGCTGGCGTGCAAATGCGGCTGTATCCTCATCAGGCTGCGATGCTGAACGAATGGGACGCACGAGACGCGTTTATGCTCGTTACTAAAACTGGAAGCGGCAAGACACGGGCTGTTGCATTGCCCGTCCTCAAGCGGCACGAATCAGCAGTATTCGTTTATCCGACGAAGACGCTTATAGCGGACCAAGCGCGAGCTATTCAGGAACTGATGCGGGATGAACGCACGGCCTATCAAGAGTGGAGAGCGGAAAATGCAAACGATAAGTTAGGTAACGAAGAGTATGCGCTAGTCAAGGTTAGCGCAGACACGCTCGAGGATTTCCGCAAAGCGTGGCGATTGCCGCACAAGAGTCAAGCTCTCCTGCGATTGTTGCAGCAGGACAAGCGTAAGCTGATACTCATCAATCCCGACGTGCTTTTTCTCGTTTTGGCCTTGCGCTATGGGCCAGCGAGTGCACAAGCAATCAGCCATCTGCAGGCTTACAAGACCGTCGTATTCGATGAGTTTCATCTCTACCACGGTGTCGAGTTAGCGCACGCGCTGTTTATGATTCATTTGGCTCGGAGCCTGGGAACATTCAAGCGCGTTGTATTGCTGTCAGCGACGCCAAGCCCTGAAGTTACACCACACATCGACGCAATCATAAACCCGCGACAAGTTGATGCGAGTGCCGGCGTGGCTCAACCCATCGTCGGCGAGCGCATCGTGGCACACGATGTTGACCTACTGCCGCTGGTCGCGACCGGGAATGATGTGGTTGAAACCGCGAAGGCTAAGGTATTAGAGCTGGCGAGCGAGTTGAGGCGACTTCAGACCGAAAATTCCGAAAGGAATACAACTGGCGACTACGTCCCATGCGTGGTCATCCTCAATTCTGTCGTTAATGCTATCGCCCTTGAAGATGCGCTGGTCGCTGCAGGGATAGACCGCTGTAAAATCGCTCCGGTTCGCGGGCTAGCGGCACGCGCGAGTCGTGACGTGCGTGGTAAGTTGCTTGTCATAGGCACGTCGGCCATTGAGGTCGGAATCGATTTCCAAGCTGATCACCTGTTGTTCGAAGCAGGCGATGCTGCATCTTTCATGCAACGTTTCGGAAGGATCGGAAGGCATCGCCCCGGCAAGGCGTGGCTCCTATGTGACCAACGAGAAGCTGGGGCATTAACTTCGTTCGGGCACGAAATTACTCGGGCGATTTTGGAAGAGCGGGTTTCCGCTATTTACCCCCAGCAAGATGCGCGAGCTTGGTTTGTGTCTACCTTTGGAGGGGTCATCAGTGTGTGCGCACAGGCTGAAAACTTCAAACGCAAGATCACTGAAGACTGGAGTGCCGATCGTGAGACCAGAGAACGCATTAACGGATGGATGGATCAAACGCTTTCGGAATACGCCGGAACATTAGGTCTTGAGAGTAAGTTAAGACAGGCGCGCCCAAAACTGAAGCGCTCCTGGTTTGCGCATTACTGCGAGATCGACTCATTCCGCACTTCGTTGCCGAGCCAAACAGTATGGGATGTCACCGAAAAGCAGCGCGACCGGGAATGGAATTATGAAGCAGACGTTAAGACTTTGCTTACTCGCGCGGAGCGACTGTGGTTCAACGACCGGCATAAGCGACTCTATGTTGACGGTTATGGTCGATGGCATTACACGTGGTTCGCAAAGTCGTTTGATGACCAGCAAGAACTTGAAGGAACGATTCTCACTACCGCCGATTATGCCGAACCGGAAATGCAGTTTATTCGGGAAGGACACTTAACGTCGGTCTCACACGTAATGCACAAGCCGAAGCATCATATCTTTGTCTTCGCGCGCAAAGGACTGAAAGATTTCTTTGATTGGAGGCTCACCTCGTTTCGTTGCGGCTCAAGAGGGCGCTACGTAGTCGCCTTTGACGGCGACGCGCTGTTGTTGAAAGAGATCTACGATAGGCATTGTAAAGAGTCCTGCCGGAGCTAACCGATCAGTATTAGGTTACAGTCGGGCGTGAATGCACGTGCATTGATGCAACTTTCCCGCTGATCCTTGAAATACTGTTCCGCATCATCGGGCGCTGTGTTCTAATGACTCACCTTCGCCCCAGCAAGGGGATCGAAAGAGGGGATCGAAACAGGGATGGACGGTTAGGGGGATAGGGCTAGGAAATCCAAGCCCCTCAGCACCTGACCCTAATTGCCAACCTTTGACTTGGAGGCCTTGCGCTTTGGAAGTTCAATCGATGATCTAAACAACTGCCGCCCCGATCGAAATTCAAGCTGGCGCGCAGACTGGACAGTCTACGCCACGATGGGGGCAGATTAATCTCTTTACCGGACAAATCGAAAGGGACGAGTCGACTGAGCCTGCCGGCATCCAAGGCTGGCTCTTTTGATCCCGATTGGAACCTCGTGCTCCCCGATGATGTTGCTGGTCGCGAGATCTTGATCGATCAAGGTGTATCACTGTCATTCCCCGCCGCACAATCGGATGTCATTAAAGAATCCCGCGCATATGAGTTTACAAAGGTGAGTCTCACTATGTGGCTGCATCGACCTGCCCCAGCGCGACTCAAGGAAAGCACTCGATGAGCTCGCCGAGAATCTCAAGGTTCTGCTCCATCTTGAAGACGAGGACCTTTCCGAGTACGATCTGGACGGCGGCGCCATCCGTGCTCGCCCTCTTCGAGCTAGACCTGGCCCCGAGCGACAACGCGTCGAACCGCATCGCACCTCATGAATCGCCGGAGAGAAGATTATGTCAGCTCAATTCATCATCAGCGATTACATCGAGCACGCAATGGACCACGCGGAATACGATAAGCTCGAAGACGGCTCGTTCGCCGGACGAATTCCCGACTGCAAAGGTGTAATCGCATTTGGAACTACCCTCCGCGAATGCCAGAACGAACTGCGATCGACTCTGGAAGATTGGCTACTTATTGGCTTCAAGCTGGGGCACAGGCTGCCGGTTGTTGACGAGATCGACCTGAACGAGGAGACCAGCCTTGAGCCGGTGGACTCCATGTAGGCGCAGTCTGTTTGTTCGTCGTTTGAAGGAACTCGGCTTTGCCGGTCATTATTCTGGAACACGGCACCAGTTCATGGTATTTCAACAGCACCGGTTGGCTATTCCTTCTAACCCTTAATATTCCGTCCCTCAACTCAAAATGATGATAAGAGAGATTGAAGAAATATTGGGCCGCTCAATAACTCTGGATGAATGGGAAGGCTTAAGATGAACGACTCTCTTGTAGGCCGGCACTCAATCACGTTAGATCAGAGGACAATTCAGAACAAGTCACTTTGGAAACCCGAATGCATTCACCAATCTAATTCTCTTTGGAGGTCATTGACGTGGAAGCTCGCACCAGCATTCATACGCTCCCACTGAGCACTCTTCAAACCGGACAGATAAATCTCTTCAGCGGTCAATTGGAAAACGTTTCCAACAACGAACTCGCCGCTAGTCAAGGGTGGCTCTTTGATCCCGATTGGAATCTCGTGCTTCCCGACAACGTCGCCGGTCGAGAGATCTTAATCGATGAAGGTGTGTCTCTTTCATTCCCGGCTGCTCAATCGAATGTCATCAAAGAAACCGGCGCGCACTGGGAACTCGGGTCGCAAGCTGACCGCTTGCGCTATCGCGAGCCGCCCACGGTCTGCAAGACTGCCGACTGTGCACAACTCATCATCTCAGGCTTTGGAATGTTTCTTGCCAAGAAGAGCGAGCGGCTTCAGGTCAAGAGCGGCAAGAAAGCCATCTACGAGTTTCCACTGTTTCGTATCAGCGAGGTCGTCATCGCCTCCAGGGGCATTTCACTCTCATCCGACCTCGTCAAGGAATTCTGCGAGCGCGGCATTCGCTTAAGCTTCGTCGAGTCGTCGGGCCGGCCCTACGCCATGCTCTCTTCGCCGATTCTGAACGCGACCGTCGAATCACGGCGGCAACAGCTTCTCGCCTACAACGACGCGCGAGGGCTCGAATTCGCCCGGCTGGTCGTGCGCGGCAAGATTCGTAATCAACGCCACCTGTTGCTTTATTTCGGCAAGTATATCAAGCAGACCGACCCGCGGCGCTACGAAGCAATCGCCGAGACCGCGAGCAAACTGCGCAAGCTTGAATTGAGCGCGCGAAAGATAGATGGACAGTCAGTCGCGGAGAGGCGTAACGAGTTGATGGGCCTTGAAGGCGTCGCCGGTCGAATTTACTGGCAAGCAGTTCGCTCGATCGTTGAGAGCCGCTCTGAGTTTCTCGGCCGGGTTCATCGAGGCGCGTCTGACGCCGTGAATGCGCTGCTCAACTATGGTTACGGAATTCTGTACGCGCAGGTTTGGGGCGCAGTCGCGAACGCTGGGCTTGAGCCCTTCGCCGGTTTTCTGCACGTTGATCGACCGGGTAAGCCTTCGCTCGTGCTCGACCTGGTTGAGGAGTTTCGCCAGCCGGTTGTTGATCGCACGGTAATCGCTTTCATCAATCTTGGGCAGAACATCGGAATGAGTGAAGGCTTGCTGGATCACCAGACACGAAAAGAGTTGGGACAGGCGGTGTTGGAGCGGTTGGCGAGTTATCAACTTTTTCGCGGCCAGCGCTATCAGATTCGCTCGATCATCCAGATGCAAGCGCGGTCGCTGGTAAGTTTCCTGCGAGGTAAAGGGAAGTACAAGCCGTTCAGCTTCAGGTGGTAATTTGGAGTGCAGCGGCCTGGCCGCTTTCGTGGGCCACTTGACCGAGATCAGGAATACCAAAGCGGCGTCGATACCGCCGCACTCCAAAATGGAACTGACTACGCTAGTCATTTACGACATCGAAGACGACTGGGCGCGGACTCGTGTCTCGGAAGCTTGCAAGGATTTCGGGCTTGAACGAATTCAATATAGTTGCTTTCGCGGAATGCTCTCTCGAAACAAGCGGGAGGAGTTGTATGAGAGATTTTGCGACATTCAGCGGTTCTGGCAGTTGCGTTCGAAGGATCGCTTTTCACGTTCACGAGTGCAGATGAATAATTCGCCCGACACGCCTGAGCTTCTACCCGTTGGCTGGTGGCAACCGGCATTCAAAATTCTCATACAGCCGTTGTGCGAGAAGGACATCGGGGCGGCAACGTATGCTTACTTGTTTATCGATATGGGCGAGCCGAAAGCGAACGACAGAGAACCCCCTTGGACCAAGTCACAAAATTCCGCACGTCTTGAAGTGCGCGATGAACCAGCAGACGACGACATGGGTCCTCCGTGGCTATCTCCTGGCGAAAGCTGACGATTCGGTACGCGCGCTTCCAGCGTACTTTTCTCATTAGAATTTACGATGGATATCCGATATGACGATGCTGGAGCTTGAGACTGAGCAAGAGTTATTGCCTCTGCGAGTCAATGATCTGAAGCAGTACGAGTACTGTCCTCGTATCGTGTTCTATAACACCGTGATGCCCGTCGAGCGAAAAGCATCGGTGAAAATGGAGCGCGGGAAGGACGAGGAGTTTCGCCTCGACGCGCTTGAGAAACGACGCACACTTAAACGGTATGATCTAGCTTCAGGCGCGCGGCGCTTTCACGTCTGGCTTGAATCGAAGCGGCTCGGACTGAGTGGCAAACTTGATCTGCTGATTAATTCCTCTCAGGGTCATTACCCGGTTGATTTCAAATACACCAAAGGAAGGCCTCACAGGAATCACGTCTTCCAACTCGCTGGCTATGCGCTGCTTGTGGAAGAAGCCTTTCAGACACAGGTGAATACGGGTTTCATCTACCTCATTCCAAAACAGGATGTGATCGCGATCAACTTGAGCCAGAGTCTGAAGCAAGAAGTATTGGCCCGTTTGACAGCTATGAGAACAATTATCAAAGAACAGTTCTTGCCAGCGGCGACTGAGGTTAGAAGCAGGTGTGAAGATTGTGAGTTCAGGAATTACTGCGGCGATGTGTTTTGAATGGAACAGCGGCTCCCCAGGAGACGTTTTTTCGCAAACCGCCTTGGAGTTTGATCAGTTGAGGGAGTTGCGTAATAATCTCCGCGTTCGTATCTGTAAGCCTTTGATAGAGCTTGAGATCGCTAGCGGATGAAGTGCCTTCCCCGATGAAGAGGGGACTGAAACCGACCTCGACCCACGAGGTGTACATCTGCCCTATCGCTGATGAAGTGCCTTCCCCGATGAAGAGGGGACTGAAACGAGGCAGCCGGTCATCTGAGATCACCGGGGACTGTGATGAAGTGCCTTCCCCGATGAAGAGGGGACTGAAACGACTACTACCATTTCCTTTGCGTTCGCGGGCCTGAGATGAAGTGCCTTCCCCGATGAAGAGGGGACTGAAACGCTCTTCAAAGGGGCGGGGATTGCCCTCAAACTGGAGATGAAGTGCCTTCCCCGATGAAGAGGGGACTGAAACATGGTAGCGGACTGGTCTTCAAGTACATCCCCACCCCGATGAAGTGCCTTCCCCGATGAAGAGGGGACTGAAACTAATTAATTGCCGAAACATCCAAGCCAGCAAAATAACGATGAAGTGCCTTCCCCGATGAAGAGGGGACTGAAACTTGCGAAATAGTCCCTGCTGCATCCCTCGGGCCAGAGATGAAGTGCCTTCCCCGATGAAGAGGGGACTGAAACCTGATATTCAGCAACACGGGTTGCGAGCGCCCATCACGATGAAGTGCCTTCCCCGATGAAGAGGGGACTGAAACTCGTTTCTCCTCCTACGCAGCTCGCGCCCGCTTCTCAAGAGATGAAGTGCCTTCCCCGATGAAGAGGGGACTGAAACTTGTTCGCGCATCACCAAGCCACGAATACGCCCCTGATGAAGTGCCTTCCCCGATGAAGAGGGGACTGAAACTGTCCCGAGCGTGGACTAGAACAGGCTCGCGCCCCGGTGATGAAGTGCCTTCCCCGATGAAGAGGGGACTGAAACTCAGCAACCGAACGCGCCATGGGGCCAAGGTCCCGAGATGAAGTGCCTTCCCCGATGAAGAGGGGACTGAAACGTTGTACTCAAACACTATTCTCCGGCCGTTGACCAACGGATGAAGTGCCTTCCCCGATGAAGAGGGGACTGAAACACAGACCAAGACCAAGGAGGGAAGCCGGGGAATGAATGATGAAGTGCCTTCCCCGATGAAGAGGGGACTGAAACTCAAAATGTGGCCGACACCGACGAAGCGAGACCACAGATGAAGTGCCTTCCCCGATGAAGAGGGGACTGAAACAGACCACTGCCTGAGCAGGCATGGACGGGAACCATAGATGAAGTGCCTTCCCCGATGAAGAGGGGACTGAAACTTGGAATAACCAGACTCAACGCCCCCGCCTTCTGATGATGAAGTGCCTTCCCCGATGAAGAGGGGACTGAAACCTGGGCCGTCCGCGAGAATGGGTCGGAGCTGAATACGATGAAGTGCCTTCCCCGATGAAGAGGGGACTGAAACCGCAACCCTTCTGGACGATTGCCGGATTACTGACACGATGAAGTGCCTTCCCCGATGAAGAGGGGACTGAAACGTTTTCAAAATCAACATCGCGCCATCTGAGGGAAAGGAGATGAAGTGCCTTCCCCGATGAAGAGGGGACTGAAACCGAGATACTTGTCAGACATTGGGCGCGGGGCCTTCTTCGATGAAGTGCCTTCCCCGATGAAGAGGGGACTGAAACAGATTGGAGACGCTATAGCGCCCTTCATAATCTGTGATGAAGTGCCTTCCCCGATGAAGAGGGGACTGAAACGTTGATAAGCCGCTTGCGCCATGAGCGTTACTACCTCGATGAAGTGCCTTCCCCGATGAAGAGGGGACTGAAACTAATTCAATAGCTAAAGATGTTGCTAGATAGATCTTGGATGAAGTGCCTTCCCCGATGAAGAGGGGACTGAAACAGATGCTGGCTAATCGGCCAGAGCCGCCGGAAGATGGATGAAGTGCCTTCCCCGATGAAGAGGGGACTGAAACCGTTTGCGAAAACGGACACCGCTGGGCGCATGACAACGATGAAGTGCCTTCCCCGATGAAGAGGGGACTGAAACAGTGTCTCGCCGTCTGCCAGTGAGTCACCCTCGGAAAGATGAAGTGCCTTCCCCGATGAAGAGGGGACTGAAACGGAATAAGCTCC
>Ga0209431_10004655_pt1 | contig 10740 bp, 9 predicted proteins | sample RifCSP13_3_FD_184021 | JGI IMG/M metagenome (GOLD analysis project Ga0209431, IMG submission 184021) | Soil microbial communities from Rifle, Colorado - Rifle CSP2_sed 13_3 (SPAdes) (version 2) | ecosystem: Environmental > Terrestrial > Deep subsurface > Rock core/Sediment | place: Rifle... | reverse complement strand
TGGCTTTCTCAGGGGCTGCTACTCCAAGCGTAATTCAAATTCGGTCCGAAGATCTGCGCCCAGAGGTCCTGGTCGGACGCGTTGCCTCGACGGTTGGGCAATTGGCGGAGACGCTGGCTGAAGGCGGGAAGCCGATGGCGGGCAATCCGGCGGCGAGCAGCGCGTCCATGACGATGTGGTTGAGCGCGGCAGCCTGCTGCCAGACCTCGATGAAGCTGCCCCACTCTTCCGGAGTGTGTACGCCCGCGCGAGTGTTGTATTTCTGCGCAGGTACGTGGCCGAAGGAACCGGAGCCGTGGCCGAGCAAGATGCGAAGATCGGGATTGGATTTGCGAATGTCGGAGAGCTCGGAAGCGAGGCGGTTAATTACATCGAGCCGCGGAGTTGCCTCTCGACCCTTCTCAGTGATCAAGGAACCACCGAGCTTTATGAATTGCAGATCGCTGATTGCTGATTGCTGATTTGGCATATGGTGTTTAGTTACCTGCGAGTCAGAACGTTACTCTGTTTCTTCAGAATATCGCCGCGGTTTTTGCGGCGATTCGGGCGTTGCATGCAACGCCCCTACGACCAATCCGTCATTGCGAGCGAGTAAGCCAGCTTTCAAGCTGGCGTGACGACGCGAAGCAATCTCCATCATCGCTAGCTATGCACCTTTGTGATGATTACGCCGGCAGCTCCCGCGGCTTCGAGCGCGGATCTGATCTGCTGGGCGCGGCCAGCGGCAGCCAGCGCAATGATATTGCCGCCGCGGCCGCCGCCGGAGAGCTTGGCGCCAAGGGCGCCGACTTCTCGGGCGGCGAGGACCAGTTTATCCAGGTCGGGGGAGGACACGGCGAGTTTTTGCAGGAGTTGATGATTCTCGTTCATCAGGGAACCCAGTGCTTCATGGTTACCTTGTTCGATAGCCGCGCGTGCCGCGGTGGAAAATTTGCCAATTGATTCGAACACCGCGTCGTAAAGTTCGGGATCGGATTCCCAAAGGCGGCGCACATCGGCGACGGTTTCTTTCGTAGGAGTTGAGCGGCCTGTATCAGCGATAACGAGGTCGAATGGTGATGCGATGCGGATTGTTTGGATAGGTTTGTCTTTAATATAGAAAACAGCCTGGTTGTATGTGATGACGGTGTTATCAATCCCTGAAGGAGTGCCATGATGGAGCTTCTCTACTTCGAAGGCCAGCGCCGAAACCTGCGCGTCCGGCAGAGGATGGCCGAGGAAGGAGGAGACGGCGCGGATGATGGCGACACTGACTGCGGCGCCGGAACCCAGGCCACCGGCCACGGGGATCGTGGAGGTGACGCGTAATTTGAAGGCCGGAGGCGCAGGGATTTTAAGCCCAGCGATCGTACCGCGAACGGCGGCTGCAATCGGATCGCTGGCGGGCAGGTCGGCGATGTTCGCATCGAGGTTGGTTTGCGGCGCGGTGATGTGGATGCTGCCCGCCGGTGCTGCCGGAGCCGGGGTGATGATGGCTTTGGCTACTACCTCGGTGACGGGTACGGCGATGGCGGGCTGTCCATAGACCACGGCATGTTCACCGAACAAAATCGCTTTGCCGGGCGCAGAGGCGGAGAGAGCGGGCATTCTAACAAACCCCATCCCGTCTGCTTCGCAGACACCCTACCCCTGTATAAGGGGAAGGGGAAATTAAACGGGAATGGTTTCGAGTGGACTGAAGATCCCAATGAAACTTGGCTATTCCATCGGACACGCAAAAGCGCTTCTTTTGCGCTTTTGCGTGTTTCCCTCTCCCGTCATCCCGAGCGGGTTCGCAGAGTTGTACCCAAGGAAGAAGCTCGACCAGCGAGGGAACAATATTGCGCGTTCTTCCGAATAACCACGCTCCGTAACTCAAGTCGTCTTACCTTTTAAGGTGACAGTCATCCAAAAAGCATTAGTAAATGTAGAAGATCAAGAGAATTGATGCTCCCCAAAGAACAAGGTCAAGCTGAATGGGCCAATCCGAGAACAGCACGTCTTCAGGCGCTTCGCCGATGTTGCGCACTTGTACTAGGTATAGGTAACGGAAGAAGCCATAGATGACAAAGGGGATAGTAAGCATCATGACGTGATTTTCGGGGAGGTTGGGAGCGGAGAAGGTGTATAGGCTGTAGGTGAGGATGGCCAGGCAAAGGACGATGATGAGCAGGTGGTCGAGGAAAGAAGAGGTGTAGCCTTCGAGGACGCGGCGCGAATGATCGCCGGGTTTGCTGCCGAGGATCTCGGCGCGGCGTTTGCCGATGCCGAGGAAAAGTGCCAGGAAGGTGGTGAAGACGTAGAGCCAGGGAGAGAAGCGCTGCACGTCAATAAGAGCGACGCCGGCGCCTACACGCAGGACGTAGAAGCCGGCCAGCACCATGACATCGATGATGGGCAGGTGCTTGAGCCAAAATGAGTAACTGAGATTGAGCAACACGTATATGACGCAAGCCAGCGCAAATAGCGGCGATAGCAGGAAGCCGAGCCCAAGCGCGGCTGCCAGGAAAACGGCCGCGGCGACCATGGCAACGGGAACCGGCAGTGCACCGGAGGCGATGGGGCGTTTCTTTTTGTGGGGATGCTTGCGATCCGCGTCCAGGTCGATGAGGTCGTTGATGAGGTAAATGCTGCTGGTGAGCAGGCAGAAGAGTAGGAAGCCGGCCACGGTGCGCTCCAGCGCCGGCGGGTAAGGCAACTGGCGATCGAAGACCAGCCCTGCGAAGATCAGCAGGTTCTTGGCCCATTGTTTGGGACGCATGTTCTTCAAAAGAGACAGGAGCACGGTGAGAATCATAGCATCGAAGGAGATTAGAGACTAGAGATTGGAGAATGGAGACTGGTAATTTAGTAATTGGTAACTGGTAATTGGTTATCAGTTATTGGTTATTAGTTATTAAGATAATGGGCGATGCTAGAATCCAAACATGGCAAAAATCCGGGCGGATGTGCTGTTGGTGGAAAGAGGGCTGGCGGAAAGCCGCGCGCAGGCGCAGAGGCTGGTGATGGCAGGGCAGGTGCGCGCGGATGGTCAACTGGTTGATAAGCCATCGAGCATGCTGTCTGGAGAGGTCAAGCTAGAAGTACAGACGGGACCGCGCTTCGTTTCACGCGGCGGGGAGAAGCTGGAAGCCGCGCTCGATCAGTTTGCCGTTGATGTGGCGGGCAAGGTGTGCGCGGATGTGGGCGCATCCACCGGTGGGTTCACGGATTGCCTGCTGCAGCACGGGGCAGCAAAGGTATATGCCATCGATGTGGGCAAGGGACAACTGGATTGGAAGCTGAGGCAGGATTCCCGAGTGGTGGTGATGGAGGAATCGAATGCGAGGTACGTGGAATCGCTGCCCGAGCCAGTGGATTTGGTAACCGTGGACGCGTCATTTATTTCATTGAAAACCTTATTGCCGACGTTGAAGGGTTGGCTCAATGAGGATGGGCAATTGATTGCGCTGATCAAGCCACAATTCGAAGCGGGGAAGAAGGATGTTGGGAAAGGCAGGGGGGTGATACGCGATGAGCAGGTACATCGGCGAGTGTTGGAAGACGTCTTGAATTTTATCGAGGGGCAGCAATTTGCCGTAAAGGGATTGATGCGGTCGCCGGTGCTGGGGCCAAAGGGGAATGTGGAGTTTCTGGTTTGGGGGGCACGGGGGGAAGGTTCGCAAGGGAAGAGAGAGGCATTTATTGAAAATGTGTTTTTCGATTGAAAGGGATTCCTCATTTGCCTTTGGCCTTGCTTGGAATGATAATGAAAAACGCAAGGCGTTTTTCATTGTGGGCGGGATGACCCGGCCCCTACCGCGATAGACAGGATGTAAAGATGCCAACTGCGACGCGTGGACCGATGCTCGAATTGTTTTGGCGAACGCACAAATGGATTTTGCGCGCCAGCGGCGGAAGGCTGTTCGCGCGGATAGGCAAGTTGCCGGTGTTGATGTTGTACACGAAGGGGCGAAAGTCGGGGGAAGCACGGATGAATGCGTTGAGCTATGTGCCGCATGGTGGCGCGTACGCAGTTGTGGCAAGTAACGCAGGCGCCGATTTTCATCCGGGGTGGTGGCTGAATTTGCGTGGGATGTCCGAAGCGGAGCTTCAGATCAGGGGGAAAAGGATGGAGGTGAAATGGCGCGAGGCGAAGGGAAAAGAAGCTGAGGAGTTGTATGTGAGGTTCGCGGATTCAGATGCGAGGTACGCGGAGTACTGGAGGAGAACGAAGAGGGAGATTCCGGTGGTGGTGTTGGAGCCTGAAAAAGAAACGTAAATTGTTTCCATCTAGGTGATCATCAAATCGTCCCGATAGGAATTTCTCGTCGGCCTTCGGCCTCCTTCGAAATGACAAAAATAAACGGCGGGGAACCGCCGTTTATTTGTCGGCGGTTTGCATACCTCGTCGCTTCAAAAAAGGGCTCACTCGGGACAGGCCCGCCCCTTCTGTAGCGGGATTTGGGCGCTGATATACTTCTCAGGCTATGCAGCAAATTCGCAATTTTTGCATCATCGCGCATATCGACCACGGCAAATCGACGCTGGCGGACCGTATGCTGCAGATCACAGGGACGGTTTCGGCGCGAGATATGACCGAGCAGGTGCTGGACAGTATGGACCTGGAGCGCGAGAAGGGAGTGACCATCAAGGCCTCGGCGGTGCGCATGCAGTACAGCGCCAAAGATGGGCAGACCTACGAGCTCAACTTGATCGATACACCGGGGCACGTAGACTTCGGATACGAAGTCAGCCGCGCCCTGGAAGCCTGTGAAGGAGCGCTGTTGGTGGTGGACGCGTCCCAAGGGATCCAGGCGCAGACGCTGGCCAACTTGTATATGGCGCTCGAGGCGGATCTGGAGATCATCCCGGTGATCAACAAGATCGACATGCCGTCTGCAAACCCGGATAAGGTCGCCAAAGAAATCAGCCAATTGATCGGCACGCTGGAGGCTGAAATTTTGCGCATTTCGGCGAAGTCCGGCGTGAACATCGAGGCGGTGCTAGAGGCCGTGGTGGCGCGGGTGCCGGCGCCACGAGGTGACTTGAACGCCCCGCTGCGGGCGCTTATTTTTGATTCGCACTATGACGCCTATAAAGGTGTGATTGCTTACGTCCGTGTGGTGGATGGCCGCATCGAAGGGGAGAGCCCATTGCGGTTGATGGTGACCGGCGCGGAACTAAAACCCATTGAGATTGGGACGTTTTCACCAGCATTGACACCTGCAAAGTATCTGAACGCAGGCGAGGTCGGTTACGTGGCTACCGGGCTCAAGACGGTATCGGAGTGCCGGGTAGGCGATACCTTTACGTATAAGGCGAACCCGGCGGCGGAGCCGCTGCCCGGCTACCGGCAGGTAAAGCCCATGGTGTTCGCGGGCATCTACCCGGTGGAGGGCGAGGATTACCCCGAGCTAAAGGAAGCGCTTGAGAAGCTGCAATTGAACGATGCCTCATTGATCTATGAACCGGAGACATCGCAAGCTTTGAATTTCGGATTCCGCTGCGGATTCCTGGGGATGTTCCACATGGAAATCGTCCAGGAGCGGCTGGAGCGCGAGTACGACCTGGACATCATCGTGACGGCGCCGTCGGTGGCGTATGAGGTGGTGACGACCACGGGCGAGAACCTGCGCATTGAGTCGCCGGCGGAGCTGCCGGATGAAGGCGTTATCCAGGAGGTACGCGAACCCTGGATGGATATCGAGGTGTTCACGCCGACGGAGTACTACGGACCGGTGATGGAGCTGGTTACCAAGCGGCGCGGCATCTATGTTAATGAAGAATACCCGGCGCCCGAGCGTATCCAGTTGAATTTCGAGATCCCGCTGGCGGAGATCATTATTGACTTCTTCGACCAGTTGAAATCGGCGACGCGCGGTTATGCCTCGCTGGACTACCAATTCAAAGAGTATCGGGCGGATGAACTGGTGAAGCTGGAGATCCATGTGAACATGGAACCGGTGGACGCGTTCACCACCATCGTGCACAAGAACGACGCCTATCGTAAGGGCCAGGCGCTGATCACCAAGCTAAAAGATCTGATCCCGAGGCAATTGTTCGTGGTGCCCATCCAGGCGGTATCTGGCGGGCGAGTGATCTCGCGCGCCAATGTGAAAGCCATGCGCAAGGACGTTTTGGCGAAATGCTATGGCGGCGATATTACTCGCAAGCGAAAGTTGCTCGAGAAGCAGAAGAAGGGCAAGAAGCGCATGAAGATGGTGGGGTCGGTGGAGATTCCGCAGGAAGCATTCCTGGCAGTGCTGAGGCTTGGCGACGAATGAAAGGTAGGGGCGAGGTCACCTCGCCCCTACCAAAGCGGCTTTGTAATCAACGGTGAAGATGGCGAGATGAGTTTAGCAAAAACGGGGTCTAAACGCGGTACCAGCATCTGGGTGAGGATGCTGCCGGGGTTGGTGATCACCGCTGTGGCGGTGATCGCGCTGATTTATCTAGTGGACTTAGGCCAGATGCAAGAAGCGCTGGCGCTGGCTGACTACCGCGTCCTGCCTTTCGTGGTGCTGGTGTTCTTCGGCACCATCATGGCGCGGGCGATGGCCTGGCGCACCGTGCTGATGGAGCAGGCGCGTTTCCGTGACTGTTTTCTGGCGCTCAATCAAGGCTATTTGCTGAACAATATATTGCCATTCCGCTTGGGTGAATTCGGGCGGGCGTTGCTGATTGGGGAGCGAGTGGGCATGCGGTTCTGGCGGGCGCTCTCGAGCATTGTTGTCGAGCGCGTGTTCGACCTGGGCCTGGCGGCAGGTTTGCTCTTCGCCACCTTCCCGCTGGTGGTGGGCGCCGATTGGGCGCGGTCGGCGGCGGTTATTACGTCGGCTGTGGTGGTGATCGGATTCGCCGTGCTGTTCGTGATGGCGAGGCGCCCGGAACTGTTCACGCGGTTGGTGGAACGGGTCACGAGCCCGGCGCCGAGACTGAGCCATTGGCTGAAGGATAAACTGGCTTCGTTCCTGGAAGGCCTGTCGGCTTTGAAGAGCGCGGGTCGGTTCCTGCAAGTGGCATTCTGGATGCTGCTCACCTGGTTCTTCAACGTGGCCTGGTACTTCCTCTTGATGCGCAGTTTTTTACCGGAAGCTACATGGCTGTGGGCATTCTTCAGCATCGCGGTCGCGTCGGTGGGGGTGGCGATCCCGTCCTCGCCCGCATATATCGGAGTGTTCGAAGGTGTAATGGTTGGCGCGTTGAGTTTATTTGGCGTCGATTCGGCTGTTTCACTGGCTTATGCGGTGGTGGCGCACGTTTTGTATTTTGCGATCACGGGAATCATTGGCATCATTGGCTTCTGGCAGCAGGGAGAGTCTTTGGGCGCGGTGTATAACCAATTGCTGAGCAGGGGAGCGGTAAAGGAAGGATGAAGGCGAAAGGATAAGGGATGAAGGAGGCCAAAGTCCGATGTCCAATGTCAAAAAGGAAACAGGCATGGTTGAGAAACTTGATCACAGGCGGGGTGGGATTCATCGGCAGCAATCAAGGAAGGCTCAGCCTTCCGCAGTTGCGACGTGGCAATCTGATGCTGCAAAGGAAGTAATCATGGCTAAAAAGTACTTGATCACCGGCGGAGCAGGCTTCATAGGGAGCAATTACGCCGACTATCTATTGGAGCGCGGCGCCCAGGTGATCATCTTCGACAATTTATCGCGACGCGGCGCGGACAAAAATCTCGAATGGCTGCGCGAGAAATATGGAGCGCATTCATTCGAGCTGGTGATTGGCGATGTGCGCACCCCCGGGGCGCTGGATGATCTGGCGCCGAGGGCGGAGGTGGTAGCGCACCTGGCGGGACAGGTAGCGGTGACGAGTTCGGTGGCGGACCCGCGCATGGATTTCGAGATCAACGCGCTGGGCACTTTCAATGTGCTGGAGTCGGTGCGCATGACGGGGAGCAAGCCCTTTGTGATCTATTCGTCCACCAACAAGGTATACGGGGAAATGACCGAGCATAAATTGGTCGAATTGAAGACGCGCTATAAGTACGCCAGGCTGCCGCACGGGTTGCCGGAAACCCAGCAACTGGATTTCCATTCGCCGTACGGCTGCTCCAAGGGTACGGCGGAGCAATATGTACATGATTATTCCCGCATTTACGGCATCCCCAGTGTGGTGATGAGGCAGAGCTGCATTTATGGGCCGCGGCAATTCGGCATCGAGGACCAGGGTTGGCTGGCTTGGTTCGTGATCGCCGCAGTGCTGGATAGGCCCATCACCATCTACGGCGACGGCAAGCAGGTGCGCGACATGCTGCACGTGCGCGACCTGATCGCGGCCTTTGAGGCGGCGGTGTCTAAGCAAAATAGAGTTGGCGGGCAGTTCTACAATATCGGCGGCGGACCCGAGCACACGCTGTCCATCTGGGCGGAGTGTGGTCCGATGCTGGAGAAGATGATGGGCCGCAAGATCCCGGTGAAGAGCGGGGCGGTGCGGCCGGGAGACCAGATGGTGTACATCAGCGATATTCGCAAGGCAAAGAAGGAACTGGGCTGGGCGCCGAAGATCGGGGTGGAGCAAGGAGTTCACGAGCTAGTGGAGTGGGTGCAGGAGCATAAGGAATTATTTGCCTAGTCCTTTTCCGTCATTGCGAGGAAGGCGTTTGGCGCTGTCATTAATCGGCGCCGCCCGGAGCCTGTCCTGAGCGAAGCGAATGGATGGCATCCCCGAGCCATTTGGCAAATTAGCCTGGGGATTGCTTCGCCCGTTTCATGGGCTCGCAAAGACGGAGGTGTGATTACTTAATTTGCGATGCGCATCCTCACCGTCCTGACCTATTACCGGCCGCATACCAGCGGGCTGACGATCTATGCCGAACGCCTGGCGAAGGCGCTGGCGAAGCGTGGGCACCAGGTGACGGTGCTCACTTCCCAGTTCGATAAATCCACGCCGCTGGAAGAGGAGCAAGATGGCGTCCGCATCCGGCGAGTGCCGGTGCTGTTGCGTGTCAGCAAGGGTGTGATCATGCCCTCCATCGGGCGCATCGCCTCGGAGGAGATCGACAAACACGACTGGCTGCTGCTGCACCTGCCGCAGTTCGACGCGGCCGGGTTGGCGCTGCGGGGGCGGCTGCGCAAGAAGCCCACGGTGATCATTTACCACTCCGATCTGAAATTACCTAAAGGGGTATTTAATCTGCTGGTTAGTACTGTGATCAATCTGGCGAACGACCTGGCGGCGCGGTTCACACACCGCATTTCTTCGTACACCGAGGATTTCGCCAGCCATTCGCCATATCTGCGGCGATTCGCGGACAAGGTTCGGGTGATCTCGCCGGCGGTGGAGTTGCCAGAGGCCACTGCGGACGAGGTGAAAGCGTTCGGCGACAAACATAATCCGGAAGGACATCATCCCGTGATCGCTATGGCAACACGCTTTGCGGCTGAGAAAGGTGTAGAAGTGCTGCTGAAAGCGCTGCCTGCGATACTTGCAAAGTATCCTAGTGCCTTGGTTTGGTTCGCCGGGCAATATGAGGATGTACTGGGCGAGGAAGACTATTTCGCGCGGCTGATGCCGGAGATCGAGCAATATCAAAAAACGGGGCAATGGGTCTTCCTCGGCAATCTGGATTTGCGGCAGATGGCGGCCTTCTATGCGAACATCAACGTGCTGGTGGTACCGAGCACGAACTCCACGGAAACATTTGGATTCGTGCAGGTCGAGGCGATGATGAATGGCAAGCCGGTGGTGGCCTCGGAGCTGCCGGGAGTGCGGCAGCCGGTGCGCATGACGGGCCTGGGGCGGCTGACGCCGGTGGGGGACGCGGGGAGGCTGGCCGAGAATATTATTGAGGTGCTGGGGAACTTGCGTCGGAAAACCACCGACGCGTTGGAGAACGGAAAAGAAAAAGCCCCTTCTCCACATGGAGCAGGGGAGCAGGGGAAATTGAGCCCAGATGAGTTGAAACGCGAGTTCAACTCGGATACGTGCGCGCGGCGGCATGAAACGTTGTTCGAGGAAATTGCGGAGGAACTTAAATAATGCAGGGGGGGAGAAGAGCAGAAGAACAGGGGAGAGAAAACCAATTTCTGTGGCCGATGCTGCAGACGCTGCCGTATTTCCGCGCATTGCTACGGGCGGTGGAGGCGGATTTCTACGAGGAATTCGATTTGACGGCGCCGATGTTGGATCTGGGTTGCGGGGATGGGCAGTTTGCCAGCCAGGTTTTTAGAAAGCAGATAGATGTGGGGGTAGATCCCGCGTTGGGCTCATTACGCGAAGCCAAGCGAGATGGGGAGCTGGAGAGCTTGCGTGCGCAAAAGACGCGCACGCGTTGGAGTTGCTACTCGGCTGCGCCGAGTAACGCAACATCCATGCGGGCAGGGGAGAATGCCGCCTACAAAGATTTAGTTCAGGCATTTGGCTCCAAGATTCCATTTCCAGACGGATATTTTGCTTCCGGGTTTAGCAACTCCGTGCTGGAACATATTCAAGATCTGCAGCCGGTGATAAATGAAACCGCGCGAGTAATGAAGAAAGGCGCATTGTTTTTGTTTTGCGTGCCTAACCATCGCTGGCAGGAGAATTTGGCGATCTCGGGACTCCTCAAACGGATCGGGCTTAAGGGATGGGCGAATGCTTACGTTCGATTGTTCACGCGGATCTCAAGGCATGTGAATATGCTCTCGCCGGAGGAGTGGAAAACCAAGCTTGATAAGGCGGGTTTTGATTTGAACCACTATTGGCATTATTTCCCACCAGCGGCCCTGCACGCGCTGGAGTGGGGGCACTACTTTGGCCTGCCGAGCTGGGTGGCGAGGGCGCTGACCGGGC
>Ga0209431_10004654_pt1 | contig 10741 bp, 9 predicted proteins | sample RifCSP13_3_FD_184021 | JGI IMG/M metagenome (GOLD analysis project Ga0209431, IMG submission 184021) | Soil microbial communities from Rifle, Colorado - Rifle CSP2_sed 13_3 (SPAdes) (version 2) | ecosystem: Environmental > Terrestrial > Deep subsurface > Rock core/Sediment | place: Rifle... | reverse complement strand
TTTAGGAGGAGTGATGAGAAAAGAGGAAAAGAGACTCAGTGGCGTTGAAAAGATGCTGATAATAGCGGCGCTACTCATGCCTGTGTTAGGGGGTCTTTATCTGGTCATCAGCTCCGAAGAAGTTGGGCCGGATTACCCAATATAGGACCCAGATAATCTGCAACTCAGTTCTGCCCATCAAAGCCGGTTTATGCTTACGTGTGACCGGCCTTTCTTTTACCAATAATTGACAATCCCAACCCATAGTGCTACTTTTGAATCAAGTAAGGGAGAACACGGTTGGCAATTTCAAAGGTGGTGATAAGCATGCCGACCCTTTTGGACATAGCGATTGGGTTGCCGATCCTGCTCATCATGGAGGAGCGGCGTAGGGTGCACGAGCGGTTTCTCTTCTTCCTGGAAGTCGTTTCAGTCATCTTCCCACCCGGAAAGGTTCGATGGAGATTGGTTGAGAACCCGGACGAGTTAGGATACGAACTAGTTCCAGCCAGCGAGTTCGATTTTGAGGCTGATCCGTTCTCATATCAACCTATCAAAAAGCGGGACGTATTTCCGGAAGGGGTTCTAGCTCATGCCAACTGATAGTGACCGGGATGAATCATCAGCGGGAGAAGATCCTTCTAGGATATGGACTTCTTTGGCGGGTCGCGAGGAAGTACTATCAATGGAGCAATTCAGAGTGGACTGTGAATGGACCAGCAGTCATTACCGGGAACTCCAAGGTCAGTACCCACGCTGCTGGGTTGCGGTCTATCAAGGTCAAGTAGTCGCGACCAACAAGAGAGATCAAGCGTCGTTAATCAGAACCCTTCAGAGTAAGGGTCTACCTTTGGAGCAAGTAGTGGTAAGGTACATTCACGCCAAAGGCGAAGGACGCAGCCAGATTTTGCTAAGAGCGGCTTGAAAGGATGAGGAGATGAATGGGGGTAGAGGTAATAATAGAATTCGTAGAAGAGGATCGTGGCGAGAACGAATTGTCTTCACGATTCTTGGCATAGCCCTTGTTTTAGTGGGAGTACTTTCACTGGGCTCAACGCCTGTTTACGGTGCATTGGTGATATTTGGGGCGGTGATACTGACACTTTTCTATTGGGTAATAGATAGATTAGGGGCTAGAAAGCCTTAATCCTTCAGCCTGAAAGGAGTGAGCGATGAGCAGTAAATCAGACGCCGTCAGGATTAAGGTCGACCCTGATGGTACTATCCAGATCCCCTGGGGTCGGCTAGAAGAAAATCTTCAGTACGACTTCAAAGTGGGTAGCATCAATTGTTACGCGGTGAAAAAACCGGGTAACGTACTGAAGATTTACGTGGTTAAATGACCTTAAATACAATCCTGCCGTCTTTAAGGGTGACGAAAACACTATCGCCGCCCTTTATTTTACCCTCAACTATTTGTAAAGCTAATTCGTCCAGTAAGCGGTTTTGAATTACCCGCTTTAGTGGTCTTGCGCCCCAAACAGGATCAAAACCTTCTTTGGCAAATTGAGAGGCAACGTTGCTATCTATTTTTAGAGTAATATGTTTTTCTTTAAAACGATTTACTACCTTATCTAATTGCAGCTTTGTAATCTGCTTGATTTCAGCTTCTCTAAGCTGGTTAAATATTACAATTTCATCGATTCTGTTCAAGAATTCCGGGCGAAAAGCATGTCTTACCAGACCCATTAGTTCTTCTTTCATAACTCCGGGGGTTTTGCCTTCGTATTTTTGAATAATTTCACTACCTAAATTGCTAGTCATGATAATAACTGTATTTCGAAAGTCAACCGTGCGGCCTCTTCCGTCAGTTAATCTACCATCGTCAAGAACTTGAAGTAAGAGATTAAACACCTCATGGTGGGCTTTTTCGATTTCGTCAAAAAGAACAACGCCATATGGTCTGCGTCTCACGGCTTCGGTCAATTGACCGCCTTCATCAAAACCAATGTAACCTGGTGGAGCACCGATAAGCCTGGCGACAGTATGTCTTTCGGTGTACTCGCTCATATCGATGCGAACCATAGCCGCCGCATCATTAAATAGAAAATCTGCCAAACTTTTTGCGAGTTCTGTCTTACCAACTCCAGTAGGACCAAGGAAGATAAAAGAACCAATGGGTTTAGTTTCTTCGCTGATTCCTGCGCGGTGGCGGCGAATCGCGTTGGCAACTGCTGTGACAGCCTCGTTTTGGTTGATTAATCGTTTATGGATCTCTTCCTCCATTTTGGATAATTTTGCCGCTTCTCCTTCAAGAAGCCTTTCTACCGGAATACCTGTCCAGCGTGATACTACTTTGCCGATATCTTCGCTGGTTACTTCTTCTCGAAGTAGGGCAGATTTACCTTCTGTAATTGAAAGAAGATTTTTATTTGCCTCTTTTACGGATCTTTCTAGTTCTGGGATCTTGCCATATTTTATTTCAGCTGCGCGATTTAAATCTGCGCTACGTTCGGCCTGCTCAAGGGTGATTTTACTTTTTTCAATTTCAGAATTTAAAGATTGCAGTTTACTGATGGCCTCTTTTTCCTTTTTCCACTGCGCTTCCAGAATATTGAATTTGTTTTTCTTACCTTTTAGCCCAAATTCAATCTTAATCAGACGCTCTTTACTTGCAGGATCTTTTTCTTTTTTGAGTGCCTGTTGCTCTATTTCGAGTTGCAGCACGTTTCTTTTAAGTTCGTCTAGTTCTGCAGGCATACTTTCGACCTCCATTTTCAGCGAGGCGGTAGCCTCATCAATTAGATCTACCGCTTTGTCAGGGAGAAAACGACCAGATATATAACGAGCGGATAGAGTAGCTGCGGCTATGATAGCCGCGTCAGTAATTCTTACCCCGTGGTGAACTTCGTAGCGCTCTTTGAGACCGCGTAAAATCGCAACAGTATCTTCAATACTAGGTTGATCCACGTAAACTGGCTGGAACCTTCGTTCAAAAGCTGGATCTTTTTCGATATATTCGCGATATTCCTTGCTAGTTGTAGCACCGATCATATGAAGCTCTCCACGAGCAAGAGCGGGTTTGAGGATATTGGCTGCATCTGCCGCCCCTTCGGCTTTGCCTGCTCCAACAACTGTGTGGAGCTCATCAATAAACAAAATGTATTTGCCCTCGGATTCGGTAACTTTCTTCAAAACTGCTTTTAGCCTTTCTTCAAACTCCCCGCGAAAAGCCGCACCAGCCACTAGTGCGGTCATGTCTAGTTGAATTAGGTCTTTATTTTTCAAGGTGTCTGGTACGTCACCGGAAATCATTCTTTGGGCAAGACCTTCGACTATGGCCGTCTTGCCGACTCCTGCTTCACCAACCAAAACGGGGTTATTTTTAGTTCTTCTGGAGAGAATTTGCATTACTCGACGAATTTCACCGTCGCGGCCAATTACAGGATCTAATTTACCGTCGCGGGCTAGAGAAGTAAGGGTTCGACCATATGCCTGCAGCGGGTTTTGAGGCGTCTGAAAAGGTGTGAATTGTTGTGTTCCGTCGTTCATAGTTGAAAATTATAGTAGCACAAGTTTTTGGCACTTTCAACCCCCATCTGCTAATTTGACTTGACGTGATAAGATTTAGGCACTAGAAAGGAGGGGAAAGTTGAGAGGTCCAGTACCGCCTAACGAACTTAGGGAGTATTTGCTCTTAGCGCGGAAAGAGACAAATAAGCAAAAAGCTCTTTCCATTCTGCTTCTACCACAAACATACTTTCTGAAACACTCAAGCGACCCCTTCCGTTACAGGGCAATCCTGTTCGGAGGAAGGAGAGCTTGGAGGTCCCAGAAGGTAGAAGCAATCGCGCTGGGTGATCGGCTAGTTTGGCACGGCTTCACTCACTCATCCATACTGCTCAAACGGTTACATGGTCTTGAGGAGCACTTTTTCGAATTTCGAGAAGCCGTTCTAGAGGAACATCCCGAGGCCAGACTCGACCAAATCGTAAAGGAAGAGTTTGGTAATTGGCGTTACCGATGCAAGGGAAGAGGTTTTGTGGATGATTATCTCGGGGCCGAAACCTTCCGTTGGGGTGATCAGCTGATCGCTAGAGGCCTTTTCTCTGGTGGGCTCCACACCCGTTACTGACAGGCTGGGAAAACCAAATTCTCGGCCTTTTCTTTTCTCACAATATACCCCAGAGTATTTGACAAAGAGATAATAATATGTAAAAATAAGCGTCCATTTAGGGAGGAGTTTGGCGACTAATTTAGTTGTCAGGAGGTGAGAGGAGGTTTTACAACTGAATAGAAGCCTTTAGGGAGAGTTTGTGGGACCTCAAAACAGTCTGAACAAACAGGAGGTACCACAAATGAAACGCACAACACTGTTGCGTATCGTTCCCATCCTAACGGCTTTGGCGCTGCTGATAACTCTCATTGGATGGTCAAGCAGTGTTTCAGCCGATGGGGGTAAGAACGGGAGCAGAAAACCGGCAACAAAGCCGCCTGAAGTTGTCGAGCGGGTGGTCGATAGGACTCCCGTTTTCAGTCCTCAGGGGCAACTCGTCGGTATTTTGACGACCGTAGTTGGGTCAATTACCGTCGAAAACGCCTTGGATAGTGGACGAGACTTCACTCAGACGGCGGCCGTGACAACAGCCACATACCCGACGAGAACAACGACTTGTTACTCCAAGGTGTGGCTGGACCACTGGACCGGTTGGTACAGGCTCTGGGAGATGACTCTCAGGCAGACCTGGGGCTACAATGGTTCCCGGATCGTCTGGTACTATCAACCGGACGTAGAGGCCTGGTCAAGGTATGGGTGGAGCCATACTGAGCCAAAGAAGGGCATATACTGGACCATAAACCCAACCCGCATGCGGACATGGGCGTCGTCGCAGTTCACGTTCGGGTTGAAGGGTTACACAGTCCAGTCCAAGTCGGCCTACATTGCTTTCAACATCGCGGCCGACGGGCAGTGCTTCTACTAGGAGGAGAAATGAAGAAGATCTCCTCGACGATGTACGCGGCGTTTTGGTCAACGGGTGTCAGGCGGACTATCAGCACGATGATCATCATCGTGTTCTGCCTCATCGCCGTGTTGATCGCCATCGGCCTTGGAGGGGACATCGGTTGCACCGGAGCCTGTCCGTAGGGCCGTAAGGGCAAGACACAGACCGTCCTTGGAATATCTGCCGGAATTTCCAGGGACGGTCCCTTTCTTTTTAGAGAACTTGATTTTTCACTGCAATTGCCGCATAATTACCGCAATGTTTCATCCCAAATTCTCAATTACAAACAAAGTGCTTATTAATATTGGAAAAATTGAGGCTGCAAAGGAAATTATTGAGAGCGCACCACTGGTTCCATTTTACGAGGCAAAGTTTCGCCAAGAGGCTATTTTACGCACAGTTCATCACGGAACGCATATCGAAGGCAATCCCTTAGAGCAAAAAGAAGTAGAAAAAGTTTTGGCAGGCAAAGATATTCCGGCTCGAGATAGAGATATTCAGGAAATTTTGAATTATCGGGAAGTTCTAAAATTTATTAATTCGAAAAAAGACGATTCTATTACTGAAAACGTTCTTTTAGAAACCCACCAGCTGACAACCAGAAAAATCCTTAAAGCAGATCAAGCAGGTAAATATCGAATTACGCAGGTTCGGGTGACAAATTCCAAAACCGGCGAAACTTCGTATCTACCACCACCACCAAGTCAAATCTCAGATTTAATAAGAAGTTTCTTTCTTTGGCTTAATAGCGTAACAAATGAAGAAATACATCCGGTCCTAAAAGCAGCTATCACTCACTATGTGATTGCCGCCATTCATCCGTTTGTTGATGGGAATGGTCGAACAGCTCGAGCAATTTCAACCCTTGTTTTGTTTAAAGAAGGTTATGATATAAAGAAATTTTTTTCGATCGAAGAGTATTTCGATCGTGATGCAGGCCGCTATTATAAAGTACTACAAAATATCTCTAACCAAACCAAAAAAATACAAGATAGAGATTTAACCAGTTGGATCGAATATTTTATAGAAGGATTGGCAATTGAACTTTCCAGAATTAGAGACAGTGTTAAGAGGCTTTCAGTAGACCTCAAGTTAAAGGGAAAAATGGGACAAATCCATTTAAACGAGCGGCAACTCAAACTTGTGGAATATATGCAAGAGTACGGCCAAATAAGTAATAAAGAGTGGCGCAGTTTGTTGCCGATGGTTTCCGATGATACGATACTGCGAGATCTCAAGGTTTTGATTACAAAGAGTTTAATAAGAAAAAAGGGAAGTACTAAAGCCGCTATTTATAAAATAAAGTAGATTTACCGACCTTCCGGCTCTTCTTTTCGATGCAGAAGTAAGTAAATTGCCACAGAAAGGAAAGCTAGTCCCGCAACCCCAGTAATTATCCAGCGAGGTAAGGAAAAGACATACTCGTATGTTTGAGAAATAACTGCTGCCACTATCGCAAACACACCCGCATAAATATACGTTTTATATTTAAGAGATGTGCCTAAGGCTATGAGAATTGCCCCTTCAACTCCAAATAGGAGAGAGTATTTAGCACCATGGTTTCCAAAAGATTGCATCAAAGTGGGTAAAATTAAAAAGAAAAGACCAGCAAAATCAAGTAAATCACGCTTTGATAAATCTCCCACAATTCGTCGCAGATAAGCTAACACCATGAAATAAACGGCTAATGGGAGGGTGTAGGTTTGAGCCTCTGTGATTCCTAAGAATTTGATCTGCCAAAGATATGTTGCCATACCAATCGCCGAAGCAAAATAGCCCATCCCACGACTTTTAATTATTGTGGAATCGATCGCAAAAAGAATAGTGGCCCCATAAGCTGATATTAAAGAGTTTCGTTCAAGAATATTAAAAAGGTCTAGTTGTCTAATGTTTCTTCCTGTTCTGTAATCGTAAGAATAATCGTAGCCAGGGTTACTCATTGCATATAAACCAAATAAAATTGGGGTTGCCAGAATACCAACAAAAGAAGATATTCTGAACTTATCTTTGAATTCGTTTGGCGCTACTTGGCTTACTAAATATAAAACATAGGAGAGGCCTGAGAAAGCCAGTGGGTAATAATCCGAACTCACATCTACAAATCTAAGGAAGTTAAGTAGCGAAAAGAAAAGTGAGGCATTGGAAGCATAGATAAAGTTTTTTTGCGAAAATTGAAAAGAAGCGGCGAACAAAACTGCAGTTAAAACTAAACTAACTATTAATAAATATCCGGGACTAGTTAGACTTAAAATCACACTTAAGGCAAAGAAAAGAACCGTCGAAAGACTGAAAATTTGTAAATAACTTTGAGCTCGTTTAGAAGCAACAGACAAAGCATAAAATCCGACAGCGGACAAAAGATAGACCATCGAGATAATATAGGGTTTATCATCTATACCAAGTAACCTGTTCAGATAGATATAGATAGTAATAGCTAAAAATATAGAGGTAATTGCAAGATATTCAGCCTTTTCGGTAACTACTGTTGCTATTGTGCTGACAGCAACCGGTAAAAATGCGAATATAGTGAGATGAATTGGTTTCAAATCTAAGGCTAATGATGTAAAGAAAACAAGTACGGAGATAGCAATTGAAATGATTATATTAGCTTCAGACTCTTCTTTAAGAGAGTAACGTTTAAATAGATAAGAAAGAGCAAGATCAAACAAGGCAATTCCGTTTAGGGTGTAAAGAAGAAATTCGTTACTTAGGCCTTGCCATTTAAAAAATAAAACCACGGCAAGAGGAAAAAGTATCTCAGCAATAGCTAAATAGTAAGCTTTATTAACGAAAATATACGAGAAAAAGTAGTAAGCGGCTCCCATAAAAAGAGCAAGAGTTGCTTCAAACGTGAATAATTTATCAGAAGAGGTAGCAATTAATAAACCATAGATTAAGGAAACTGGAGTTATAATATTAGAAGAAACCTCTAGTGGTAAAGAGAATTTACTTTTTATTTCTTGATCACCCGAAACAAATAGTTGCCGGCCAATTAAAATAATAAAGGCGGAAAAAACTCCACCCAGCACATAAAACTCACGATTAAGCTGATAGACATTGATTAATGAAAGGACTAGTGAGAGTGTTCCTAGACTGGAAATATAGGTATAAAAGGCATTACGCATAAAGAAGGCGAGAAAAGCATAGGTTAACAGTGCCACTAGTGAAGTTGTGAGCCAGACCCAGCCAAAACTGACGCCCGTTTCTCTAAAAACGAAGTTATACCAGGCCAAACCGCAAAAAGGGATTAAAAGAGCTCCGATGGCTGTAAAAGTGGAACCAGCATTTTTGATCTTGGGAAGTTGATAAAACCAAATACCAAATCCAAAGAATGCTAGAGTAAGGAAACTTATAAGGAAAGCTTTGGCTGTACCTCCAATTGTTTCCCATTGAAATCCAACAAAGATTGAAGCTGAAGCAACAATAAGAAAGGCCCCAATATAAAGAAGCAAGTTTATTGAATTTTCTGAATACCAATTTGACCAAAATTGTTCAATATCGCCTCCAAGTGTTGGTTTCGGCTCTTCTAGGTTTACTTTATGTGGCTGTATTTGAACTGGCTTTGCAGCGCTTTGAGCCGGTACAAAGTATTTTTTATTAGTTAAATTTTCTAGCTCTGTTTTATATTCGTCGATTTGGTCTGAGATTTTTTTGCCTGGAGATTGTGCAAGTGTACCCGAAAGTTCTTGGATCGATTTTTCTAAAAACTTTCGTCGGTCGATTTCGCTACTTTTCTTTGACGATAAATTTAGTAACCAACTAATGAATGCAATGAGGCCGATGATATAAAAGACAGGTACAGACAAAAGCAGGATAATACCCATTTCCTTAATTATCCACCCAGTGAAGATGCGTAGTCAAGCATGTTGAGAGCGTTTATAGCTGGTATAATAATTAGGCTATGAAATTTTCCGATTTAACTATCTATTTTGAGGAACTGGAAGCTACATCCAGCCGAATTGAACTGACAAATATTCTTTCAGACTTACTAAAAAAGTTATCCCCCGAGGAGATTGATAAGGTTGCTTATCTTCTGCAAGGTAGAGTTGTTCCATTCTACGAACCAATAGAAATCGGCATGGCGGATAAAATGGTGGATCAAGCAATTGCTTCTGCATGCAATGTTTCTCGCGAAAACGTCCAAAAACTTTCAGCCAAGCTTGGTGACATGGGGTTGGTAGTAGAGCAATTGAGTGGGGGAAAGAAAGGATCAAAACTTACGATTAGCGATGTTCACGAGGGTCTCTACAAAATTGCCAATACCAGTGGAGAAGGAAGTGTGGGGAAGAAAATAAATGTTTTAGCCGGCTTACTAAAGGAATTGGATGCTAAAAGTGCTAAACACTTGGTAAAAATTACCTTATCAAAGCTGCGCTTAGGTATCGGCGATCCGACTGTTTTGGATGCTCTTTCTGTAGCCAAAGAGGGCGATAAGTCTGCAAGGCCCGTCCTTGAAGAAGCATACAATAAAACTAGTGATCTAGGGTTTGTTGCCAAAAAATATTGGTCCGCGGCTTCAGCTCAGGATGCATTGAAGGCAGTTAAAAAGGTAGAATTACAAGTGGGCAAGCCTGTTCGTCCAGCGCTTGCAGAAAGATTGCCCGATGCTGAGTCCGTTGTTAAAAGGATGGGGGAAGAATTCGCAGTTGAACCAAAATATGATGGCTTCCGCAACCAAGTCCATTTGGACAGAAGGCAGAAAGCAGACAGCGGAAAGCAGGTTCAAATATTTTCTAGAAATTTGGAAAATATGACCCACATGTTTCCTGATTTAGTTGAGGCTGTGAAAAAAGAAGTGAATGCAAAATCAACTATTTTCGAAGGAGAAGCTATTGCCTTTAACCCAGTTACTGAAGAATTTCTACCCTTCCAAGAAACTACAAAAAGACGGAGGAAATACAGTGTGGAGGAATTTGCCGCCAAACTTCCTCTGAAACTATTTGCTTTTGATCTGCTTTATTTGAATGGCAATGACATCACCAACCTTTCTTACAAGGAAAGAAGGAAAAAACTTTCGCAAATAATATCTTCTGAAGGGCAAATAATGGTAGCTAAGGAAGAAATACTCCATTCCTCCCAAGAACTAACAAAAATGTTTGAGGAACAAATTGCTTCTGGCTTGGAAGGTGTAATGATAAAGAAACTTGACGCACCATACAAAGCTGGTAATCGGGGTTTCCATTGGGTGAAATTCAAGCGAATGGCAGCTGGGGAGCTTTCCGATACAATCGATTGCGTACTACTTGGTATATATACCGGTACCGGTAAAAGAACCGGATTTGGAGTTGGTGGCCTTTTAGTGGGCGTATATAACCAAGAAAAGGATGAATTTGTTACAGTTTCTCGTATAGGTACAGGTCTTACTGACGATGAATTTCGTAAAGTGAACCAAATAGCTCAAAAAATTAAAGTAGATAAAAAACCAGCCAGAGTAAGTTCACTCATCAACCCCTCATATTGGGTAGAACCAAAAGAAGTTTTGGAAATATTTGCAGATGAGATTACCCGCAGCCCCGTTCACACCGCTGGTAAGATAGGCGATGAGCCAGGCTACGCTCTTCGTTTCCCTCGATTGGTTTCCTTCCGTGGAGCTGATAAGCGCGCCGAAGACGCTACAACAGTTAGTGAGCTGATAAATATGTATAAGCGTCAGAGGAAAGTAAAGGTTTAACATATTGAGCGCGCTTGCGACCACTTTGTGGACTAAAGCGACCAGAGATGCAGCGACTGTTAGAGAATTGATCGAAATGTATAATCAACAAAAGAAAATCAAAGTTGGATAATCAAAAATCGGAAACTTATTGACAGGGTAGAATAAA
>Ga0209431_10004650_pt1 | contig 10746 bp, 9 predicted proteins | sample RifCSP13_3_FD_184021 | JGI IMG/M metagenome (GOLD analysis project Ga0209431, IMG submission 184021) | Soil microbial communities from Rifle, Colorado - Rifle CSP2_sed 13_3 (SPAdes) (version 2) | ecosystem: Environmental > Terrestrial > Deep subsurface > Rock core/Sediment | place: Rifle... | reverse complement strand
TCGCAGTCACCATCCTGCGATGGCCTCGTTTCGAGTTCTAGGCCTGGCCACCTTCGGCGAAGGATGATCTCGATGGTCGCGGCCATCAAGGCGACTATCGGTGCCGCCGCACGCAAACCGAGTAGCTGCGGCAGTAGAGCCATGGATACTAGCGCCGAGCCAAACCCCGTCAGGCACTGGGTGAGTCCGGCTGCAGCCGCGACCAGAGTCACGATCCATGCCTACCCCATCATGAGGTCAAAGCCCGACTCCTGACGGCAGCCGATACCTCTGAGCCGTCGGTGATCGCCACAGCGTGAGGCCTTTACTGTACCCCCATGCCCACGGCTGGACCATGCGCCCAAGCTCTAATGAGGGGAATGGAGGCTTGTTCGGACTTGGAGCCCTGGCGGCAGTCCAAGGCCAACCCATACCGACCACCCTCGGCGAGGGGAGGGAAGCAACAGCCGGATGTCTGCAGTACTGAGTGCCCCACAGTTCTCCAGGCGAGGCTTCAGCTTCTCCCTATCTGAGGATCGCCTTGTAGCACCCATCGCCATGACCCTCCTGGCGTTGCCCGGGGTGGAAGAGGCGTCCAACAATCCTCCGGTCGTTCTCTTCCGTGCCCCTTGATCGGGATCAAGGAAGGCAAGACCTCCCCATCCTTTCCGGAGATCCTGTTTGCGTCTCAGTCGATAGTGCAAACCACTTTGTGCTTCAACGGCCATCATGAGTCGCCGCGCTTTCAAAGAACGAATGCCCACCTTTGTGGGTGGGGTTCAGCAACAAGAAGGGACGGCGTGTTCACAAGTTTCCAGAGCGATACCGCCTTCTCAAATGGCTGTGCCAGTAACATGGCGGTCGATCAGAGGGTCTCTACATGACTTCCCACGTGCCTGCTAATGGCCGCAATCATAGCCAACAGAATGCTGCCAAGCGCGAGCACACTTGCATAGCGGTAAATCATTGCAGAACCATGGCTTTCGATGACAAATCCTCCCACCGTCGCGGCGATCACGCCTCCAAGTCCCATCTGAACGCCAGTCCTCAAACCTTGACCTGTTGCCCCTAACCCGCGCGGAACAATCCGCTTCACCTCTGCCATACCTGCCGCCCAAACGAGAGCGAATCCAGTTCCGCCGATGAATTGCACAGGAACAACAAGCGCGGGATCCACCAACACTGAAATGGCCAACATCCTCAGTCCCTGGATGATCAAGCTCACTAGAATCATCCTGCTTGCTCCAATGCTAGCCTGGACCTTGCCAGTCACCAAGAAGCAGAGCGCTTCGCCACCTACCCCGGCAATACTGGCTGCTCCCATCAGTGCGCGGCTTCCTCCAAGGCTATGTATGTGTAGAAACAGGAAGATTACGATTGTTGCCTCGCAAACGCCGTATATCAATACCTTCAGAAGCAACATGCAGAGATCGAACGAACAGAGTAGCCGAAACACTTGGAACTCAGGGCCACGTTTCTGTCCTCCTTCATACAGCGGAATCCGCCTTGCGCTTACGACGCAGGCAACCATGAGCATTGCGAATACAGCGAAAATTGCATCAGGGCCAAACATCCCCGATACAATTCCGCTCAGAAGGGCTCCGCTGCCCCATCCAATTGAGCCGCCGATTCGAATCCGGCCATAGTCCGCCTTTGCTCCGGATAGGAACTCACCAACCGCATTGTCGACTACTGGATTGATTGGTGCGGAAGATATCGAATACGCGAGCACTGCGACAGCGATCAACGCCAAACTGTGGGATGCGGCAAGAAACATCACCGATCCAAGTACAGCAAGCAGGCTTATGATCACGATTCGCCCACGGTGCATTGCCAGATCTGAAACCCAACTCAACCCTGTCGCCCCGAGAAACACCACGAAGGGAGGGATCGCAACCAGGAATCCAATCTCGCGACCAGAGAAGTTCAGCTGTTCGTAGCGCAATGCCAGAAAAGGAGAAACTGCTGCAATCGAAGCCCAGAAGAATAGGTAGAAGAGGAGGTAACTGCGAGCAGCGTGTTTGTCCCCGGGTATCTTCATCGCCGACTCAACCTGTCGGCGAATCTCGAGCGTGGCGCCCTTGTTGGGGACGAAATCACAGCCGGCGCTCGCAGACTAATAGCGCCTCAGCTGCATGAGAAGACCAGACTCGTGCCCAATGCATCAAGCGCAACTCACAGATCCTAAGACACTTGAAAGCTCGCCAGCTCGTGCACAGTGCTTCTTGTGTCTTCATAGGGCCGTCTGAAGAGGGAGTACAGCGAGTCATACTTGGAGGAGAACGTCGGGTTGGGTACGACCTCTCCGGAGTATCTAACCCACTCCCGCAGCAAAGCACCTCGGTCGTGTATCATCCCCGCGGCCAAGCCTGCAAGAAATGCGTCACCAAGAGAGGCGCCGATGACTCTCTCCGGGACGGTCTGGCTCACCCCGGCTATGTCCAAGACAAGCTGAAGCCAAAGTCTGTTGCTCGCTCCGCCGCCAATAACTATGGCTCGCTTGACTGCCGCACCCGAGCGTTGCATCGATTCAAGATTGTGGCGCATCTCAAATGCCGTACCCTCGAGAAGGGCCCGATAGATATCAGCTCTCGTATGGCTGAGGGTTATCCCAGCAAGGATTCCTCGCGCATCAGGATCGTGAATGGGGGTTCTCTCGCCGCTGAGATAGGGCATCATGAGCAGGCCTCGCGCGCCGGCTGGGGATGTACCTGCTTCACCGGCAAGTTCCGCATACCTGTTTGGCCCGCTCCTTTCCTCAGCCTCCTTCAAGTCGCGGCCGAATTGATCGCGAAACCACGTGGTCGCTGAACCACTTGTTGCCAATCCAGCAGCGAGCGCGTACTGTCCTTCGAAGGCGCCACAAGTAAGCCAGAGTTCGGATGTGGCAATTGGCGCATCAAGCACGAAGATAAAGAACGGCGTACTTCCGTACATGATCATGAGATCCCCCGGGGCGATCACTCCTACACTCAGGGCCTCCGAAAGCGCATCCACGGCACCGAAGGTGACAGGAGTGCCAACGGGGATGCCCGTTTCGTCCGCTGCGTCGAGTGTTGTCTCTCCTGCAACCTCGTCACTCCAGCCGAGATCAGGCAATCGGTCCCGGTCTACAATCCCATCCCCAAACCGAAAGTCCCAATCTTGCCTTCTAATGTCGAACAGCGGGTCGAAGTGAGAAGCAGTATGGCGATCGATGACGAACCTATTTGTCAGCCGGTAGATGATGTAGGACGTCGCCGTGACAAATAGAGATGCTCGCTGATAGGTCTCGAACTCCTCTTCCCGAAGCCAGAGGATCTTTGGACCAATCGCCTGGCTTGTGAGGCGCATGCCGTTGAGTTCCACAAGCGCCTCTCTCCCATACCGGTCCTCCAGATCCCCGATCTGCTTGGATGCTCGTGTGTCGACCCCGTATAGGATTCCTGGTCTGAGCGGATTCCCATGTCTATCTACGGGAACCAGACAGGGTCCGATAGTGCTAATACCGACCGACGCGATCTTGTCTCCCTTCGGCATTTTGGCGACAAGTTGAAGTGCAAGGAGTTTGACGTCGGACCACCATATTCCGTTTGCATCGTGTTCTACATAACCAGGTCTGGGGATTGACACACCATGGTCGACGCGTGCCTCAGCAATGAGAGATCCGTCTACCCTGCAAATCACTCCCTTTGAACTGTAGGTCCCAATATCAATGCCAAGCAAGACGTCAGACATTCTGGACTCCCCAAGTTATCCCCTCGTTGCATCGGATCGCGTTGACAAACCGAGCTCCGAAGCTGGCCATCTTCCCGGTCAGACCGGCCGCCCACCCTACCATCTTCTGCCTGAATTCGGTGTGGTCAGACCAAGGTGGTAGGCTCCCATCCCAGTGAGGTTCGGCATATGAAGTGGACACAATGTCCCGTCCTACCCAGAAACTGCGAACACCAACAATCGGATCTTCTCTATGAGAGGTAACCAACCACGTAACGCGTTTGAAGGTGGGGTGATACGGCAGATCGAGAACCATTCCGAATTGCTCTTCAAGATCGGAGGTTTTGCTTGCGGCGCGAGTCTCGACGCCACACAGGATCATGGCGCGCAAGGGTCTTCCTGATTCGTCCATTGGCAGTAGACATGGACATATAGCGCTTACGGTAACGCCACCGGTCGCCTGACACGGGCAGAGGGAAATCGGCCGCTGTGCGATTTGCTGGAAATCGTTCCCCTATATTCGCTAGGCGTCATGTTCAGCAAAGCCAGTTCGCGGAAATGTCATCTCACGATCCATCTTCGCATTTCCAAGGATGTGGGCCTCTGCATCGCAATGGCCCCCTTTTCAGCGGCATGTGCCAATGCCTAAGCCCAAGAGAGTGCTGCCTAGAATGAACTCCATATGGACCAGGGTGGGTGTGCAAGAGCCGCTGCACCCAGTGTCGGAACATGAATTGGAGCTCTCTACGAGATCAGGGCGACTCTATTGAAGAGAACCAGCCGCCCATCGTACTATTCGTTTCCAGAACTCAGCATAACCAGCCCAAGTCAGAAAGCTGCCTGCCCAATGAGGCCCTACGTCCGACGTGAATACCGCACTTCTCCCCTTTCCTACCTGGCGCGTCGCGATGATGGGATCATCGTCATATGCCGCCACAAGTTCGGCATCTGGCCTAAGATGCACTTTGTTGTATCCGAGGAACATATAGGGCTCTTTCCACGGCAATCCCTTGAGGATGGGATGGTTGGGTTGCTTCAAGTTGAGTGTGAATCCTTCTGTGACTTCGACACGGTCGTCCACTCCTCGTGGCTCACAGGTGACTGGCATGATCTCCTCGATCTTAGTCCCTCCGTAAATTCCCTTCCCTTCCATGCCGGAGAAGCTTAGCCATCCGCCTATCATCATGAAGCCGCCGCCACCCATCACATAATCATGCAACGCTGCTGGCCTGTCAGGCCCCATTGGGATCCTAAGAGGATGAATGTTCCCCGGCTGGAAGACTATATTGTTGTAGCCAAGGTCACTGACGATGATACAGTCGAACTTGCGCATCTCTTCAACCGTGGACGGTAGCTCAGCAATCGCGTCACTGCCCCGAATATGAACACACTTGATATCAGGGGCATCACTGAGTGCATTTCGAAGATACTTCGCCGAGTCCGAATAGTAAGCGAATGTCCAGCTATCAATCCCCTTCATTGATGTCATCAGATTGACTTGCGTATCACCCGCATAGAGAATGTTGATCGTCATCCTGCAACTCCTGACTCCCAGAGTGAATTCGCCGTTCCAATGACTTGCGAAACGCCGTTGGGCGGCCCAAATATCTCTAGCCGCCCAACGGTGATTTGGTATCGCAATTATGGAGCGGGTGGGCAAAGGTTAATGTCGCCCACGTAGTGGTACTTTAGGAGCTCCGGGTTATCAACATTGGCCTGGGTGAGGGCTGCCATTGGCATGGTAACATGCTGCGGAATTGCGCTTGCATCGATCTCGCCTCTCAAGTCCTGAGCGAGCATTTCAATCGCATGATATCCCATCTGGTATGGATCCTGGGCTACAACCGTCAGATACACCCCGGCTTTGAGATCTTGCAGCTGCTGGGGGTCAGCGTCGAAGGAAGTAAGCAGAATCTCCCCTTGCTTCCCGGCTTCAATTACTGCTGATGATGCCCCACCAGCCGGCGCCGAGGTGGCCACGTAGACGCCCGCGAGATCGGGATTCCCCATGATTGCCGCTGAGGTGCATTGAGCGGCCCGGGTTACATCATGCCCTGGGTAGCATGTTGGCAGAAGCTTCACATCGGGTTTCAGCTCCTTCATTGTATCCGTGAACCCGCTTACCCTTTGGTTGGCTCCAAAGCTGCCAGGGTCTGTCCCAATCGTAAGATATGAGCCTTCCCCCTGCGTCGCCTCAAACATCGCGTTCGCAGCCACAACGCCACCCGAGTACTGGTCTGACTCAATTCCCTGAAGCTCAACAGGCTCAGTCAGGGTTACGTCGACAGTCACGACTGGCAACCCATTCCCCATCCATTCCTTGACATAGGTCACCAACGCCTGGGGGTCCGTAGGCACGATGACTAGCGCGTCGGGCTGCCATGCAATGGCGCCATCGATGAATGGCTGTTGCTTATTGAAATCCCACTCAGCTGGCCCAGCCCAGTTGAGGTCAACGTTGTACTTCTCTGCAGCAGCTATCGCTCCACAATGCATGGTCGTGAAGTAGGGGATACCCGACTCAGCCGCCACCGCCGCGATCTTGATCGGCTTCTCTGTTGATGCAGGCTGCACTTCGGCTGCTGTTGTAGGGGCATTTGTGGCTGGTGCCTGAACCGCTGTGTTCTCAACAGCAGGCGCGGCGGTCGGTTGCGCCTGGCCGCAAGACACAAAGAGCAGGGCCACAAATGGCAAGGCTATTGCGGCTAAGGTTTTCTTCCCGGACATTGCGATTCCTCCTCTTATCCTCTCCCGATTCCGGCAATTGCTCGCGTGCATCTTCAGAATAGTCCTTTGCCTAAAGCCTCCTTCCTACGCAGATTTAGCCACGCGCCTCGATCGGCCATTAGGCTTCTGCGTCACGCCCCCTCTTTCGCTGGTCCATGTATACCGCGCCAATAAGAAGTATGCCTGTGCCTATCAGCTGGTAGAACGCACCAATCTCCATAATGACGAGACCTGTCTGAAGAATTACAGGAATCAGCGTGCCCAGCATTGCGCCTCCGATCGCGGCGATCCCCCCCCACATGCTCGTCCCTCCAAGCACTGCTGCAGTTATTGCCAGAAGTGCGTCAGTCTGATGTCCTGCGGGATTCGTCGTCGCAAAGCGAACCAAATCAAATAGCCCTGCCAGGCCGGCAAGCCCTCCCAACAATATGAAGAGTTTCAGCCTATGTGCATCTATATCGATTCCTGATCGACGAGCCGATTCCTTTGATGACCCGATTGCAAGGGTATGGAGGCCAAACCGCGTCGTTGCGATAATAACCCACAGGATTAACCCTATCGCAACAGCAACCAACAAGGGCAGCGGGACAATACCCAGTAATTTCTTATGGCCAAAACCAGTTTGAAGTGCCCTAGGTATCCCGACCTCAGCCGCTCCCTGGCTCAGGACAAGGGCTGTCCCCCAATACATCATCATTGTCCCAAGCGTTGCGATGAAGGAGTTGATCCGGAGTCTTGTGACAATAAGCCCATTCAGGAGCCCGAACAGCGAACCTGACAGGATCGCGACAAGTACCCCCACAATGATTCCGGCAGTGAGGTGTGTGTATTCCCCTCGCATGATTTGTTCGGGGGTCCCTGCAAATGCCTTCAGTGCCTTCGCGGCGAGCGTGGAAGAAAGGATGATGTTGGTCCCGACGGAGAGATCTAGCTCGCCGGCCCCAAGGAGATAGGCCATTCCAACGGCTACAATCATCATTTGCGAGCCATTGAAGGCAACTGTCAGCAGTGTGCTTGGGAGGAAGAACACGTGGTTAGGCGTGAGGACGCCAAACGCGACCACCATTACCACGACCACCACGAGAATCCAGAAGGTTGTGGACTTGATAACCTTTAACGCCCGACTTTCGTCCCTCACCTCAATGCTAGAAACATGCTTCTGTGAGACCTGTATCTGTGAGATTGGATCATTGTTCATCATTCCCGCCTTTTCCGGCGAGCATTAGGCTAATTACCTTCTGAAGGGTGGCATCCCGGGCGCGCATGGTCTCAACTACTATTCCCTGTCGCATCACAGCAATCTGATCGGCAACCTGCAGCATGCGAGGTATGTCGTGCGAAATCACCATGACAGCGAGGCCATGATCCGCGGCCCCGCGCATGGTCTTGTAGACGATCGCCGATTGATGGACCCCCAGCGATGCGGTAGGCTCATCCATCAAGAGCGCAGTTTTCGCCCATGTCACCGCCCGGGCTACAGCAAGTGCTTGTCGTTCACCTCCCGACAAAGCGCGAGTCAACGCCCCAAAGGACTTTAGGCCAATCCCAATGTGTGCCAGTGCCTCCCTGGTTTCCGCCCGCATTCGTTGCCTGTCGAGCATTCCGAGCCGGCCTCTCAGTCCTGGAAGAAGAATCTCGCGACCGAGGAAGAGGTTATCGGCGACGGTGAGGTCTGGCGCAAGTGACAGATCCTGGTATACAGTGTAGACACCAAGGCTGTAGGCATGCTGGATCGACTGCACGTCGATCTTCTCACCCCACAAATAGAGGTCGCCTGAATCCTTGGTATATGCACCGCATATGATCTTTGCTAGAGTGGACTTTCCCGCGCCATTGTCACCAACAAGCGCAAGTATCTCCCGGCTTCTTAGCTCCAAATCGACTCCTCTAAGGGCTTGGAGGTGCCCGAAACTCTTGCGTATCCCGACGGTCCTAATCGCAGCCTCATCCTTTCTTCTCTGATCCGAGGATTTGATAGGTTGCTTCTCGATCACCTTGATCCCCTCCTCGTCAACCGGTTTGACTTGCGGACCGTCAATGAAACCATCCAGCAAAGTGGCTCTGAATCCGTTGCTCAGGCCACTCGAATCGCCAAACTGGGCCTTACTCCGGGTCTAGGTAACCCTCATGGGGGTGGGCCAGTACTTTCCCTTACGATGAGGGTTGTCTTTAACTCAATCCTCTCAGGGCGCGGCTGTCGCGTGCGATTCAAGCGAAGTAGAAGTCTTTCTGCTGCTCGTTGGCCCATCTCGAATGCAGGTTGGCTAATCGCTGTAAGCGATGGGCTTGTGATCGGGAACCAATACATGTCATCGAAGCTTATGATCGACAACTGGTCAGGTATCGCAAGCCCGGCCTCATGTATAGCCTTCATAGCGCCAACTGCCATGAAGTTGTTGGCAATGAACACAGCTGTTGGTAAGGGCCGGAGGGCAAGGAGTGCCTGCATGCCGAGGTAACCACTTTCGATACTGAAATCCCCCTCAAAAACCAGCTGGGGCTCAATCACGATAGATTGGTCAGTGAAAGCAGCCATAAAACCATCAGTTCGTTTGGAGCCCGTGGACCTCCCGTGAGGGCCTGCAATCATCGCAAGCCGTCTATGGCCCAGCTCGATTAAGTACTTTGTCGCCCGAAAAGAGGCATCAAAATTGTCGACAACCACTTGGTCGACCTGTGCGCCTTCTATATAGTTGTCTACCAGGAGGACATGCACATTGCGCTCATTTGCGTGGCGAAGCCATGTGCCCGCGGCCAGCGTGGAAGGCGCGAGGATCATTGCGTCCACCTGCCGCTGGAGCAAGGTGTGAGCAAGAGCCTCCTCCAACTCCGACTTGTAGCTGCTATTCGCAAGAATTAGGGTGTAATCCGATCTCTGGAGCGTCGCCTCAACTCCCCTGATAATGGACCCGAAGAATGGGTTCTCTATGTCCCCCACAATGAGCCCGATTGTCCGCGTCGATAGCCGCTTCAGGCTCGCGGCTATGATATTCGGAGCGTATCCCAGCTCCTCAACCGCCTCGAGTATCCTATCGACTGTCTGGCTCGATGCGCTGTTGGGGACGCCATTGATTACCCGCGACACCGTCGTCTTCGAAACCCCCGCCTTCCGAGCGACATCTTGCATTGTAGCAGGCATATTCCGTTCCCCAACCGGTTACTGAAATCGATTTCCTAAACCGATTGCATTCTCGCGCCCTTTTTCGGAGATTTCAAGTGCCAAGGTCACGGAGGTGAAGCGCACCTCACTTCCGCCCCAAACACCATCATATTTGTCTTTGTTTCCATGAATTATCGCAAAACAACGTATCACACCAGCGATACGTCAGGCTACGGCTAGGTTCAGGAGCAGAATCCTTGCGCCCGGTGATTGCAGAGGTGATCCAGACCCCCCTGCCCACCCGAGCAGAACAGGTGCGCAGGGCGACAACCCATCCCAGTTCAATCATCACCCGTCGGACCTGGCGGCAAGAGAGTGTCTGCCAGATGGCATCGCCGGACAGGGTGATGAGTGTTGCAGCAGAACTGCGCAGCTCGTGCCCTGCGTCTTGTCAAGTGAGGTAGATCTCCACCGCGTCCACGACCGTCATTGATCTCGGCGTTCGCTTGAATGGACACGTGCAAGCCTGAATGGGAGGAACTCCAAAAGAGCCATCAGCTCGCTTCATCTCCGGCCGTCCGCCGCCGGCTCAATCGGTCGCACCTCAGCTACGCCATCGGCCTATCGCTCCTGGCGGTCGGTGTATACGTGACGGTTCAAAACGAAGCGCTCTCGATCGGTTTCGCCGCCCTCGCCACTCTGGCGCTTCTCGCCTACCCCACATTCTTCCGCCTGAGACTCCACCGATCGCTTCCCGGGCTCGTCCGCCAGAGGGCGACTGCATCGACCTACTCACCCCGCAAGCTCCGGGCATCGCCCGACGGGCTCGAGCAGATCACCGACGAAGCTCAATCCAAGGTCGGTTGGCGGCTGGTGGACGCCGTATTCGAAACAGCCGACTATGCCTTCATCTCGGTCGAGGGCACCTATTCCGTCGTCATCCCGCGCGATCGCATCCCGGAAACGACCTACGACAGCTTCATGGACGCCCTCCGCAACTACCGCGGCGGCGCCGGCTGACCTCCGTTGGCAGCAAAGCGAGAAGGAAGGGATCACCGAGCCGGAGAGGCCGATCGGATGTCAGGGAGATGAGGCGACGCGGTACACGGTACGTTCCTTGTAGCCCGTGACCACGTGGACGTATCCGCTCAGGCGCCGGTCGGTTTCGTCATCGCCGCTGTCCACCAGCAGCGGCCGGCCGCGCAGTGCGTGGATCTTCTCCGGCGTGCTGACCACTAAGATGT
>Ga0209431_10004645_pt1 | contig 10754 bp, 11 predicted proteins | sample RifCSP13_3_FD_184021 | JGI IMG/M metagenome (GOLD analysis project Ga0209431, IMG submission 184021) | Soil microbial communities from Rifle, Colorado - Rifle CSP2_sed 13_3 (SPAdes) (version 2) | ecosystem: Environmental > Terrestrial > Deep subsurface > Rock core/Sediment | place: Rifle... | reverse complement strand
AGAATTTTATTTTCTGTTCCCCGCCATCCCGAATGAACGGCAGCAATAACTTTTTTCTTATTTTCAAATAAAAAAATTGCCGGACAATCTGCACTGCTAATTGCCAAACCTAAATTTGGCTTATCGGTTATCATTGCATCGCTTTCGCCGCAGTTTCCACCTTCACCAATGAATATAATTGTATCCCCATGAACTTGTTTTTGCATTGCTATATTGGATTCGGATAAACCCAATCGCTTAAAAAAATATCTCCTATTTTCAAGAACTTTTTCCATTGAATCTTGCACAGACAAAGACATGTTGAAAAAGTAGGGATGGCTTCTTCTTAAACCAATTTTTGTTGAAAATCCAAAGATAATTTCCTGGTAGCGATTAAGTAAACTTGATTTAAGAACCAGCATTATTTGTTTTTCTTCTCTTAAAATGCGCTGTAAATTTAATTAAATTTTGATCGCTTGCGTAATAAATTTTGTGCTGATTAACTCAGTTCCTCACGAATGAAATACGGAATGCACAGGAACTGGGTTAATTAAGAATTGATTCTGTAAATCTATTAATTACATCGAAAGTGCGTAAATTTGTAATGTGTTTCATTGAACTGGGTTAATACTTTAAGTCACCAATTAGGACTTAATAAAAATCGTGTTCCCTAAAAACATAATCTTTTTCTAAGCAGATGGATTTAATCAAATCAATTTTCATAGTTCTACAAAAAGGCGAAGTCCCGGTAGGGACGACATATTTATAAAAAAGAGAGCTCATAAAAATCAAAGTCCCATAGGGACGAAATAGAGGATTAAATGGCAAACACATTCACACAAATTTATATTCATCTTGTCTTCGCTGTTCAGAATAGGATTTCACTAATACAACCGACATGGAAGGATGAACTATATAAATACTTAACAGGGATTGTTCAAAAAAATGGGCATAAGCTAATATCTATAAATGGCACAGCAAATCACCTACATTTAGCAGTCGGTTACAAACCACACCAACTAATCCCCGAATTATTGCAATATCTAAAAGGATATTCCTCAAAATGGATTAATGAAAAGAAATTTGTTAGAGGAAAATTTAGTTGGCAGGAGGGGTATGGAGCGTTTTCGTTCTCGCATTCGCATCTCAATCAAGTAGTTAAATATATAAATAATCAAGAACAACATCACAAAAAACAAACATTTCGAGAAGAGTATCTCTTGTTATTAAAAAAATACGAAATAAATTTTGAAGAAAAATATATTTTGCATGATGTTTAATATTCTATTTCGTCCCGCTGGGACTTAATTTCGCCATGGTAATGTATTCTATAAATATGTTGTCCCATACGGGACAAATAACCAATGTGATACGAGTTGCTAACATTAGAATTGTTTTTCCGATATTGCGGATAAATGCAATAAATCAAAAAAAATAATTATTATCAGTAACAAAATTATTTAACCAATAAAATTTAGGAGCATCTTGAAAATTTTAGTATCAAACGACGACGGAATAGATTCTTTAGGAATTTCCGTGCTGGTCAAATCATTAAAACAAATTGCCGATGTTACAGTCGTTGCACCTCAATATGAACAAAGTGCAGCCGGGCATGCAATTACTATGAAAATACCTTTAAGAGTAACACCTTATTTCAAGAACGGAGATTTCTTCGGTTATGCCGTAGATGGAACTCCCGCCGATTGTGTTAAGATGGGAATAAGAAATATTATGAAAGAACCGCCTGATTTAGTAATCTCAGGAATAAATTATGGATCGAACACAGCAATCAATATTATTTATTCGGGAACAGTTTCAGCCGCCCGTGAAGCCGCTATAATGGATGTTCCCGCCATAGCAATTTCAATTACAAACCATGCGACAAAAGAATTTAATTATGCAGCAAAGCTTACAAAAATGCTTGCTCTTAAAATGATCAGAAACAAACTCCCACTTGGCACTTTACTAAATGTTAATGTACCCGATCTGCCGGAAGAAAAAATAGCCGGAATTGTTTTGACTAAGCAGGGTAAATCCAAATGGGATGATATTTATGAGCAACGGCAGGATCCATACGGAAGAGATTACTATTGGCTGACAGGAAATCTTTTAGATGTTGATACTGATACCGACATTGACCAAGCCGCCATCAGTAAGAATTTTGTTTCAATCACTCCGATTCATTTTGACTTAACTGATTACGATACTTTTGATAAAATGAAAAGCTGGAAAATAGAAAACTTGATGAATGAAAAAGAAGCTTGAGATTTTTCAGATAGATGCATTTACAAAAGTACCCTTCCAGGGTAATCCGGCTGCCGTTGCTTTCAGCGATAGGTTAAATACAAAAGAAAAGAAGCTCATTGCTAATGAAATGAATTTGTCCGAAACTGCATTCATCTCAAAATCAAAAAAAGCGGATTACAAATTGCAGTGGTTTACTCCAACTACTGAAGTTAAGCTATGCGGCCATGCAACTATCGCCTCTCTCCATTTTCTTACTAAGAAAAAATTGTTAAAAAATGGTCAGCAGATTAAATTTGAAACGCTGTCGGGAATTCTGAATTGCTTTCGTGAGAAGAATAATTATTACATGCAGCTTCCAATTCCTAAAATTTCTATTTACAAAAACTCAAGTGAAGAATTATTTAAGATTTTGGGATTGAAGGCAAATGAGTACGACAAAGATTTACCATTTGTAATAATGAATCACGAAATTTGTTATATCAATGTAAATAGCTTAGATGTATTAAGAAACATTGAACCGGATTTTAATGCTCTCTTAAAACTTGGTAAGACAAAAAGGGAATTTAGAAATTTAGTTGTCTTCACAACCGAAACATTCGAAAAGAATAATTCTGCTCACAGCCGATGCTTTGCTCCATATTTTGGAATAAATGAAGATCCGGTTACAGGCTCAACTAATGGTCCATTGCTCTTGGTTCTAATAAAACTTGGGTCAATAAATCAACAGAAAAAAATTATTAGCGTAACATTTGAACAGGGAGATTTCATCGGAAGAAATGGCCGTGTTAAAGTTATTTTCAATACCGTTAAAAACGAATTGTACATATCGGGCAAAGCGGTAACGATTCTGAAAGGAAGTCTTTCGATCTGATGTTTGGTATTGATAATCTGAAGCTCTCATTGACATTTAGCCCATTCTTATTCTTTCTCGTCATTATTCTCGTTATTGGTTTTACAATATTCGTTTACCGCTATACTGTCCCAAATATTTCGAGATTAAAAAAAGTTCTGCTGGTAGTTGTCAGATCTTTAACTTTAGCTTTACTTCTGCTGGCAATTTTTGAACCTACCTTAACAATAATAAAAAAGAATATTCTTCGACCAATAACTCTTTTTTTTGTTGATAACTCAAGATCTATATTAGTTAATGATGGCTCTGATAAGGATAAAAAGATTCTCAACATTGTTAATGAGCTGAAGCAGACGGACTTAATTCGTAATACTTATCTAAATTCCTTTGGCAGTAGAATTACGGAATTGAATTCTGATAGTTTAGAGAAGATATCATTTAAAGAGGGCTCGACTAATTTTTCAAATATTTTCGAAAATATAGCAAACGATAAAAACAATGTTTCAGCCGCTGTAATTTTAAGCGATGGTGTAATTACCGACGGTTCAAATCCGATATATGCAGCCGAGAAAATCGGTATTCCCGTTTTTACAGTTGGTTTTGGCGATACAACCAAACGAAAAGACATGGCAATTAAGAATGTGCTTTATAATGAATTCATTTATGCCGAAACTCCAACGACTTTAACTTCTGCAATTGTCAATGAAGGTTTTGCAAATAGAACAATCGATTTATCTTTTTATGAACATGATCTTCTGCTCCATCAACAAAATATTACACTAAGTTCTGATGGCATTCAAACCATTCAACTAAGTTATACTCCCAAAACCAGCGGAGAAAAAAAGTTAGCACTTTCATTATCAGGTATTGAAGGCGAATACTCAAAAGCAAACAACAGAAAAGTATTTTACATAAATGTGCTGAGTAATAAAGTTAAAGTTTTACTTCTAGCGGGAAGTCCGTCATCCGATTTATCATTTATTATAAATACTCTTCTCACGGATAACAATCTTTCCGTCAATTCGATTACACAAATTGGAAATAACAAATATCTTGAGAAAAATAATCGCGAGAAACTTTTAGATAGTGTCGATGTTCTGGTGCTGATTGGATTTCCCTCAAAAGAAACTTCTCCTGAATTATTAAATAAAACTGCTTCCTTAATTTCAGAAAAAAACATTCCATACTTTTTTGTTTTATCGGGCAGCACAGATTTTACTAAACTAAATCAGATTAAAAAGGATTTACCATTCGTTCCGAATAATGTCGGAAATAATTTTTTAGAAGTTCAGCCAAACGTTTCATCTGATCAATCAAAGAATCCATTATTGCAAAACAAGAGTTCTGATCCGGTTGCAGCTTGGAATAATCTGCCGCCGGTTTATCAGCCATTTTCGGACTTCATACCAAAACCGGAAAGTGAAATTGTTGCCAAAGTCAAAATGAACAACATTCCAACTAATAAACCATTACTTCTTTCAAGAAGATTGGGAAACAAACGATCTATTGCTGTGCTGGCAAAAGATATTTGGAAATGGAAACTGCAAACCGCTCTTAAAGATCAAGATGTTTTTGATAAATTTATTCTCAATAGCATAAGGTGGCTTAATAGTCCCGATGATAAAAAGCGTGTTCAGATTAAGACTGTAAAGAAACTATTTTCATTAGGAGAGGAAGTAGAATTCACAGCGCAAATTTATGACGATGCATTCAATCCTGTTTCAGACGCTGAGGTGAAAGTTAAAGTTAAAAATGATAAAGATAAATTTGAATTGAATCTTAATTCTTTGGGAAACGGCTTATATGAAGGAGTGCTTCAGGCAAATAAGCCGGGAAATTATTCTTTCATTGGCGAAGCCAAACTGAATAACAAATTACTTGGAAATGATAACGGCTTATTTAACATCGGTGAAATTGATATTGAGATGATGGATCCCGGAATGGATTATGAATTCTTAAACACACTTGCTAATATTTCCGGCGGAAAATATTTTGATCCGGATCAATATAAAACTCTATTTAATCTTTTGAGCGATCTAAATAATAAATCCTCAAAGGAAAAAATTGATACAAAAGAATATTCTCTCTGGTCAAATGAGTTTCTTATGATCGCAATCATTCTTTTATTTGGAATTGAATGGTTTGTTAGAAAAAGAGAAGGAATGCTTTAGGGTGCGGGAATCAAATTTCTTCATTTGAATATAGAATATCGAATACAGAATAATGAATGAAGAATTTTTCTACTTCAAGATTCGATATTCCTTGTTCGATATTCATTATTTGTTTTTGCCAGTTCAGTTTATAATTACGTTATTGAAGCATGATTAAAAATTACCTTACCGAAATATTCGATTTTATTCTTCCGAGATTCTGCCCTTCATGCCGGAACAAATTAGCAACTGCTGAAAAAACCGTTTGCAATTCTTGTCTTTCAAAAATAAAACTTGCCAATCCTGAGATCATCAAATACAAGTATCAAAGAAATTATGAAAGTAAAGGAATAATTTTCGGTTTTGTTTCTCATTACATTTTTGAAAAAGACAAAGAGCTGCAGCAAATAATTCATGCACTTAAATATGATAGAAAATTTCAGATTGGAATTTTTCTCGGTGAGAATTTAGGAAAGCATTTCAAATCTAAATTTAAAAACTGGAACATAAACTTGATCGTTCCAATTCCTTTGCATCATTTAAGGAAAGCTGAGCGGGGTTTTAATCAATCATATTATATAGCAAAAGGAATCTCAGCTATTACTGCAATTCCAGTCAATACAAAAACATTAAAACGAATTCGTTTTACACAATCTCAAACAACGCTGGGAATGAATGAAAGAGAAATTAATGTTGAAGGTGCTTTTACTATAAAATATAAAGAAGACATTAAGGAAAAAAATATTTTACTGATTGATGATGTAATCACTACAGGAGCCACGACAAATGAATGTGGAAAAGTTTTATTGGGTAGTGGTGCACGACAAATTTTTGCTGCTTCAATCGCAACGGTATAATTAAATAACTTAACCGCATTTCTTAGGTTTTCTAGTTTTTGATTTTTGATTTAATTTTGCGAGGTTTTTAGGATGAAAAATATACCGACAGACTTGTCGAAGAAACTGAGAAAGAGATACGAATGAAGAAGTAAAAAAGACAGAACTTCACAAATACCGCAATAAAGATTGGCAAACGCCAAAAGTCCATCCAAGCTATAGAGGTACTGAAATCAAAATGTGGTTAGATCAACACCCCGAAGTTAATAATTACCTGATACTAGATGATGATTCAAATATGCTGGAAGAACAACTCCCTCATTTTGTTAAAACAAGTCTCATTTCTGGTATGAATTATGATAATTTTATAAAGGCTAAAGAAATATTATCATTTAATACGCATTAAGGAAATCAATTGGGTATGTTCAATTTCTCACAAAAAGGAGATTCATCACCTCTTGATAATAATTTTTTTTCTGGAGGAGATGGCTCGACCGAACAAAACGCAGTAATAATCAAAGCAACTAGCTCTTCAACTGGCGTACCAGCCGAATATACATTTATGCAAGCAAAGTTTGGCAGAAGAGGAATAGACTGGAAGCTTGAAAGGCAAACGCTATCGGAAAATAATTCCAAACGTTATGATATCATGTTAATAAAACTATCAAATGGTTCTACTAAAGAAATATACTTCGATATAACAAGGTTTTTCGGTAAATAATAATTAAAGTTATTATTTGGGAAAATACCTAGGTCTTCAATATTAGGTTGTAATCAATTATTGCAAAACTCTAAAGATGAAAAAGTGGAAAGATAACAAAATTGGATTCATCGTTGTCGGTTTATTAGCTTTCTGGCATATTGGAGCTCTTACTTATCTTATTGTTACTTCTGAGTACGCTAGTTATGCTTATGCTGCAATAATTACTGGAATTATACTAGTAGTTGTATTCATCGCCAGCAATTGGTTTTGGAGTAAATTTTAAATGAAAAAATCAAAAAAATATTTACATGGGATAGGGTTATTATTTTATATATCCTTAATTTTTTTACAAGGATGTGATAATAAAGTCAACAAAATCAATGAACAAAAAGCAATCGAATATCCAGATGGTAAACCTGGAAATTATATCGTATTAAGTAATAGTACTATTAATGAATTTAAATTGACTGATGAACAATTAAAGAATTTCCAATATTACTTATCAGATAACCTGAAAATTAAATTATATTATGAAAATAAAATTGAAGGAAACAACAAGCCTTCTATCAAAGATACTCAATTTGTTCCTGTTAAGACTTTATTTATAGAAAAATTCACTCCTTGTGTTATTGTGAAGAATATTTATTCGGAAGAAGAAAATAAAAAGAAACTTGATAGTCTAAAAAAAGTAATACTAAAAAATGAAGAAAAATTAAATGAGAAATTGGGGGGTAGAAAATTAACAAAAGAAGACTCTGAAATTTTACTTAAAGCCAACACTAACTTATCAGAAGAATTCACGGTACCTGGAATAATTGTTGAAAATGGATATGAAATTGATGTTGGGAATGGTATTACTTTAATTTATGATTCACGCTTTAAATTCTTTACAAGAATTGAGAGAATTGATGAAAAACAATCAAAATTAAAATCATCTTATTCATGGACAAGATTTGATAATAATGCTGGATTGCTTGTTGATTTATCTCATCCAACCATCAAATATAAAAATGAGGATACACTTTTTCTCTCTGGAAAAAGAAAATAAAAGTAGCGAGCCTAGCAAGTTTTCCAAGCCGGCCGCTTTAAACTGTTCGGCATTTTTGTATTTATAACGTTGTGTTGTAAAAGCTAGTTGCTCATTGAAGTAGGAAACACGGAAAATGTTTTTATTTATCATCGGCGTTTGTTTTCAAAGCTACGTTACTGTTCCCACCTTCCGCTGGTAAACTAGGCGGCTACTTAAAAACAACGGCGTTAGCCCTCTATCAAAACTATATGGTGTTTTTTAATATGTTTTGAATTATCTTTTTAAAGGTATTTAAAACAAAATAAGTTAAAAATATGAGTAAAAAAATTTCCGAAAAGATAGCAAACTGTTTCAGAAACAAACCTGTAAAGAGAGCTTTTTTATTTGGTTCTTCGTCACGAAACGAAGAAGATGAACAAAGTGACGTTGATATATTAGTTGAATTAGACTACTCTCAGCCATTTGGCCTTGGTTTTGTTAGAATTATGTTAGAATTGGAAGATTTATTAAAAAGAAAAGTAGATTTGCTTACAACAAATAGTGTCTCAAAATACATTCGGCCATTTATTGACTCAGAAAAAATTTTAATTTATGAGAAATAGCTTAGGCGACAAGGCACGCTTACAACATATTAATGAAACAATTCTTGAACGCCTCTCCAGTATAATAGCAAATCTATTCCATCCCTAACAGGATTCTATCCATACTTTTTGTTAAGTGTTACCAATATTTTTTCCCTATGGGAAAATCCCAGCGGGATGGCATATTGGTAGAAAAAGAATAAACCAAGAAAAATAAAATCCCTTTAGGGATGAAATAAAACGTAGTTCCTTACATCTTCTCAGGTGCGGAGACTCCCAAAATTGTCAGTCCATTTTTAATAACCGCACGAGTCGCGACTGCTAATGCTAATCTCGCTTCTGCTAATTTTTTCTCGGAGCCGATTATTCTGCAAAAAGTATAAAACTTATGGAATGCCGCGGCTAATTCTTCTAGGTAAACGCATATCCTATGTGTTTCGTAAAACTCGGCGCTCAACACAACTTCATTTTCAAATTTATGAAGCTTCTTTAAAAGGGCTTGTTCTTCTTTAGTTGTTAACAAATTCAGATTATCCGTTGAAGGATGCAAATCTTCATTCTCAACCATTTTAATTATTGAACTTATTCTCGCATGCGCATATTGAAGATAAAAAACGGGATTCTCGTCCGACTGTTTCTTCGCAAGTGATAGATCAAAATTCATGTGAGAAGATATATTCCGCATATTGAAAAAATATCTCACCACATCAGCACCAACATCATCCACCAATTGATCGAGCGTAACATAATTAGCTTTGCGTGTGGACATCTTCACTATTTCACCATTCTCGGTAATCGTAACAAACTGGTGAATCAACACTTTTACTTTGCTGTCATCATATCCCAAAGCTTTTAATCCGGCAAGAACATCAGGATATGTTGCATTATGATCAGAGCCGAAGATATCAACCATTAAATCATAATTACGCTTGAATTTAGTTACGTGATATGCTATGTCGGGCAATCTATAAGTCGGTTCACCAGTCGCTTTAACTATAACTTTATCCTGTTCATTTCCAAGCTGAGAAAGTTTTAACCAAACCGCGCTGTCTTTCTCATAAGACAAATCCTTTTTCTTAAACTCATCAAGGACTTCTTTGATTTTTCCTTCTTCATAAAGCGAGTTTTCATTAAAAAAGATTTTGTGAATTATTCCAAGCCGCTGTAAAGTATTTTTTATTTCAGCGAAAATTTCTTGTTCAGCTTTATCCTTAAAAACTCCTTCAGGTCTTTCCTCAAGCAATTTATCTGCATATTCAGTAACCAGCTTCCTTGCGATTTCGGTTATGTATTCACCCTGATAGTAATCATCGGGAAAATCAATTTTATTGCCTAACAATTCGAGATATCTTAATTTTACAGAATCGCCAAGGATTCTCATCTGCCTTCCGGCGTTGTTAAAATAATATTCACGATCAACATCATAACCAACCCATTCTAAAAGATTCGCTATCGTATCTCCAACTACTGCATTACGTCCATGACCAACTGTAAGCGGACCTGTGGGATTTGCAGAAACAAATTCTACATTGGCTTTCTTACCGATGTATCTAGTTGATTTACCATAGGAATGTGGATTAGCAAGAATTGATTTTAGTATTTGTGCGATGAAGATTGGGGTAAAATAAAAATTGATAAAACCAGGACCGGCTATCTCTGTCTTTTCAATAATGTTTTTATCAATCACAAGCGATGAAAGAATTTCTTCAGCAATTTTTCGCGGCGGCTTCTTTAAATTTTTTGAAAGCAGAAGAGCAGCATTTGAGGATAAATCACCTTGCAATTCATTCTTGGGAATTTCAAATGTAATCTTAACGTCTTTTAAGTAAGGTAATTTGTTCGAAGCTTCGATGAATATTTCAGTAAGGTATTTTTTCAAGGTTGTAAACTCATCTTAAGGAAAAAAAATGGTTTGGTAAAACAATAAACACTTTGCCGAAGGAATTCCTGCCGAATATGAAACAATCCCACGATTTATCGTAGGGTAAGAATGCCTATAAGAATGGGCTTTAGCCATGATAATTAAAACCGAACGTTGTTATGAATTCCTAATACGTGCTCTTGAAAGTCATTCTTTTTTCACGTCTTTCGTTTTTACTTTCTTATATATTCTCTTGATTCATGGCTAAAGCCTGCTCTTGTTCTTCCCCTTGAACTCCCCACGCTGAAGCGTGGGGTTAATACAAAGATATCTGTCTATAATCCTTGAAAAAAGTGTGCATCTTTTCGATGAACCGAGAATAATAATGCAAGATTTATTTATTTAAAGAGTTGTTTTTCGTTAAACTTTTTTACGTGTTCTTTTAGCTTTTGGAATAACGGCATTTTCTTTTTTCAATAAAGGATCAGTGACATCAGTTATCGGTGCATCACCCCAC
>Ga0209431_10004637_pt1 | contig 10768 bp, 7 predicted proteins | sample RifCSP13_3_FD_184021 | JGI IMG/M metagenome (GOLD analysis project Ga0209431, IMG submission 184021) | Soil microbial communities from Rifle, Colorado - Rifle CSP2_sed 13_3 (SPAdes) (version 2) | ecosystem: Environmental > Terrestrial > Deep subsurface > Rock core/Sediment | place: Rifle... | reverse complement strand
CTACGCGTGAGTTTAACAGGGTACCTTTATCGCCATGGAAGAAAATACCGTTGTTAAACTCACGCGTAGCATCACCGTTTCCCCACAGCCTGTGCTGCCATATAACCGGGACCTTCCTGAAAGCCATGCTTGCAGTGAGTGTATCCGGGGTTGTTATCTGATCTTTCAAAACACGGATGCCTCCTGTGGCAGTGAACTCTTCCGGCATCTCTTCGTCCATTATTTTACGTATGATGTCGATATGGTGGATGCCCCAGTCGACAAGGTGTCCATTGCCATATTCCTTTTCCAGTCGCCAGGAAATGTGACCGATACTGGGCCGGTATTCAAGTTTAGGCGCCGGCCCGCACCATTCTTCCCAGTCGAGTGAGGCCGGAGGATCCTGTATGGTAGTATCCTGGAGATTGGGATTATAGTGTATTTGTGCAACTACCTGATGCAGGGCTCCAATCTTATTGCTTTCAATAAGCTCCCTCGTTTTCTGAAATGCCTTGCTCTGGCGACGCTGAAAGCCAATTTGTACAATATTTCCAGCCCTGTTTGCAGCACTGACCATTGCCAGCCCCTCCTGCACATCGTATGCCAATGGTTTTTCGCAATATATATCCAATCCTTTGGCGCAAGCCGCGATGAACTGCAATGCATGCCAGTGCGGGACCGTGGCTATGAAAATAGCATCCAGCTCCTTTATTTCAAGCAGGTCCTGGTAATACTTAAATGTTCCGGGCCGGGAACCCTGTAGTTTCTCCAGTTCATCAGCACTATTTTTCAGATGACCGGCATCCACATCGCAAATAGCGACAAACTCAACATCCCCGGCTTTTAATGCAGCTTTTGTAATGACCATGCCATACCATCCCGCTCCGATCAGGCCAATTCTTAGCTTTCGGTCCCGGTTAAATGAAGGCACATAAAAGGAAGCTGCCAACGCGGTAGAACCCATTGATGTTACTTTAAGAAATTCTCTTCTTTTCATAAAATGGTTATTTAAATAGCTTTCACATTCTCCCGGTAAACAAATTTATGGTTTTCCGGAATTACAATTCTGAAACATTTTCAAAGCACTCCAGGATTTTCCGCATCATCTCATTGTTTTTCAAAATATTTTGTTTATTCCCTAAAATTGCTTTAACGCTTTGGACATATTCTCCCGGTTTTATCCCGGCACCGGAATTCCTGACGATGGCTTCAAGAGCGGGGAAATCCATTTCAAAATGAAATTGCAGGGCCAGTATCGTGTTTCGGTAAAGAAATGCCTGATTGGGATACGCCTTCGAAGACGCGAGTTGCAAAGAATCTTCCGGAATGTCAAAAGTGTCCTGGTGCCAGTGAAATGCTGTTATTTCTTCAGGAAGAAAATCAAATCCTGCCCTGGTGGCTGCAATTTTATTAATGGTAACCGGGAACCAGCCTATTTCTTGCTTTTGACCGTGTTTTACTGCAGCACCAAGCGCCCTGGCAATGAGCTGTGCCCCAAGACATATGCCAATTACCACTTTTGAACCAGCAATGGCCTGCCGGATGTATTCGATCTCTTTTTTCAACCAAGGGTATTCGTCATACTCATCCACACCCATGGGTCCACCCATGATCACGAGCCAGTCAATTTCTTCAATTTCGGGAAACCCAACGGCATCATAAAACCTGGTAAAACCGAATTCATGTCCTTTGTGTAAAGCCCATTTATGGATTATTGCCGGACCCTCAAAGTGCACGTGTTGCAAACAATGAATCTTAAGTTTCCTCATAATTTTGCAATGCAATAATTTTAGAAATTGGAAATGCCAATCAGTCAAATCAGCTGTTTTTTCTGTAATTCCATATCACCAGCTGGTTTGCCCGCCATAAGTAAGCAAAGGGATAAACCAGAAAGTGCATGAAACGGGTATAGGGGATCATGCCGATCATTACAAAGGCTGATATCATGTGGATCTTCACCATGGCCGGAAGCGCAGAAACGGCTAATATATCGGGGTTGAAGGCGAATATTGAACGCAGATAGGGGGTCAGCACCAGGGCGAACCAGGATGATCCCCAGCGGAAGAAATAGGCAATCCACAAGCCTGTTATCAGTTGAAGCAACAGGATGAGGTAAACAAAAATATCCATCCGGGAGGTTACGGTATACAATCGTTTTGTCCTTATTCTCCGGATTATCAGAAAGATCAGGCCGGTAAAGGAAATCAGGCCGAACGAAAAGGCCGTGATCTCAAGGATATACAGGCGCAAGGGTACCTCGTTCCAGGCTAAAACTGCACGGGGGATCAAAAACGCGATCAGATGTCCGAAGAACAAAACCAGCAAGCCCCAGTGAAAAGGCCTGCTCCCGAAAAACAGTTGTTTGCTTTCCAGAAACTGGCTGGATAGGGAGGAAACCTTAAATCCATGGAAAAGATACCGGTAAATGCTGCCAAGGAGAAACGAGACCATTGCCAGATAGGGCAGCACAATAAAATAAAAAATATCGTTCATGCCAGGCTGTATTTATTTAAGGAATTATGCATGTTGCGGGGAATCTTCATCATTCATAGGGCATTTTAAGAACACCTTATCATTTGTGGAGAGAAAGTTAAACCTTTCAAATTCCGATTCGGGAAAATCTGTTTCCATGATTTTCACGAGAATGCGGAGTGTTTCTTTGTAAACGTTGTCATTGGTCCGGAAGGAAGCAATCATTTTGTGCAGGGCGGGAATCATTAACGAATAAACCAGCTCCTCTGCCAGCTTCACATCGCTGAGTTTCGGGAGGAGGGTAAGAATATTCGGAAGGTGGTCAGGCAGTTCGCTTCCGCATTCATTACCGGCTATTTCCTGTTCTTTTTTCAAATTAGCGAGAAACACACCCCGTTTATAATCTTCACCGTATAATACATAACCGATATCAAGATAGCACAGTGCTTGTATATCAAATGTGCTGATGTAATATTCCTGTTGAACCGACAGGGGCTTGTGGCGAACATGTGAAATAAAGCCGCTGAGGCTTTGGGTAATTTCCATACCGTAATCTGAAACGACCTGTTCCCAGGACTCCGACAAAGCGTCCTGTCCGGGGTAGGGATACCTGAACATTTCTGCCAGCAGGGTATAATGGTTCATCGCGTTCATTTTACAATCCACGTTCGGGCTTTTCAAGGAAACCGAATCCGGTGTTCCCTCTTCTTTCATCAGTTTCCTCAATCATTTCAATGGCTTCCTCACGGTGTGCCGGAGGAATGACAAACCTTTCGTTGAAATCTGCCAGTGAGGTCAGCCTGAATACGGCATCTGCAGTTTCCGGTGTAAAACCCGAATCCCGAAGCGAGGCAGCTGCTTCTTCACGGGTAATATCGCCCACGGTAACCGATCGCCGGTGCAATCTCACGCTCATCAGTTTTTTCAGGACTTTTTGAATTACAGCAATGTCACCTGCACTGAAAAGGCTGGCCAGGTATTTCATCGGGAGCCTTGAATTTTCAATATCATCCCAAAGGGAAGCGCTTGCCGTATGATACTTATTATCGCCGTTGATTTGAGCCATGGCAGGAAGCATTGGCGGAACGTAGAACAAATTTGGGAGGGTACGGAATTCGGGATGCAGAGGCAATGCCAGACCCCATTCCATGACATACTTCCACACCGGTGATTTTCTGGCCGCCTCGATCGTAGAGTCAGCAATTCCGCATGTTTTTGCTCCTTTGATCACTTCGGGATCATTTGGATCGAGATACAGGCCGAGTTGGTTGTTGATAAGCTCTTTTTCTTCACAGGAGGCGGCTTCTTCCAGGCGATCTGCATCATAGAGCAAAACTCCCAGGTACCTTATACGTCCTACGCATGAATGCATGCATGCCGGAATCTGTCCTGTTTCAAGACGGGGATAACACAGGATACATTTCTCGGATTTACCGGTATGCCAGTTAAAATAAACCTTTTTATACGGACAGGCCGTAATGCACAACCGCCATGCCCTGCATCGCTTCTGGTTGATGAGCACGATGCCGTCTTCTCCTCGTTTGTAAATTGCTCCCGAGGGACAAGCGGCAACACAGGCCGGGTTGAGGCAATGGTTGCATATCCTCGGCAGGTAAAACATAACCATTCTTTCCAGCTGAAAAAGTGCATCCTGCTCCGATTGACTTAAATCTTTAAAGTTGACGTCATTTCTCGCATATAAGGGAGAGCCTCCCAAATCGTCATCCCAGTTCGGGCCTGATCCGGGAGTCATTTTTTCCCCCGTAATCAATGAAATTGGTTCAGCAGTGGGTTGATCGTCGCCTTCGGGAGCATCGAACAGTTTGTTATATTGGTAAGTCCATGGTTCGTAATAGTTATCCATGGTTGGTAAATGGGTATTGTGGAAAAGGACTTTAAGTCCCCTGAATTTCCCGGCACCTTTCAGGGTCACTGAGTCTCCGGTACGCTCCCAACCACCCCTGTATTTTTCCTGATCTTCCCATTTTAAGGGATACCCTGTTCCCGGCTTCGTTTCCACGTTGTTCCACCACATGTATTCAGCGCCCTTCCTGTCGGTCCATACATTTTTACAGGCTATGGAACAGGTGTGGCATCCAATGCATTTGTCCAGGTGAAAAACCATGGATATTTGTGACCTGACATTCAACATAATACTTGTTTTAAAATGTTAAAAAGTAACCTGTTCCAGTTTCCTCACCAGTACAAAGGTATCACGGTTCACACCCACGGGTCCCCAGTAATTCATATGGAAAGTAAACTGTCCGTAACCTCCCACCAAAAGGTTGGGTTTGAGATGCACCCTGGTCAGGCTGTTGTGTCCGCCCGCCCTTTTATTGCCTCGCCCTGGTGATTTCGGAACCGAGTAGGTGCGTTCCGGTGAATGGTAGATGATACATATGCCGGGCGGAATTCGGGAACTCACGCAGGCACGGGTACAATACACGCCATTGTCATTCAATACCTCCACCCAGTCATTGTCCTGTAATCCCAGTTCCCCGGCATCTTTTTCACTCAGCCAGCAAGGTTCCATACCCCTCGAAAGGGTTAACATCCTCAGCGTATCGCCAAAGGTTGAGTGGATATGCCATTTCCCGTGTGGGGTTAAAACATTAAGCACCCTGGCTTTTCCGTCAATAACCGATTTTCGCAGATCACCATATAACTCAGGACGCGGGGAAGGTTTATAGGTAGGCAGATTTTCACCAAACCACAGGTAACCTTCGTGATCGAGGTATAAATGCTGCCGGCCCGTAAGCGTTCTCCAGGGTACCAGGTATTCGGTATTTAAGGTAAAAGCTGAATAAGCCCTTCCATTATTCATCAGTCCCGACCACAGAGGAGAATTCAGCAACCGCCGGGGCTGAGCTTGCAGGTCGTTGTAAGTAATATTGAAATCGTTATTTGCTGTGCTTACCCTGCTAAAATCCACACCGGTCTTATTTCCTGCATCGGTGAACGCCCTTTCACTCAAAATGCCGTTTGTTACCGACGACAGGAGGAGCACTGCGTTGATAGCCTCGGTATCTTCTTTAATGGAGGGATAAATTTTGTTATCTACCCTGTTTACGTGTTCTTTGTCTTGCAGCAGATGATCATAAAAATCCTGGCACGGATAGGATATACCATGGGCGCCGAGTCCGCCTCGGACAGTATCACCCAGGCTGATAAATTTTTCATAGATCCGCGTATAGTCTCTTTCAACGGTTACTATATGATGCATGGACTTTCCGGGAACAGGATCGCATTCTCCCCTGAACCAGTCTTTGATCGCTGTTTGGGAGATTTCGCCACGGGTATCATGACCGATCGGAACATTAACTATATCAAGCACCGGTTCGGGGAAGTGCTTTTTGGCCGTTTCGCTGGTAACCCTTGCAATTTCGCGGAATATCTCCCAATCGCTTTTGGATTCCCACACCGGTGGGATAGCCGGCGAAAGCGGATGAATGAAGGAATGCATGTCCGTACTGTTCAGGTCGGCCTTTTCATACCATGAAGCAGCCGGAAGTACAATATCCGAATACAACGCCGAGGTGTCCATCCGGAAATTGAGATCAACCACCAGGTCCATTTTGCCTTCGGGTGCGTTTTCCTTCCATTCGATTTCCCTGACAAACTCGCGGGCTACCTCATCGGCGATATCATTATGATGGGTTCCCAGGTAATGCTTCAGGAAATATTCATGTCCCTTGGCACTGGACAACAGGGCATTTCCTCTCCAGATATACCATATGCGTGGAAAATTCACCTCTTCATCCGGATTTGAGACCGAATATTTCAGCTCTCCTTTCTGCAGTTTACCGATCACAAATTCCTGTATGCCTTTATCATCAATGGCGCCTGAATTTTTGGCCTCACGGGCAATTTCAAAATTACTTTTGTTATATTGGGGAAAAAAAGGCATCCAGCCGTTTCTTACAGCCCTAACAATCAGATCGGCAGAATGCCGGGAAGCAAACTCATTTTTTGGCACGGTATTATAATCAGCCTGGTTACCATCGTATCTCCACTGGTCGGAATGAATGTAATGCCATATGGGAGACTGCTGAAACCTTGCCGGGATATTCCAGTCTTTACCCGACATGATTGCTCCCCATGAATCAAAGGGAGCCAGTTTCTCCTGGCCCACGTAGTGGTTCATTCCTCCGCCATTCACGCCTATGCATCCTGTGAGGATCAGGGACATGGTGGCTGCCCGGTATATCAGGTTACTGTGATACCAGTGATTTACCCCCGCACCGATGATGATCATACATTTGCCATGAGTAGCTTCGGCTGTCCGGAACCATTCCCTGGCAAACTTGATAACCGTGCCTGAACTGATCCCGGTATAGATCTCCTGCCACGATGGTGTATAGGCGGATGCAGCATCATCAAAAGATGCGGGGTAATTGCCGCCAAGGTTTCTATCGATCCCGTACTGGCCCATGATGAGGTCATAAACCGTTGTACAGGCTACCTTTCCGGCCTTTGTCTGAACATATTTAACAGGCACACCTCTGTTGGTTTTTAGGTTCCGGGCGAATTCGGTGAATTCAACCTGAAGAATTTCATCATTCCTGTCAATCAAAGTAAGCAAGGGGTTGTAGGCTGCACCCTTTTCACCATCGGTATAGTTCAGGTTCCAGCTTCCCCTTTTATCCTGCCATCTGTGGCCCGAACTGCCCGAAGGGCATATAAAATCGCCGGTGGTTTCATCCAGATTCAGGAATTTCCAGTCGCCGTTCTCAATATCAGCGTATTTGTCAATGGCGTTCGCCCTGAGCAGCCTCCCGGGCAGATTACGACCGTTCTCTGTAATTATTTCAACCAGGTATGGAGCGTCGGTAAATTTCTTTGTATATTCGATGAAATAAGCAATCTTATTGTCAACATGCGCCTCTTTCAGGATCACATGTGTCACAGCCATCCAAAATGCACCGTCCTGACCAGCATGTACAGGCACCCATTGATCGGCATACTTTGATACCATACTGAAATCAGGTGAAAATACCACGGTTTTTGTTCCATTATACCTTGATTCGGAAAAAAAATGAACATCGGGTGTGCGGGTCATCCCTAAATTGGATCCCATAACAGCAACAAACTTGGCATTATACCAGTCCGCACTTTCACCTACATCCGTCTGTTCTCCCCATATCTCCGGAAATGAATTCGGCAGATCACAATACCAGTCGTAAAAACTGAGGTGAACTCCTCCGAACAACTGAAGAAATCTCGATCCGGCTGCAAAACTTATCATTGACATCGCCGGAATGGGAGAGAATCCAACTACCCGGTCGGGACCGTATTTTTTAGCGGTATATATATTAGCAGCGCCGATGATCTCAAGGGCTTCCTCCCAGCTCATTCTCCGGAATCCTCCCTTGCCGCGGGCCTTCTGGTATCGCTTCCTTTTTTCGGGATCATCCTGAATATTTTGCCAGGCCAGCAGTGCATCGCCTGTCTTTTCCTTTTCTTCGGTGAACAAATCGAGCAAGGCGCCACGGATCATAGGAAATTTTACTCTTACCGGACTGTATAAATACCAGGAGAAGGATATTCCCCGCTGGCAGCCCCTGGGCTCATAAGGCGGAAGCGAATTTTCAAGCAGGGGGTAATCAAGGGCCTGTGATTCCCACACCACGATGCCGTCCTTTACATGAATATTCCAGCTGCATCCCCCGGTGCAATTCACCCCATGGGTACTGCGTACAACCTTATCATGCTGCCAGCGGTTGCGATAAAACTCTTCCCACTGCCGGGTATTTGGAGAAATAAGATCTTTAATCCAACTCATGTTTCATTTTTTAGGCAATTTCTTTGGAATTAATTTGATCTAATACGATTCGGACAGATAAAATCAGGGAATTTTCCGGTTATCATACAGCAGGTAAATATGCACAAGCATCAGCAGGGCACAGACAATAGCCAGCAACAGGAAAGCCTTACCACCTGAATCCTGAACAAGGTATATGCCCGACTGTCGATCCACTGTCTGCAATAAGGCTGTTATTGACAACATTTCATCTTCGGTAAGCGGGTGATCACGCATAGCCCTGTTCATAACAGGAAAGGGAGAATTGGCAACAATGGCACCGATACCCGCAGGCCCGAGTTTGGTATAGGCAACGGTTAGGTCCAGGCTAAGCCTGCCACCGCCCAGTATCAATTGATCATTGATGTGATGACATGCAATGCAGGGCGACGCTCCGTTCATAAAACGGGTGTCCCCATTGAAAAGCGCCCTGCCCCTGGTTACGGATTCAAGACTGTATTCCGTCACGGCGCTATCTTTGGGAACGGATGGTTGCTGCGATGCGGAAGCGGCCAGATCTGACTCCCTTATGAAAGCAATAATGCTTAAAATTTCCTGACCGGTAAGGTTATTATCAGGCATGGGAATCCGGTTATAAGCCTCATAAATCGCAATGGCTGCCGAGTCACCTTCTTTTATCATTTGCTGCGAAGACCGGATATAACGGATCAGCCATTCATTGTCTTTCTTATGATAAATACCGCTTAAATCTGGTCCTACCAGACGGCCTTTGCTAATGGTATGACAGGCTGCACAGGAAGATTTGAATATCTCTTCACCGCTTTTTTGGGCCGTGAGGGGGTGAATGACCTGAAAAAGCAAAAGCCAGATAATATAGGTGGAAATATGTTTCATGTATTGAGTAAATCAATGACCTTTTTCCACTGCATGACTAAATTACAAAACAATAAAAGGATAAAATAGTCTTTTAATAAATTTGGAATCATTCTAAATAATTAGTAATAGTAACAAGCTCATATTCAATATAAAACAGATCGGGTAAGCGAATTTGAAAAGGTGACAATTCTAGGAAGTTTAATAAAATGATGGTAATTTCAAATAACATAAACTTACACTGCAAATAACCGGCTATCATTAATAAATCCACCATCCCATGGATCAATTCAAAACCAAAGGAAACTGCAACAGAGGGCTGTTAGGAACTACCCTCGGTTTTTTTTTCGGATTTGCTGCCGTTTCATTATACGGACCTACAGCTATTAAATTTAAAGAGGCTATGAACCTCACTCCGGCAATGATCGGCCTGCTGGTTGCCATCCCTTCCCTTTCCGGATCATTGCTGAGGATCCCGTTTGGTGCGTGGGTGGACATAACGGGTGGGAGAAAACCTTTTCTTATTTTGCTGATCACCTCAGCTATTGGTCTTGGGGGAGTTACCTTATTGTTGAATGTAGCTTATCCAAACAACATGCATGGTTTGTATGGTCCGGTTCTTTTTCTGGGAATGTTAAGCGGTTGTGGAATTGCAACTTTTTCGGTGGGCATTGGCCAAACATCCTACTGGTTTCCTAAAAATAAGCAGGGCATGGCGCTTGGATCCTTTGGCGGTTTGGGGAACCTGGCTCCGGGGATGTTTTCGTTGATCCTGCCCATCTATCTTCAGCACTTTGGATTTATATCGGCCTATTTTGCCTGGTTTATATTCCTGGTGTTCGGAACCATTACCTATGCTGTCATTGGCACGAATTCCTTTTATTTTCAGTTTCGGAAAGCCGGAAGATCAGATGCGGAAAGTCGCGAAGAAGCCAGTAAACTTGGTCAGGAGATTTTTCCTTCCGGGAATGTCAAAGACAGTCTCATCCATTCAGCCAAAACTAAAAATACGTGGGCCCTGGTCGCTCTCTACTTCACCACATTCGGTGGATTTATTGCTTTAACAGCCTGGTTTCCAATTTACTGGAGCCAGTTTCATGCTTTTTCTCCTGTAAAAGCAGGTGTTTTTACCGCCATCTTCTCGCTACTGGCCTCCGTTGCCCGTGTAGCAGGTGGATTAATTTCCGACAAAACAGGCGGTGAAAAGGCGAGTTTGTATTCCATCCTGTTGCTCCTGTTTGCATCGGGGATACTCACTTTCGCCGGAACGCCCTTAATTGCCATTAGTGCAGTCGTGCTGCTGGCTGCAGGAATGGGAGTAAATAATGCGGCGATTTTTAAACTGGTACCCCATTATGTGCCAAAGGCAGTTGGTGGTGCAGCAGGATGGATTGGCGGAATAGGTGCTTTCGGAGGATTTGCCATCCCGCCCGTCATGGGAGCCATTGCCAATGCCAGCGGCAAAATAGGATATGCAAGGGGATTTATATTATTTGTATTTCTTGCGGTGATAAACCTGTTCATCATCTATTCCCTTTTACGCATGTTGACCATTCGGAAACGAGACCTCCCTTCCTGAGTGAACTCCCGAACAATTCTGAGCCGAGAATTGTTATTACCCGTGTATTCGTTTGACAGCTGATCAGGATTGATTCCTGATAGTTGGTTTAACCTTTTATAAAA
>Ga0209431_10004634_pt1 | contig 10771 bp, 11 predicted proteins | sample RifCSP13_3_FD_184021 | JGI IMG/M metagenome (GOLD analysis project Ga0209431, IMG submission 184021) | Soil microbial communities from Rifle, Colorado - Rifle CSP2_sed 13_3 (SPAdes) (version 2) | ecosystem: Environmental > Terrestrial > Deep subsurface > Rock core/Sediment | place: Rifle... | reverse complement strand
AGAAATGGAAATATGGCAATTCTTAAGGGCGCTATTTATTTAAAAGTTGCACAAGAAATAAGAGAAGGAGATATTGGTGTTCATTTAGCAGTATCTATGTCGAGCGACAACGGATCTTATTCTGAAGATTTAGGCGAGGTATTTGTAGAATTCGGAAACGAATTTGTTATATCCACTTTATTTTCAGTTGAATTTCAACAGGAGTATTAAAATGAGAAAACCACCCTTAAGCCGATTGTTGTTAAAGCAGTTGACACAAGCTTTCGATAGTTTTTTAGACTCCGGCATGGATACTCACGTTACTAATCCTGCTTGGAAAGAACTATGCGACGATTTTCAATATATAAAAATCCATCTTAAAAGATACCCAGTAAAGGAAGAGGAAACCAATGACAAAAAAAGTTAAGAAACTGTACGACTATGCAAAAGAGTTTGATAGCCCTAACGATAGAGGATTTACGAAAAAGATAAGTAACTATATTGAGGGCGAACTCGGAGGAGCTGTTAGCTTGTACAACGATAACAATGCCGGTTATGTTGCTATCCGTTGGAAGAGATTTGATGAAAAATCTCATGAAGTACTATATTTCATGCAAAAGTTCTCGTTCCAGGAATTAGAAGCTGTTGTCAATCCTGAGACAATTGCACAGAAGTTTGTAGAATTGTACAAACGTGATAAAGAAGCAAAGAAAAATGAGTGATAACGAATATGTTGGCGTTGGGCTAAAGCATAACGGGGAATATATTCTGAAAAAATTTACTCTACCAGACAATCGAGAAAATAATTTAGATGAAGCCCAGTGGTATTTCTTGTGGTATGTTTGTCCCAGTTTTTGTGAGGATAGTCTGGTACTGAGATTCGAAGATGTCCTAACTCTTTTGCTATAAAGGAGAATGAAAATGGATTTAGTTAAAAAGATTAATGAACTTTTCGGAATCGGAGAAGATCCTAAGAAAGCTAGATATAAGGCTCACCCAGAACGCCAGTCAAAACATATGGGTTTGAAGTTCAGACTGACAAAAGCTTATAAGGATGATAGGCAAAAGGCGCCTAAAAATCGTCGAAAATATGGCAGACGGAAACGAAAATAAGGAAAAATCTGTTACACTTTTTGTTACGTTGTGACACTTTTTTGTAGGACTTTCTTAAATTTTATAAAAAAATAAAATTTTTGTTACGAAAAAGTGTCACAATGTTACACTTTTTTAAAAAAGTGTAACAGGTTTTTTAGGCTTTTTTAGAGGTTTTTGAGCGTGACTTTTACTTTTTTTTTCGATTTTTAGGGGTTTTGTTACGTTGTTACACTTTTTTACCCCAACTAGTGCGTAGGAAAAAAATGCATTTTTAAAAAGTTTTAAAAAGGGGTTAAAAAGTGTAACACTGTCACAAAAATGTAACAAAAGGAGAAACGATGGATTTTTATCAGATCAAAGAGAAGAGTAGTAAAAGTGGCATTATAGAGATTTATCCAGACTTCAGAGTAACAAGATCAAAGGATCTGATGATACGTGGTAAATCTTTTTATGCCATATGGGATGAAGAAGCTGGTCTGTGGTCCACCGACGAGTATGATGTACAAAGATTAGTGGACAAAGAGTTATTAGCGTATAAGAATAAACTAGCCGAGAGCACAAAGGATGTTATTCATGTTAAATACATGAGTGAGTTTTCAACTAAAGCTTGGGCTGAGTTTCGAAATTACATGGCTCACGTTTCTGATAATTCCCATCAACTTGAAAATTTAACTTTCTTGAATACCGAAGTTAAAAAGAAGGATTATGTTAGTAGACGTCTGCCATATTCTTTAGAAAAAGGAGACTGTGAAGCATATGATGAAATTATCTCAACCCTCTACGATCCAGAGGAATGTGCAAAGCTTGAATGGGCTATTGGGTCTATCGTCGCAGGGGATGCTAAGGATGTACAAAAATTTATTGTGCTCTATGGGGAAGCGGGAACTGGAAAATCGACGTTTCTCAATATTATCCAAAAATTATTTGAAGGGTATTATACAACTTTCGAAGCGAAATCCTTAACTGGATCTAGTAATAATTTCTCTACGGAAGTCTTTCGAGATAATCCTTTAGTTGCTATTCAGCATGATGGAGATCTTTCAAAGATAGAGGATAATACAAAACTTAATAGTATAGTCTCTCACGAGATGATGACTATGAATGAAAAGTATAAACCTAGTTATACAGCTAGAGCAAACGCCTTCTTATTCATGGCAACAAATAGACCAGTTAAGATAGGTGAAGCTAAATCCGGGATCATTAGGAGATTGATTGATGTAAGACCATCTGGCAAAAGAATTCCTGTTGTTAAATATCATTCACTAATGTCAAGAATAGACTTTGAATTGGGGGCTATAGCCAACAAGTGTCTGGAAATTTATAGGTCTATGGGGAAGAATTATTATTCTGGATATAGGCCATTAGATATGATCTTGCAGACCGACGTGTTTTTCAACTTCATAGAAGAAAATTTCTATATTTTCGAAAAGCAAGATGGTGTCAGTTTGTCACAAGCATATGAAATGTATAAAACATTTTGTAATGAGACACTAGTCGAATTTAAATTTCCAAGGCATAAATTCAGAGAAGAGCTTAAAAACTATTTTGAATCTTTTCATGATGTGACCCGCATCGATGGGAAGCAAGTTAGAAGCTATTACTCTGGCTTTATCAAGTCGAAGTTTGTATATAACACCTTCCAAAAAGAAGAGCATGCCAGTTGGATAGTTTTAGATAGTGATAAATCTATATTTGATGAAATAGGAAAAGATTTTCCAGCACAATATGCTTCAGCTAAAAATGAAATTCCATTAAAAACTTGGGATCGTGTGACAACCACTTTAAAAGATGTAAATACTAAGAAATTGCATTATGTGAAAGTTCCAGAAAATCACATAGTTATAGATTTTGATATCAAAGTGGATGGAGCGAAATCTGTTGAGATGAATTTAGAAGCCGCAACAAAGTTTCCCCCAACCTATGCTGAATATAGCAAAAGCCAGTCGGGTATTCATCTTCATTATATTTATACTGGTGATCTATCAAAACTAAGTAGATTGTATTCTGATGAAATTGAAATAAAGATTTTTAGTGGAGATTCTTCTTTAAGAAGGAAACTTAGTAAATGTAACAATCTTCCTATAGTATCCATAAACAGTGGATTGCCTTTGAAAGGAGAAAAGGTGATTAATTTTAGTTCTGTGAAAACAGAAAAAGGACTCAGAGAGTTAATAAAAAGAAATCTTTTGAAGGAAATCCATGCAGCAACAAAACCCAGTGTGGACTTTATCTATAGTATTTTAGAAGGTGCTTATAACTCTGGAATGGCATATGATGTAAGCGACATGCGGCAATCTATATTGGTTTTTGCCAGTAATAGTACAAATCAGTCTGATTATTGTATTAGTCTTGTTGGAAAAATGCATTTCAAATCAGAAGAACCAAGCTTAAATACAGAAAACTATTCAAGTGATCAATTAGTTTTCTTTGATGCAGAAGTGTTTCCAAACCTGCTACTAGTAAGTTGGAAATACCAAGGTCCAGAAAACAAATGTGTAAGACTGATTAATCCAAAAGTTAAAGACCTTGAAGATTTAATGAAGTTTAAACTTGTAGGATTTAATTGTCGCAGATATGATAATCATATTCTATATGCTAGATATATAGGATACACCATAGAAGAAATTTATAGTCTTAGTCAAAAAATTATAAATGATGATGGAAGAAGAGGCTTATTCAACGAAGCATATAATATATCCTATGCTGATGTTTACGATTTTAGTTCTATTAAGCAGAGTCTTAAAAAGTTTCAGATAGATCTTGGTATACATCATCAAGAACTTGGCTTTCCATACGATAAAGATGTTCCGGAAGAAAAATGGGATGAGGTTGGAGATTATTGTGACAATGATGTTATATCTACTGAAGCTGTTTTTAATGATAGAATGCAAGATTTTATTGCAAGAGAAATATTATGCGAACTTAGTGGATTAACGGTCAATGATACTACACAAATGCATACCGCCAAAATTATATTTGGAAATGATCCTAAGCCCCAAGACAAATTTGTCTATACAGATCTTAGTGAGATGTTTCCGGGATATAAATTTGAGAATGGTAAAAGTTATTACAGAGGAGAAGATCCTGGAGAAGGAGGATATGTTTATGCAGAACCAGGTTTCTATGAAAATGTGGCTTTACTCGATGTTGCTTCAATGCATCCTACTAGTGCCGAGATTCTTAACTTGTTTGGTCCCTATACTAGGAATTTTTCCGAAATTAAGAGAGCGCGTCTTGCTATTAAACATCGAGATTATGATTTGGCTAGAACTATGTTGGGTGGAGTACTTGAAAAATACCTTAAATCTACAGAAGATGCAGATGCTTTGGCATATGCGCTAAAGATTGTTATAAATATTGTTTATGGTTTAACATCTGCTAAATTTCCTAATAAATTTAGAGATGTAAGAAATATTGACAATATTGTGGCTAAACGCGGTGCTTTATTCATGATTGATTTAAAAAATGAGATACAAGAAAAAGGTTTCAAAGCCATTCATATTAAAACAGATTCGGTTAAGATTCCTGATGCGACGCCTAAATTTATAAAGTTTGTAATTGAGTTTGGTAAGAAGTATGGATATGAGTTTGAGCACGAGGCAACATACGAAAAGTTTTGTTTAGTAAATGACTCTGTTTATATTGCTAAGTATAAGGATGGTGACTGGATTGCAGTTGGATCTGAATTTGCTCATCCATACATTTTCAAAACTTTATTCACTAAAGAACCTATTACTTTTGAAGATAAATGCGAAGTTAAATCTGTATCAGCTTCTTATTTATATCTTGATATGAATGAAGATTTAGGAGATCAGCATAATTATGTCTTTATTGGAAAAACAGGATCTTTTTGCCCAGTCAAGAGTGGTTCTGGTGGTGGGATTTTACTTCGAGAAAAAGAGGGAAAATACTATGCTGTGACCGGGACAAAAGGCTATCGTTGGCTGGAATCCGAAGCGGTTAGAAAGTTAAAAAAGGAGAAGGATATTGATGAAGAGTATTATCGTAGATTAGTTGATGATGCGATATCACACATTCAAGAGTTTGTTGATTTTAATATATTTCAAGACTGATAAAAGGAGACAATATGGAAAGTCCTAAAGTACCACCTATTTCTATAGAAAACGCAAAAATTCTCTTTAGAAATTTTTCAGGAAAAGAAGGAAAATTTAATGCTAAAGGGCTTAGAAACTTTTGTGTTTTACTTGAGGATGATCTGGCTCAGAAGCTTATTAAAGATGGATGGAATGTGCGTTGGTTAGAGCCAAATGCGAAGTATGAGGAAAGACGAGCGTATTTGCAGGTAAAAGTACGTTTTGATAAATTTCCTCCAAGAATAATGCTTATTAAAAGTAAAGGGAAATCTAGGTTAGACGAAGAAAATGTTCATATTTTAGATTGGGCAGAATTCGAAACAGTTAATCTAATAATCAGTGGTTATTCTTGGGATGTAAGCGGAAAGACTGGAATAAAAGCATATCTGAAAAGGATGTATGCAACTCTTGTTGAAGATGAATTTGAAAAGTTGTATGAAAATGTTCCAGATAGTGCTCAATCAGCTCTGCTTGATCAAGATGATGACGAAGAGCTTCCCTTCGATTTATAAGTATCAAGAAATAGCAGCGAATAATTTAAGAACCGGCTCTATCCTTTGTGGTGGGGTCGGTTCTGGAAAAACTAGAACTGCTATTATGTACTATTATAGAAAAGAAGCATCTAAAAAGTTATATGTTATTACAACAGCAGCTAAAAGAGATACTCTTGATTGGGAACGAGAATATAATCATTTTAAGTTAAATTTTAAAATGACTGTTGATTCTTGGAATAACATTAAGAAATATATTGATGTTAAAGAGTCTTTCTTTATCTTCGATGAGCAAAGAGTGATAGGCTCTGGATCTTGGGTCAAATCTTTTCTTAAAATAGTAAAACAAAATAATTGGATTTTACTTAGTGCTACTCCTGGTGATACATGGATGGATTATATTCCAGTGTTCGTTGCTAATGGCTTTTATAAGAATAGAACCGAGTTTATTAGAAGACACGTTGTGTATAATTCGTTTGTAAAATTTCCAAGAGTAGATCATTATGTTGAAGAAGGAAGACTTGTACGTCTTAAAGAAAAAATTCTTGTTACTATGGCGTATGAAAGACCAACGATAAGAATTTCTAAGACTATTAATGTTGGTTACGATAAAGAAATATGGAATCTTGTTTCTATAAAAAGATGGAATCCTTATAAAAACAAACCAATAAAAGACATAAGCGAATTATGTTTTGTAATGCGAAAGGTTGTTAATAGCGACTCAACTAGGTTTATAAATCTTCTTCGTCTTATTCAAAAGCATAATAAAATTATAGTTTTTTATAATTTTAATTATGAGCTTGATATTCTTAGGCAAATAAAAAATGATCCAGATATTGTTTTTGCTGAATATAATGGTCATAAGCATGAGTCGCTTCCAGCAGGTCCAACATGGGTATATGCTGTTCAGTATACTTCCGGTTCTGAAGGATGGAATTGTATAGAGACAAACACAATAGTGTTTTACTCTCAAAACTATTCTTATAGAACAATGTTACAAGCTTCTGGAAGAATAGATAGATTAAATACTTCGTTTGCAAAGCTATATTATTATACTTTAAAATCGGATTCTTTAATTGATGTATCTATAAATAAGGCTTTAAAGAAAAAAGAGGATTTTAATGAAGAAACCTTTAAGCTCGCACTAAAAACATATGCTATAATGGAAGGAGAATGAAATTGTTTATTCTCCTTCTTCTTTTTGAAAAGGAGAAAACATGTTAGAAAGCAAGTTTCGAGTAGAATTGATAAGGGAACTTAGAAATATGTTTCCATATTGTATGATTGTTTTTAACAATCCACATGATATACAAGGATTCCCAGATATAACTATTTTAATCGGGGATAGATGGGCTATGTTAGAATGTAAAGCGAGTATAAATTCTCCGATTCAGCCCAATCAAGAATATTACATAGAATTAGCAAATAAAATGTCGTTTGCTAGATTTATTTATCCAGAAAATAAGGAGATAGTGTTAAATGAACTTTATGAAGCATTCCGATCTGATAGGTCAACACGCTTTCCTTAGCGGTAGCAAATATCACTGGATAAACTATGATGAAGAAAAGCTATCAGCAACGTATCTTAAATTTTTGGCTATACAGCGTGGAAACGAACTTCATGAGTTCGCTAAGCGCTGTATAGAACTAGGAATCAAACTTCCTAAAAGCAAAAAAGCATTTAACCAATATGTTAATGATGCTATAGGGTATAGAATGACTCCTGAGCAGATTCTTTATTATTCTGATAATGCTTTTGGAACAGCTGATGCAATCTCTTTCAGAGACAAGTTACTAAGAATTCATGATTTAAAAACCGGCGTTAGTCTTGTTTCTATGCATCAATTAGAAGTTTATGCTTCTTTGTTTTGTTTAGAATATGAAGTTGAGCCTAAACAAATCGATATAGAATTAAGACTTTATCATAATGATGAAATATTAATCGATTCTCCAGACCCAGAACATATTTTTGATATCATGAATAAGACTATTATTTTTGATAGAAAAATAGAAAAGCTTAAGGAGGAAAGTTCTCATGCCTGAAGAAATAAAACATATAGGAACTCCTAGGCATTCTGGAAGATATCCTTGGGGATCGGGTAAAGATCCTCAAAGAAGCAAAGATTTTATATCTTATGTTAAAGAATTAAAAAAGCAAGGCCTTAACGAGACTCAAATAGCTGAAGGTTTAGGAATTAAGCCTACTAAATTAAGAGCCAGATATGCTGCTTCTGTAATAGAAAAAAGAGCAGCAGATTCTTCTTTTGCATTTAGGTTAAAAGAAAAAGGATATTCTAATGTAGCAATTGGTAAAAGAATGGGCATTAATGAGTCCAGTGTTAGATCTCTTTTAGATGAATCTATCATAGAGAAGACAAAGATGTTAGAAAACACTGTTGGTGTTTTGAAAAACAGTGTTGATACTAAAGGGTACATTGATGTTGGTGCTGGAGTTGAAACTCATTTGGGAGTTTCTAGAACAAAGTTAGATACTGCAGTATCTATGTTACAGGATAACGGATATGAGGTAAAATATTTTAAAGTTCGACAGGTTGGAACAGGAAAAGAAACTTCTTTTAAAGTTTTAGCTCCTCCAGGAACTTTAAATAAAGATTTCTATGATAATTTAGATAAAGTAAAAACTGTTTATGATTTTTCAGAAGATAAAGGAAGAACTTTCAATCATATTGTTCCGCCTAAAAACGTTGATAGTAATAGAATCTTTGTCAGGTATAAAGAAGATGGTGGATCAGACAAAGATGGTATTATAGAACTTAGAAGGGGTGTTAATGATCTTTCCTTAGGAAACAACAGATATGCTCAAGTTAGAGTTGCCGTTGATGGAACTCATTTTATGAAGGGAATGGCTATACATTCAGATAACATTCCTGATGGATATGATATTGTATATAATGTTAATAAACCTAAAGGAAGTCCAAAGGATAAAGTATTCAAGCCAATGAAAGATGAAGATCCTACTAATCCTTTTGGAACCACCGTCAGACAAAAAAGTTATATGGATTCTAAAGGAAAAGTTCAACTTTCTCCATTAAATCTTGTTAATGAAGAAGGAGAATGGGCGACTTGGTCTAAGAATCTTAGTTCTCAATTCCTTTCTAAACAGATTCCATCTGTAGCCAAGAAGCAATTGAAATTAGCATATGATCTAAAAGAAGAAGAATTTAATGAAATAATGAGTCTAACAAATTCTGCTGTTAGAAGAAGGCTTCTTCAAACTTTCTCTGATGAAACTGACTCTGCTTCTGTTCATTTAAAAGCTTCGGCTTTTCCTGGGCAAGGAACCCATGTTATTCTACCAGTAAGCTCTTTAAAAGAAAATGAGGTATATGCTCCAAGATTTCGTCAAGGAGAAGTTGTAGCTTTGGTAAGACATCCTCATGGTGGAATATTTGAAATACCAGAATTAGTTGTTAATAATCGCCGCCCAGAAGCAAGGAAACTTCTAGGGCAGGCAGAGGATGCTATTGGTATAAATCCAAAAGTAGCTCAACAGTTATCGGGTGCAGATTTTGATGGCGATACCGTTATTGTAATACCAAATAGATCTGGTGCTATTAAGACTTCTCCTCAATTAAAAGCATTAAAAGATTTTGATCCTAGACTTTCTTATAAGGGTTATGATGGAATGAAAACCATCAAGCCAAGAACTAAGCAAACTGAAATGGGAAAAATTTCTAATCTTATTACTGATATGACAGTAAGAGGAGCTAGTCAAGATGAAATTGCTCGTGCTGTTAAACATTCTATGGTTGTTATTGATTCAGAAAATCACAAACTAAACTATAAACAATCTTATATAGACCATGGAATAGCTTCTTTAAAAGAAAAATATCAAGGTAGCGATAGATCTGGAGCATCAACATTAATTTCTAGAGCTGCTTCTGAGATTCGAATTAATGAAAGAGAAGCTGGAAGATATCTAATAAATCCTAAGACTGGAAAATCTAGAAAATTTTATATAGATCCAGAAACAGGTAAAAAACTTTATACAGAAACAGGAAGAACATTTACTGTTTCTAAGAAAAAAGTTGTAGATCCTTTAACTGGAAAAAAAGTATATGTTGATATCGATCCCAAAACAGTAACTGCAAAAACTAAGATTACTAGAATGGAAAGAGAGGATGATGCTTTTGCATTGTCTTCTGGTTCGAAGATAGAATCTGTATATGCAGATCATGCTAATGCTTTAAAGAATTTAGCTAACAGAGCAAGAAAAGAAATGGTTAATACACCACCCATTACTTATTCTGAATCAGCAAGAAAGACGTATCGAAAAGAAGCAGATTCTTTAAAGAATAAATTAATATTAGCTTATAGAAACAAGCCCTTTGAAAGACAAGCACAACTACTTGCTAATAAGATGGTCTCCATGAGAAAGAAAAGCAACCCCGATATGGAAGAGGATGAATTAAAAAAGATAAGAGGTCAGTCTTTGACAGAAGCACGAATAAGAACTGGTGCTGGAAAACATCTTATTGAGATTACAGATAGAGAATGGGAAGCTATTCAAAGTGGCGCCATTAGTGACCATGCATTGTCCCAGATCCTATTAAATTCAGATCTTAAAGCTTTAAAATCAAGAGCTACACCAAGATATGATACTTTAATGTCATCTACTAAAACACAGCGTGCACAGTATCTATTTGACATTGGGCATACACAATCAGAAATAGCAGACATGTTGGGTGTTTCTGTAAGTACCTTAGAAAAGGCTCTTAAATAAGGAGTTATCTATGTCTGATAACATTAATAGTAATAATGATAACAATGATGTTAATGATGTTAATGATGTTATGTTAACAACATTAGATAATCCTTTTAATCCTTTTAGTCAATACAACGAATGGTTTAGTTTTGACATTGAAAAAGGTTATAACACTTGCTCTTATCTAGCTGAGATTGCTAAAACTTCAGATGAATTAAGCGAAAAAGATGAAGCCATCGCAATAGAAAAAGCTATTGATGAGATAATTATGTATTGTCCTTTAGGAAATTACATAAAGGTAACCAAAGAAAGTTTTAAAGAAAGGTTTAAGGGGATAATTTAACTACCATAGGGGGGGTCTCGCAAAAGATACCCCCCTTGTTGTT
>Ga0209431_10004629_pt1 | contig 10780 bp, 11 predicted proteins | sample RifCSP13_3_FD_184021 | JGI IMG/M metagenome (GOLD analysis project Ga0209431, IMG submission 184021) | Soil microbial communities from Rifle, Colorado - Rifle CSP2_sed 13_3 (SPAdes) (version 2) | ecosystem: Environmental > Terrestrial > Deep subsurface > Rock core/Sediment | place: Rifle... | reverse complement strand
GAGATTGATCAGGCCATCAGATTGAACGGTCAGCATATTTTTCAACCGGTCAAATATATCACCCTCCATCCCCTTTATCAAGCGTAATTCGGGCAGGGAATTAAGCGGCCTGTTCCTCGCCTCATAGGGGTCTTCCAAACCCTCGTAATAGCCGCTCTCTGCGCCGTTGGGACGCTCCGTATCATCCGGGTCAGTCCAGTCGGCCATGGTCTCTGCGAGCTCATAGCGGAGTTCAAACAGGTCGAGGAATCGTTCCATCAGGGCGCGCATATTATCTCCTGTAACAGCGCCAAACCCGGCAGCCAGTTTGTTTACGTTGATCTTGCTGTCTTCATCTGTGATCGTGACGGACACAAAACCATTGCCCGCAGGGATTGGGGGGATCTTCTGCGCCCACAATTCATCGAGGGAATCATACGCAGGCTCTGTCTTGTGATCCTCTTCCAGCAAGGCCATGGCAAAGGTGATGCCTGATCTTGCCAGGTAATAGGCCTTCATGTCATCCCTGAAGTTGGCCGCGGCCCGCGCCTCCACCCGCATCCCCAGATTAAATTCAAGGATAATCGTCAGGAGGAGGGTGAGGACTAACAGGGTAATGACAAGGGCCACCCCTGAATCATTCCGGATATTCATGGTTTTCCCCCTAAGGGTATTCCTGTGACCGTCCTGTAGGACCTTTCACTCCCTGTACGGTCCTTGATGATGATCGTTATCTCAACCGCCTCTGGAATGGCCTTGGAGACCCTTGAGTCCCAGCTATCCACCCACGTCCCCTGATCGAGATAGCGAAAATTGAGGCCGACGACATCCTCTGATAACTCAAAGGAGTTTCCCCCTTCCAGGGGCGTTTTATCTATTTGTCTCTTATCCCGCTTCATCAGGACAGTGTCTCCGTCAAAGTTTCTATTCAAATAATAGCCCACCTCTGTCTGATCAGATTCTCTTGCGTCGTTTGTGCGTATCCTGTTTGCATAGGAGGTAAAGTCAATGCTGTCATTGGGATACCCCCCCGCAAAATCATCGGCACCTAAAAAAATGGTATTTTCATCAGTCTGAGCAGGGGCCCCTGGAGAGATAAAGGCCATACTCAGGTCCCACATCATCCGGTTAAAGGAGACACGGACCCCCCGCAATTCGTCCACAGCGCCTTCAGCCCGCGCTATAACCTTTTGGTCTGAATAAATCTTCCATAGACGATGGCCAGCACAATGGCAAGGATCGCTGTAGCGATCAGCACCTCCATCAGGGTGAAGCCATGTGTATTCTTTAGTTGTTTCATAGTAAACAGTTCAAACTTTTTCCTATTCGTTAGTTACCGCCTTTATATAGTTCACCAATTCCACGTTCCGGCGACCTTCCCCTTCACCCCATGAGACCTCTACCCGGACCTCCCGGACCTGTTCATAGGCTGTGTCTGATATGACGGTTCTCCACACAAATTCCGGATAGTCCTCCCCAAAATTGCCGCTATCCTCCCCTGTAGCGCTTAGTTCCATTTGTTCCATCTCCCCCATCTTCTCTGTTGCGAGGAGGGTGGCAATCGTCATGTGTCTTGCATAATCAGCCGCAATGACACTCTGGTTTCTGGAGTGCAGGAGGACAATGAATGATGTGGCAATGATGAGGAGGGCCACCATGACTTCAAGCAGTGTAAAACCGTCAGCATTAGGTACGGTCCTGGCAGTCTTCACCGTCAGCCGCCCTCCTGTATCTCTACATAACCCTCGAGGATTTTGACCTTTCCTGAGAGTGGCGTCGTCACGAGGGTATAGTCTTTTTTGCCGTTGGAGAGGTGTATCACGCTTTTATCTACAAAGCCATCGGGATAGAATCTGATCACAATCTTTCCCTCAGCCGCCTTGCCGTCTATTGGGGTTACGATATCTTTGATATATGTCTTATCCGGCAGGGCCGCCTCTTTTTTGATGGTTTCGATGACCTCTGAAGATTCCGGATTAACGCCTGTCTCAACGATAGCGTAGGTCCTCTCTCCAATATCGAATACAAGCTGATAGGGTGTCCTTTTTAGTATGGATTCGTCGAAGAGCGACTGGATCGTTCCGGCCAATTCCCTTGCCGCAGACCGTAATCTTACATCCCCTATGCTGTCTAATTTAGGCAGGGCAAAAAGAAGAATGACGCCTAACAGGATTAAGATGATAGATAATTCAATAAGGGTATAGCCTCTATTCCAGGTTCCAACTTTGGATGTCGGCATTTCTCCCTTCGCCACCTTCTTCACCATCCGCTCCGTAGGAGTAAAGGTCATAGTCTCCATGAACCCCCGGGCTGATATAGACGTAGTTATTGCCCCAGGGATCTTTGGGGATTTTGTCTATATACCCACCCTCTTTCCAGTTGTTGGGTATCTCTCCCACCGCAGGTTTTTCCACCAATGCCTGGAGCCCCTGGTCTGTGGAAGGATAGACTCCGCTGTCCAGTTTGTACAGATCCAGGGCTGACTGCAGGTTCTTTATCTGGACTGCTGTCTTGATGCGTTTTGCCTCTTCAGTCCTCCCCATAAGTTTCGGGACAACGATACCCGCAAGGAGGCCGATGATAATCAATACGACCATGATCTCAATGAGAGTAAAACCGCGGGCGCACTTTATATAGTGTTTCATATTTACCCCTCCATTTCAAATTATCTCACAATCTGACTCATCTCAAATATAGGCAGCAGGATCGAGAGCACGACAAAGAGGACAATAACGCCCATAACGAGGATCATCGCCGGTTCAAGGAGCGCCGTCAGGCCGGCGACCGTCGTGTCCACTTCATTATCAAAGACCTCAGAGACCTTGGCTAACATTCCCTCAAGCTCTCCGCTCCTCTCTCCTACGGTGATCATCTGTATGACCATGGATGGAAACATGCCGCTCCTTCGAAGAGGTTCGGACAAGGCGTCCCCTTCACGCACCCGTTCTTTGGCGTCTTCCAGGACCTTGGAGAGTACGCTGTTATTCACGACAGCTTGTACAATATCCATGGAGGTAATCAAAGGGACGCCGCTGGCAAGAAGGGTGCTCAGAGTTCTTGCAAACCGTGATATGGCGATCAGTTTGACGATCTTGCCGAACATGGGGACTTTTAATATCAACCGGTCATACCCGGCCTTTCCCTGCGGCGTCTTCACATACTTCGCGATGGCTAAGGAGACCGCAAATATCCCTCCAACCACTGCCCACCAGTAGAGCCTGAAAAAGTCGCTTATGGAGATAAGCATCAGTGTGGGCAAAGGGAGGGCCTGGCCGATGTCTTCAAAGACCTTGGTGACCTGCGGGATCACAAAACTGAAGAGAAAGATCAATACCCCGGCCCCGATAAAGAGCATCATGATGGGATAGGTCATCGCGGCCCAGAGTTTGTTTCTGAGTCTTACCTGGCTCTCCTGGAAATCTGCGAGGCGCGCAAGGACGATATCGAGCGCCCCGCTGGCCTCTCCTGCCTGTATCATGTTTGTGTAAAGTCCGGAGAATACCCTGGGATGCATCTTCATGGCATCTGCAAGGGATTTTCCCTCCCGGACATCCTCTCTTATCCGTGTGATGGTCTTCTTCAGCAACGGATCATCAACATGGTCAATCGTAGCGGATAATGCCTCCATCAGGGGAAGACCTGCTGCCAGCAGGGTGGCTAACTGACGGGTGAATACAGTGGTCTCCTGTTTCTTGACCCGCCGCAGGATGCCTCTGACGGCCGACGATTCGCCATCTGCCTTTTTTCTTGTCTCCTCGGAGACCTCTACTGGAAAGATGCCGGACCTTCTGAGCTTGAGCTTTGCACTCTGCAGGTTATCTGCGTCTATGAATCCCCGCGCATCTTTACCTTCAACAGATAATCCCTTGTATTCAAAGACTGGCATAGGGTAATTAAAAATAGTGACTGGTGAATAGTCAACGGTTTATCATTCGAGGATATCCCCCTGGATATCCTCCTGTGTGACACGCAGGACCTCTTCAATGCCTGTTATCCCTGAGAGCACCTTTAATGCCCCGTCCATTCTTAGAGTGGTCATCCCAACCTCAATGGCCTTGTTCTTTATGACCTGAGAGTTGACATTTTGCAATATCAGATTTCTGACCTCATCACTGATCAGCAGGATTTCATAGATGCCGGTACGGCCCCGATACCCTGTCTGCATACACTTATCACAGCCTACGGCCATATAGATGGTGTGTCCGTCCCTCTGTGAAGAGTCAATCCCAAGCTCATTCAGTTCAGGAGGAGTAGGGGTGTATTCCTTTTTACAATGCGGACAGAGGATCCTGATCAGTCTCTGCGCTACAATGGCGACCACAGAGGAGGAGACCAGGAATGGTTCAATCCCCATATCGATGAGGCGTGTAATGGCCCCTGCAGAATCGTTGGTATGAAGGGTACTGAAGACAAGATGCCCTGTTAGCGAGGCCTGGATGGCGATCTCTGCTGTCTCTAAGTCCCTGATTTCTCCCACCATAATCGCATCCGGGTCCTGACGCAGGATGGATCTGAGCCCCCTGGCAAAGGTCAACTCGATCTTTGGATTGACCTGCATCTGTCCGATCCCTTTTACCTGATATTCTACAGGGTCTTCAATCGTAATAATATTTTTGTCAGGCGAGTTGATCTCTGTAAGAGAGGCATACAATGTAGTCGTCTTGCCGCTCCCTGTCGGTCCTGTGACCAGCATGATGCCATGGGAGAGGTGGATCAGTTTGTTAAACGTAGCCTGCATCGCTCTGGAAAGTCCGATATCGGTGAGACGCAGCAGATATCCTGATTTGTCGAGGAGCCGCAACACCACCCTTTCACCAAAGGATGTCGGAATAAGGGAGACACGGACATCAACATCTTTTCCTGCGATCTTCAGTCCGATCCGGCCGTCCTGGGGGAGGCGTTTTTCCGCGATGTTCAGGGAGGCCATAATCTTTATCCTTGAGGTAATGCTTGGCTGGAACCTCTTTGGCAGTGTCAGGATGTTGTGCAGGACTCCATCAATCCTGAAACGTACGATGATATCTCTCTCAAAGGGTTCAAAATGGATATCGCTTGCCCGCTCCTTGACTGCACGAAAGAGCAATGAGTTGAGGAGTTTTATGATGGGAGCCTCATCGACGACATCAATCAGGTCGATAGGCTCCTCAAAGCCGACAGAGAATGTCTCATCGCCCATATCTTCAATGACCTGCTCAGCCGCCTCTCTGTGGGTCTCATAGGCCATGTTAATCGCGTTGAGGATCGTGATGGATTCTGCTAAAAAAAGTTCCACATCGGCATTCAGAAATATCTTGAGGTCATCTATCGGGCTGATATTCAGTGGATCAGATATCGCCAGCTTTACCGAACTGTTTTCCCGGTGATAAGGGAGAAGGATGTGTCTCTTTAAAAAGGAGATGGGAACAGAAGAGACCAGGTTTTTGTCGATCTCCTCTTCGGTCAGGTTTTGAAGAAGTGGGATCTGGAACTGAGTGCTCAATGCCTTCAGCAGGTCCACCTCTTTGATCTGTTTAGAGCGTAATAATATCTCACCGATGCGGGTGCCCTTTTCCCGTTGAATCTCCAGGGCCTCTTCTATCTCTTTCTCTCCAATCGGGGACAGCCTCTGTAAGATTTCACCTATGCGTTCTCTCTTTCGTGTCATATAGATTGCTTATTCCGGGGCAGCAAATGGTTGAATATCCTGCTGCAGCCGCTGACCTTCCGGTTGTGGGTCATCCGGTGGAGGATTAAGGATAAAATCATCTTTCATCTCAAAATGATATTTTTCCCTGAATTCCTCGGCCCTTCTCCTCTTCTCATTGCTGATCTCTCCGAGGGCCTCTGAATCCCTGATGATATGCGGTGACAGGAAAAGAATGAGATTGGTCTTTGCCTTCTGCCTGCTCTGGTATCTGAACAGATAGCCCAGTATGGGCAAGTCACCCAGCAGAGGCACCTTCCTCTCTGTGACCGTCAGATCATCCCGGATAAGACCTCCGATCACGACCGTCTCGTTATTTCTTACAACCACCGAGGTTTCTGCAGACCTCTTGTTGGTGATGGGGACCTCCTGATCAGTGCCTACCGGCACGCTGCCTGCAAGGCTCGATATCTCCTGATATAAGTCTAATCTTATGAGGTCGCTTTCTGTGGTATGGGGGGTTATCTTTAATTGGATACCCACATCCTTTCGCTCTATGGTGGCCTGTACATTTCCACCGGCGGTCTGGCTTGTGCCCGTAATAAATGGGACATTCTGGCCGACGATTATTTTGGCTTCCTGGTTATCCAGGGTAAGGATATTAGGCGTTGAAAGGATATTCACATCCGTGTCAGCCTGGAAGGCCCTCAAAAGTGCTCCAACATTGAGGGTCTTTCCGTCGGGCAGGAAACCCTTGACCCCTGCAACTACAAACCCGCTGACACTCAGCGGGTTTTGTGAGAAGCTTGTGATCCCTGCCCCTCCCGGGGCGAGCAGGGTGCCGCCGGCAATTGTATACCCTGTGGTGCTTGGATTTTCTGTGGTTCTCCACTCTATGCCCAGCTCCCGCGTCTTATCAAGGCTCATCTCTACAATTGCTGCCTCAACATAGACCTGTTTTCTTTTGACATCAAGCCGTTCAATGATGAAGGTCAGGCGTTCATAGTCCTCAGGAGAGGCCATAATAATCAGAGAGTTGGTTGCCTTATCCGAAGTAACGGATATACCGCCTTCAAAGTGCACCACGGCCTCCTGGGGCGGCTGCCCTGCCGGGGGCTTTGCAGGTACCCGGCTGGTCAGATTTGCCAGCACCTTGGCCATGTCCTCTGCGATGGCATTCTGGAGATAATATACATAGATGCCGCCCTTTCCCTTGGGGGATTCCATATCCAGTTCCGAAATCAGGCTCAGGAGCTTTGCCATATTACTTTTAATATCTGTAAGGATGAGGGCATTCGACTGTGAATAGGGTATGCTGGATCCGTCCTTGGATATCAGGGGGGCGATCAGACGGGAGATCTCTGAGGCGCTGATGTATTTCAAACGGACGATCCGCGTTTCGTAGTTCTCATCCGGCGGCAGCGGCTTTGTGTCCGTTACCACACTGACGCCGCTCTGCTTTGCCTCTCTGGAGGGGAATATCTTTATGACCTTATTCTCTGTGACTGCTGTGAATCCTTTCAGATCAAGGACAGTTAAAAAGACCTGATAGGCATCATCGACAGATATCTTGGACGGAGAGATTACCGAAACCTTCCCCTGGACCTTTTCATCGATCACAAAATTCCTTCCTGTGAGCTCACTGATAAATTTTATGAATGTCTGAAGGTCTACATTGTTGAAATCGAGCGTGACCATTCTGTCTGAAGCCTTAGCCGGCGGTTGCTGTACAACAGGGCGAAGAGCAGGAACCGGTTGATCGGGAGGGGTTGCCGGTGTTTGTGATTGCAGAGGAGTTGCTGCAGGTTGGGGTCGCTGAGGGGGTGAGGCAGGGAGCGGCAATGTCTTTCTTGGAGCCGAATGTGTTCCTTCTGATCCTCTGAGTATCGTTCCTTCAGAACCTGATGCCGGACCTTCCGAGATCATTGAGGGATATGGGGGAGTCATTTGTGCCCGCAGGGTGTCTGAAATTTTAAAAAGTAAAACAAGGATGATTATAAAGACTGCAACCAAGGGAATGGATTTTATCTTCAGATGACACCTCCTAATCCCCCCATCCCCCCTTTACTAAAGGGGGGATGGGGGGGGTTACCTGACTTCATAGTTCAGCGACAAATTCTGACCTGCCCGCACCAGGTCAATCGCAAAGCGGTCAGTATCTTTTAATAACTGGTAGATCTGGAACGCCTTCTCAGGATCTTTCAATTCTACTCCATTAATGCTATGAATAATGTCTCCGTTTCTGAGTCCTGCCTTTTCGAACAGACTCTCAGGGACTATAGAGAATATCCTGAATCCGTCGGCTGCTCCGCCTGTAAAATTGGGGACAAGGCGGGCCTGCGTTAAGAGCTTGTTCATGTCTTGCGTAGCGGCCTCTACGCTTTCCCGGTCAACCACAAAGGTAGAAGGGGATGGCTGTGTCACCTCTGGAGCCGGCGAGGTTGGCGCCAGGCCAGGGCGGGGAGGGGCGGGGATGCGCGCCTGTGTTGCTGCTGTCTCCTGAGCACCGAGTTCTATCTCTTCTTTCTTGCCATTCCGGGATATGGTAATCCTGTTTCTATGGATCTCCAGGAGTTTTATATTAGGTGCAATCGTATCATTTAACTTAAAGATCTTATTGGTCCTCTGAAACGGGTCTTCTATGATGGCATATGAGTATAGCGGATTTCCTGCAACAGTTCCTACAAGTTTGACCGGGACCGGCGGTTCCTCAACTTTAACAGGCGCCCCAGGGGATGCGGGTGCAATAGGCGAAGGCGCTGATGAAAGCCCCTTAGAGTTGAAGATGTTTCGATCCAGGATTATTTTATAGGCCTCGAATGGTTTTGCCCCCCGTTTCGCGGAATCTATCGCATTGCCGGTATAACCAATCGTGACCGGTGGTTCCAATCTCCTGGCTATTGTGAAGGTAAGGATCTGTGCAATAAAGAAGACACCCGTCGTTAACAGGATAAGATTTACAGGCACAAAGTACTTTTTTAAAAATAGTGACATGGAATCGGCTTCTAAAAAACTCAATTTTTCAATATATTATAATAGGTAGTTCCTTGAAGTCAAGGATTAGAAGCCGATCGCTATCTGTCCTACATGCCGCGCATCATCCTTCTGGCCGGCTACGGCCCCTAATTCCTCTTTATAATAGGCATAAGCCAGTTTAAGGATCCAGAAGTCTATCGTAGCCCCAAAAGAGGGGTAGCCCTGGTTTGCACCGACTCTTAGAGAGAGAATGTATGGAAGCTTGATCTCTGCACCCATGTGGACCCGTTTATAGAAATCGTCTTCCCCCTCCACATTTTTTGTAAGATCAATTATATCGAAGGCAAGGGTGTTTCTAAATATCCAGAGATCAGGGTGGATAGAGAACCCTGCATTAAGCTGTTGAGGTATCTCGCCAGCGTCGTCTAAGTTAAGGTCACCGATATTCTGGAGGACAAGGCCGATTGATGGCTTTAGAAGCCACTCCGGGTTTACCTTCACCCCGACGTCACCACTGAAGCCCGTGCCGGTCTTTTTTTCCTCGCTAAAGTCATTTGAAGGATCGAAGTCTTCAGCCGCTATGTCTGTGGCATAGTAGGTCTTCTGAAAACTCTGCCGCTGAACAAATTTCAGGGTGAGGCCGACCTGGACCTTTTTTTCACGGAATCCATACGCTACCCCGACAACTCCCCCCACATCGGCCTTTCCATCAATAATGACCTGCGGGTTAACTCGGTTCCGGACCTCTCCGCTGAAAGATACCTGCCCCAGCGCGCCAAAACCAAAATTATGGAATATGATACTCGGGTAGAGGGATGTGCGCAGAGAAAAACGCTCACCAATGTAGTCCCCTAACAAATCGGTGACCTCAGTCACATTGTCTGAATCAATATCCTTAAAATCATTATACGCATCCAATCCCACCTGAGAAAACTCAATGAGCGGGTTCAGGATCTCGACCCCCCCCAACCCCTGTACGTCATTAAGCCCTGCCGGATTATAGAACAGGGTGTTCTCATCATCCGCTACCGTGATAAAGGCATTTCCCATTCCTAATGGCCTGATCCCTCTGTAGAGGGAAGGGAATTCTCCGGAGTAGGCCAAACGAGTTGAAATAGAGAAAGTTAGCAGCAGACTCAGCGCCGATATTAAAATCTTTTTCTGACAGTCCATAGTTACCTCCGTGATAAATATAATAGTAACGTACTAAAGGTTGCTCAGATCAGGTTCGTATTGATGTAGTTTGACAATTCAGTAGAACTGATAGATTCGCTCTGGTCTGTGTCCATTGTTGTGTTGATGTCAGTAATCTGGTCTGTTGTTGCCACACCAATCCCGGTTCCAGAATCTACGGCTAAGATCAATGAAGCTGATGCAGCTTCAATAATCGTAGTGGATGCAGAAAGGATCGTATCACCGATGCTGCCAGATGCAGGTATTCCAATGGTTGACGCAGGTTGATTCAATTCGCTTGTGGTAACGGGGTCGGCGGTTAAGTCTCGGTTAGGGAGTCCTGTATCTGCATCAAAGCCACTTGTTATAGCACCAACTGTCAATATTAAAGAGGTTGCTGCGGCAGTAGCAAGCTGAAGGTTCTCGTTATCAGTTCTTTCTGCGGCAGGGATGCTTGATAATATTGTCACGGCATTATACATGTTTGTAACATTTTCAGTAGTCTGGTCAGGGAGTAGTTGAGAAAAAGTTGTAAAGTCTGACTCTGCTGTGGTTACTTGCGAAAGCTGATCTGCTGCATCAATGAGTTTCAGTACATCCAGTCCCGAAGCTCCCATATAGGCGGAAGCCAAATTTGATTTTGTTTCGTTATCACAGTTCAAATTTGTAAGATCATCTCCGCACAGTTCCTCAAGTTGAGAAATTGCCTCGTCATAGTTCCCCTTATCCAGCGCTATCTTTGCCTCCTCTTTTTTGGCCGCGTCACTGTCACTATCTGACAGCCCTTAAAACAGATTCCCCCCACACCCTGCAAAAATCACAGACGTAAAGACCCACATGATGAAAAGTTTTTTTACGGCAGACATATAAATACCCCCTTTCTTTCTCTATGAAATATTAAGTTAGATACAGAGTTGTTGTCGGCTCCTCTTTTTAAACAAACCAACCAGGAGCATCCCTGCCAGAAATCCGCCTACATGGGCAAACCATGCCACGCCGCTCCCACTCCCTCCGGTTAACATGCCATTA
>Ga0209431_10004628_pt1 | contig 10781 bp, 12 predicted proteins | sample RifCSP13_3_FD_184021 | JGI IMG/M metagenome (GOLD analysis project Ga0209431, IMG submission 184021) | Soil microbial communities from Rifle, Colorado - Rifle CSP2_sed 13_3 (SPAdes) (version 2) | ecosystem: Environmental > Terrestrial > Deep subsurface > Rock core/Sediment | place: Rifle... | reverse complement strand
GTTTACCGGGTGTTGTTTATTTTCTGCATAAACAAGCGTACCAAGAAAGAAAACAATGAAAAAAGAAGCTAACGAAATTATCGGGTAAGCTATCATATGTATCTATTGACTATTAATGGGATATGCTTATGGATTAGGCTACTTTAAATAAATCTTTATGCTGTTTTCATACCACTTTTCAGGAACTTTCTGCCCTGTTTAACCAGGTATTTATCTTTTTATGGAAACTCGTTCCATCAAAGGGCTTTGTAATATAATCATCAAATCCCTGGTCTTTAAACCCTTTCTGCTCATCTTCCATGGCAAAAGCTGTTTGTGCGATTACCGGCACATGCCGGTTCAGGGACTTTATTTTCAGCATGGCCTGGATACCGTCCAAAACCGGCATTTTAATATCCATCAGAACAAGATCAATTTCCGGGTGCCTGCTGAAAATATCTATTGACTCCTGGCCGTCTTTAGCCCAGAGCAAGATTAAATTATCATCAGATAAAAGCTCTTCAATAAGGTAGTAGTTAAAGGCCTGATCCTCGGCTACAAGCACTGTATATTTTTTTTGCGTACTTATTGTGTTGATAATGTTGGAACCATTTACGCTGCTGTCATGTTCTAATACTCCCGGTTCAAAAGGTAATGTGAAATAGAATTCCGATCCTTTACCAAATTCGGAGACAACACCTATTGTTCCTCCCAGCATTTCAACCAGATTCTTTGATATGGCCAGCCCCAATCCGGTACCGTTTGAAATCTCCGAACTGCTGTCCCTGGCCTGCTTAAATCTCCCAAAGATCATTTCAAGATCATTCTCTTTTATTCCAATGCCTGTATCCTTTACATAGAATCTTAATGTATTATTGACTTCCACCTTAAAACCAATCCCTATTGTGCCGTATTTTGTGAACTTCATTGCATTTGAAAAGAGATTCGTAATAATTTGCTTCAGTCTTTCCCTATCGGTATGAATGATCAGATTTTCAGTCTTATTGGTACTATTATCAAATACTATGTCAACGCCGGTTATACCATTCCCGTCAAGTTCCGCCTGGAAAAGCTCTTTTAACTCGTCAAGCAAAGAGTTTAACGGAAAAGATTCAACCTGTAAATCAATCACGCCTGCCTCTATCTTGGCAATACAAATAATATCATTTATGAGATTTAACAGGCTTTTGCCGCTGGTATTGATAAAGCTGAGATATTTTTTTCTTTTATCTTCAGGGAGTTTATTGCGTGCAAGTAATTCGGTAAATCCGATAATGGTATTCATGGGCGACCGGATCTCATGTGACATATTGGCCAGAAATGCAGATTTTAATCTGTCCGATTCCTCGGCTTTTTCTTTAAGCATGGTCATATGCTTAAGCAATTCCTGTAATTCTACTGTCCTTTCCTTTACCTGTGTTTCCAAATGTTCCATGTATTCCCGGTTTTTCCTGGCAATATCCCATTTGGTAATAAGTGAAAGCGTCAGTTGCTTAATAACTATGATATTAAAAGGCTTTTTAACAAAAAGCAGTTTATCCGTCTGACCGAATTTCTCCAGAATTTTATCCCAGGAGTAGTCGGAATACGCCGATGCAATAACCATTTCGACATTCGGATGTTTTTCCCAGATCTTTTCAGTTGCCTGGACACCATCCATGCCGGGCGGCATCCTCACATCCATATAAATTACAGCATACGGAAATCCTTCCTCTGCGGCTTTGTCAACTTTCTCAACAGCTTCTTCACCCTGATAGGCATCATCGATAACATATTGATAACTTAACGATTTTGTGCTTTTTTTGGTTCCGAACAAAGTCCCTTCGATCTCTTCCAATTCTTCATTATAATTGGTATCAATAAGGATTTTTTTAAAATCGGAATGGATGGCCTCGTTATCATCGACAATTAATATCCTGTGTTTTGTCTTCATAATTAGGATGCTGTATTATTTGCTGTAATGCCGGATGTTCCTGCATTGAAATTGCTGAAACGGATATTTCAATTCCAGGAGCCGGAAATCTTTGGTTCGTATACGTGGCCAATCCGTGGTTATTTGATAATACCCGTTGATATTAAGCAATGACGTAATTGAAATTAATCAAACCGGTATATGATTTTGCTTAACAGATAAGCCGACAGTTATCGGAAATAAAAGTACTTTAAAGTCACCTTTGCCCGGTAACACAATCGTGAAAATTTGATTCAGATCCACGCAAAACTTAACCTCGTTTCTAAACTTTATTCACGAAAACTCTTTTGCGGTTATTCCTGATAAAATCAAAAGGAAATTCAAATAATTAATTTGGTTTTCATAATATGGAAGTATAATTTCAAGCAAATTTTTATTTTATGTATGCCATACTTGATTTTAAATCCATATTCAATACATTCAGACAAAAAGAATTTGGTATGAATTACAAACCCAGGGCGAAGAGTGAGATTATTCTTGAATTTACCAGGCATATTCTTAAGGTGACACCCGGAAGTATGAATGACTTTAAGCATTGGTGCATTGGAATATCAAATGATGTGGAAAAAATTAAAACCGATAAAGGATCCTTATCGGGACTGATGATAAGAAAATCCCAAACTCCAAGGAATGCCCGGGAGATCGAGGAGTATTTTTTAATGAAAGGTATGCAAAACATGGAAATAAGTGGGTCATATCCTACTTACGTTTTCATACATATCCTATCCTGAACACAAAGGATAACAGGTAACAGCCATTTATATAGAACCTGAAGATCATTATAGGTTATATAATTTTTTTATTTAAATTTGAACGGTTTAAATGCAGCTGGTATTTGTTTATATTGAATTTTTGATTGCGTACCAATATCTTGAATTACAATTGTTAACTTAAATATCAGCCGAAATTGAAAGCGGGTTGTTAACTGGGGGTGGTTTCACTAATCACCCCCTTTTATATTTCTATAGGGGGATTAAAAACAATAATGGCCAGGATATTTCCCCAATTTAGATGTGATATTTAATTAACCAGGGATTGTCTTTATAATCAATAGTATAAATAATTAAAGATAACCTTGTTAATGAAACACTTTATTAATACTAGCTTTAAGACTATTTTAACATATTGGTGTAATTGCCTTAAAATATCGAAGAACCTTGTGAATACCTGAGCATTTTTCGATCTCCAATGGTTTCTAATGGAAAATCAGGTGTCATCCTGTAAAATTAAGGTATAGGCAATAAAATAAAGATAGTTATTCAGCCGGGCCTGAGGCAGGGTATGTGAAGCAGTAATCAATTACCCTCTGGAATAACTCTATTGCTAAAACAAATTATACACTGCTTCTTTTTTTATTATATAATAAAGATACAATAGTTCGTTAAATTTTAAGCGGCCATAATGCCGTATAATATAAGTTCATTGACATAATTCTGATTTTTAGCAGAGTATGGGTAAATGCCGAACACGTCAAAAAATCGATTTAAAATTAATATGTTGTGGTTCATTGTTTTAATGTCAGACATAGAGAATGCTCCACGTCTTCCTTTAGGGATACTTAACCAATTTTGAGGTTTCATCAAAAATCTGTGATTACTGTCAAAATCAGCTATCGGCAAATCAACATTTCCCATTCGGTTTCGTACAGTAGACCATAAGATCGATTGTACTGAAATTAAAACAGTTTTGCCATGAAAAAGATATTCAGGATCCGGATACTCCCGGTTTTATTAGCCGGTGTATGTCTGACATTTTTCAATGCCTGTGAGAAGGATGAGAAAAATAATGACGGAGAAGACGATTCAAAGAAAATAGTTTTTAATCCCGATAAAAGCTATGGAACGTTATCCGATATTGATGGTAATGTATACAAAACCATAGCCATTGGAACGCAGATCTGGATGGCTGAGAATCTTAAAACAGAGCATTATGCAAACGGTGATATCATTAATCATATTGTGGATCCGATACCCTGGGAAGACGCAACTGACGGGGCCTGGACCTATTATGGCAACGACAGTGAAATGAATGATGACTATGGTAAACTTTATAATTGGCTGGCCGTCGAAGATCCCCGAAATATCTGTCCTTCCGGATGGCACATACCTGATGATCCGGAATGGGAAGCCCTGCTTACTAATCTTGGAGGATATTTGGTTGCAGGTGCGAAAATGAAAGAAACAGGACTTAATCATTTTGCTTATTCTAATGAAGGATCCACTAATGAAAGCGGTTTTACAGGCCTCCCCGGTGGCATGCGTGATTATGGCTCATGGACCCATGATCTTGGATTAACAGGTTACTTTTGGAGTTCTACAAATGCAACTGATTATTATGATCTTGATGCTTATTACTATTATTTAAGCAGGGATCAGGATGCCATGCTGGATGGCACGGGTGACAAGAATAACGGACTTTCATGCCGATGTGTGAAAGATTAGATTAGTGTCAGCCAGAGCTGTTACAAGGCATCAGGTTTTTCCTAAAATATATGTGATCCTATCAATAATTTAATCAAAATTTAATATTATATTACTAAAAGACCTTTTTATCTTTCTATTTAATACGTATGTTTGCAGCCTATTGAATACGCCTTAAAGCTTTCATTATGAAAACAACCAATTTAAAAGACGCAGCAATTATTACTATAATTGCAATTTTAAGTGCCTGTTCCGGGGTTGATATCGATGATGACCTGGCTGTCATGAAAGATATTCAGGGTACATGGGTTGGGGATGATCTGGCAGGCAACTTTTACAGGCATATAAAGGTGAACATCACAGATAACAGATTTGACGGCTGGTTACAAATTTCGGATTCCATTACTGAGCCTGCCTGGACCATTCTTCCCACAGAAACCGGAACATTTTCCATAAGTTCTGTACAGGAAAAAGTATCCGGCACCGGAAAGTACCGTTCATTTAACTTTGTTATTCTCGGACGTTGTTGCGGTGATAATTCCTTAACTGCAAAAACTCTCTCGGAGATGATTACCTATGAAAACAGAAAGGGTTTATTGGTGGCGGGCCGGGTATCCATGATAAGGGCCCAGTGAATCCGTTTCAAATGTTATTAACAATCAGCTATTTATTAATTTTTGTCATGTATTAAGCTCATAGTTTTACAACTTATTTTACATGATTTTCAAGGCTAACAAAAATATTTGGCCCATTTGTTAAAGCCTGAATGCCTGCTGATTTTCTTATCAGATTTACCAAATTTCAGGAATTTAATCTATACCCTTTTCGGTAAAGTAAATAGCCGCTTATCACCACCATTATCCCTGCCAGGCCGGTAAGTGGAACTATGAGAATGTAGAAATTGCCAACGATATTCTGAAAGAACCGACCCGTATGTACCTCCAGGCAAACATTCCAAAGCGACATTTTTGACTCTTCGATTACATCGGAAGGCGTTGATGGGAAAGGGCTGACATTACCAATGGGTAAAACGCCTTTGTCATAATCTATCATATACAGCTCTCCGCTATATGAGGTTAATGTGCCGGTAACTTTATATTCTCCCACAGGACGACCGGATGCATGCTCATGATAGAGTTTTCCTGTTGCATAATTATATACTTCCGGATAATCAGGATGCCAAAGGAATAAACCACTGAACGACCCAATTAAAAATACTCCCTTTTCATACTGTTGAAATGTATTAATCCCCATTACACTTACAGGCGGCTGATATATAAAGCGAATAGGTTGAAGATTCTTTACCTCAGTAAAGTACATGCCTTCGGAGGTGGATATTAACAGAATATCCCTATCCGGGTCGTAAAGTATATCCCTGAGTTTATCGTACCAGGGATTCGGTTGATCCAGGTGCGAATATTTCAGGGGGCTGACCTCTGTCTTTGCAATGGCAATCAATAAGGGAGGGCGAAGGAACATCCCTGTAAAAAACAAAATAATGAGCAGCACAAAAGTCCATGCACCAACTTTGTTGTGCCACTGTAGTGACCACCTGTTTATCCCTGCAATTTTCTCTACTGGCTTGTCATTCTTGTTTCTACGTTTTACCCAACCAGGGAAAAAGAAATATATAATGCCCGTAACTAACAGAAATATTGTAACAATCCCTAACAAATCAACATACAATTTTCCAGGCAAACCAAAAATTTCTCCGGAATGAATTTGCCAAATAGTCGAGAATAGTGATATTTTATTGATATATCCTTCCGGTGCAGGAAGCTCAATACGTGCAAAGCGTGTATTTATTCCGGCTACATATCCTTTAAACAAGTACGAACGGTTAATTGCATAAACCGTATCGCCAATGCTTTCTATCCCAACAAAACGTTCTTTTGAGCCCTGCAGTTCAAAGCGTTTCCATTTCAATTCGGTCTTATCGTAGGCATACAAACCAAACAGTGTGGCAGCATATAACTCACCATTTCTATCTTTATGAACATCAAATATTTTTCGATTGTCGCTCCCTTTAGGGAATCCATTGTTAAATGAAGTAAACCTCGAAAATGCAGGATCTGTCACCCATATACCAATATTTCCATATACCAAAATGCTATCTTTGCTGATGATTACATTTCCTTTCAAAGCAGCATTATTCCAGTTAAGATACTCGTAATTCTCAGGTAGAATTTTCCGGCTAATGTCAATTCCTGAAAACAATTCCCTATGGCTCATAAAGATGCCTGTAATGGCATAATACAGCAGGATAAATGAGATGATTAATCCCGGCCACTTGTGCAGCTTCTTATATAAAGTCCAACCTTTTCCCATGATGATAAATGAAATCAGAAATCTCCCTTCTTTACTATTTTACATATACCAGACCATTGTTGAATTTCAAGCCTGATTTTTTCGGTTCTATTAAAAGGCCCTTCTGCATACTTCATGCCTTTATCATTAAAAGCCTTGCTGTATTTGTCAATCAGCAACGAAGTGCATTCATTCGGTCTTCGGCTGGAAGATTAATCTGCGCAAGGCAAATAATCGGAAGAATAAAAAATCAGATAGATTTTAACCGGCTTATTTTATCAATAAACGCCTGAATAATAATTTCGGAAAATTCATCAGCCTGAACTAAATTATATAATTCTTCAACCTGCTGCTTTTGCGATTCATCAAGGGCTTGCTCGGCCATAGGGTACAATACATTGTCTTCCTTATAAATATGGTTCTGGAGTAGGTAACAATACCCCTTCGCATTTTCAATTAGTTCTTGCTTATTATCACAAGCAAGTGCTTCAATCATTCCTTTAACATATTGCCGTCCGGTATCGTGTTCGTGCAGCATTACAGGTATAGGGTTGCAATGCATGTTTTCCATATTGGCGAGCATGGCTTTGAATAAAATTCCTTCTTCCTTTGCATGGTGGTAACCGTCGGCATATTTCTTTATGAAATTAATCACCTCGTTAAAAAATGTTTTGTCGGGTTCTTTGCCATTTTCTATTTGGGTACATTCATTTAAGACTATTTCAATTACTTTAAGAATATGCTGATGTTCCTCTGATAAAACTCTGGTAATATTTTTCATTTTTAATAATATTATGATTTTACATCTATTGGTAAAGGTTGCATTACAATTTATACATTCCTGGTTTTTTATTTATACTCAGCGGTTTTCTATTTCTTTCGGAATTAGCCCAGTTGAGGAGGTTAACATTTTTACTTCTGGCCTCCTCCATTGTATAAATGATATGGTCTATTTTTGACTTATCCAGTTTTTCGACCATTATGGTAAGCCCTTCACAATCGCTTACATGGGGCAATATAGCCCTGAGAAGGTTAATGCCATCTGTATAATCTTCTTCCAAAAAAATTTCCTTTTCAAGAAGTTTAACAAGCTTTCCGGCACGGGCGATGGCCAAATCATGGTCGGTGTAGAGCTTATTAATGTATGGCTCACCGAGTATAGGAATCAAAGAAGGATACAGTGCTTCTTCTTCAAAACGGAAATGGGGACCTGCGAGTACATTTAGCTTTTCTAACAATTTACTTGCTACCGGTAAATCTTTTTTTATAAATGCGGTAATCATATCCAAAATCAAGTCTCTAATTTCACGGTGTTCATTTCTGAACGCTATAAAAAACTGCTCCATATTCAATTTCTTTTATTTTTTAATATGATAACTTTTTTATCTAACCTACAATCCTCCTGTGAAATTTCAATTAAAGATTTTTAGTTAATAGATTAAGCCCTATAGCAAGGTGGGCAAATGTAATTTTATATTGAAGGAATATATGGCTAATGCGTCGTAACAGGTTCATTTTTAGAAAAATATTTCTTCGCTAAAGATTGGATAGTTTCCGTTGAAACGAGGTTTTCAATGGCATTTCTGATTTCGGCATATTGATCGTGCAATGGGCATGGATTTTCGTAATCGCAATGTTTTAACCCGAAACCACAACCAGATATAGTCTTGTGCCCTTCGGTACTGATAATTAAATCTCTTAAGGTCAGTTCGGGTTTTTCTGTATCGAAAAAGAAACCCCCGCCTTTTCCTTTTATTGAAGATAAAAACCCCTGCCTGACAAGACGCTGAAGAATTTTGGCTGTGTAAAAACGTGGAGCCTCAATTTCACGGGAAATCTCGTCTATTCCAGGCCGGTTTCCCATAAAATTTTGATTTTGAATGTATACCAGACCTCTGAGTGCATATTCGGTCACTTTGTTAAACATATCTATTTTAATTGCGTGAGTCAAAATTATAAAATATATCGCAATACTAAAAGACCTTTTAGTATTTTTATTAAATATATTCATACATTTGCCTCTGATAATCTGAATAAAAAACAAATGGAAAATACGGACTACAAGAACATGTTGCTGGGCGAGATAGTAGCCGAAGACTTCAGGACGGCAGAAATATTCAAAGAATCTGGCCTGGATTTTTGTTGTGGCGGTAAGAAGTCGTTAGAACAAGCCTGTAAAGAGAAAGCAATAGAGGTTACATCTGTTATCCGGATGCTTAAAGAAATTCATACAATACCAAACAAATCTGGACAGGATTATAGGGATTGGCCTTTAGATTTTCTGGCTGACCATATAGTGGCTACACATCATAAATATGTTTTAAAAACATTGCCTGAACTTGTATTCTATACAAACAAAATTGCAGATGTGCATGGTTACCGCCACCCTGAACTGATTGAAGTAGCGAGGTTGTTCTGTAAAATCAACGATGAATTGTTACAACATCTAAAAAATGAAGAAGATGTGCTGTTTCCGGCCATTAAAGCAGCTTTATTAGTCAACACTCCAAAAACAAAAGAAATTATTTTATCCGAAATAACACGAATGAACGGGGAACATGAGTTTGCTGGCGGGACAATGGATAAAATCAACGAAACAACCAATGGTTATGAAGTTCCGGCCGATGCCTGCAATACCTATCTGGTCACTTTTAAAATGTTAAAGCAATTTGAAGACGACCTTCATGTTCATGTTCACCTGGAGAACAATATTTTGTTTCCAAAAGCTATGAACTTATAAAGTATTGGTTTAAAATATCATGTAAATTAATAATATTTTTTAATATTTAATAGTTTCCCGGGGTCCCCGAGCCATCTTCATGATATCTTTTTCTTACCAATTGATATCCCGAGCGTACATAGTATGCTACCGGCATCACGATCATATGCATCAGTTTCGTATAGGGGAATATAATAAAAATGAGCAGACCGGCCACGATGTGCAGTTTGTATATAATACTGTGATCAGCTATTACTGATGCCGCATCAGGTTGAAAAGTGATGATCTTTTGAGCCCATATTCCCAGAGCTGCATAATTCTCTACGGATGAGGATGCTGTTTGTGTAATAGATATCATACCCAACATTATTTCCGTGAGCAACAGAAAAATGATAAAATAATCCTGCACCGAACTGTTAAGCCGGATGCGATCAATGCTGATCCGTCTATAGATCAGTATGATGATTCCTGTAAGCGATAGCAGTCCGAATACCGAACCCATTATTAATGCGATAATCCTTTTTGTTTCGGTGGTAAAAAACAAATGATACAGCTTTTCGGGGGTGAAAAGTCCAGTAAAATGACCAATAAAAACAAAAATTATGCTAAAATGAAAGAGGTTACTTCCCAGGCGAAGTCCCTTGCGTGATAAAAACTGACTCGAATTCGCCTGTATACTTTTAGATGCTTTAACAATGCGTGTGATCAGGCCGAACCAGAATACCGCCATGGAAATATGCGGTAAATAGGTAAAGAGCAGATTGTTTATATAATTCTCCATGGTTTCATTATATTTATTCAGCATGAGGGCTGTCGCCCGGGCTTAGGTTCACGCGAAGAAAGTGAGATGGCTGCAGCCAGAATGTACTGATAATGACTCCCCGATTCCAATAGCTTTGTCAGAATATGTTCAATAATTTCAACAGGATCGGCAAGCAATTCAGCAGCTTTAGGGAGTTCCTGCAAGGACAGGAATTCCAGAAAAGCAGGCAGGTAATCCGGAAGTTCAGTACGGTTGATTTCCAATCCGTTCTCATTGTAAAAGTGCATCAGATCAACCATAGCCTGTCCTCGGCTTTTAGAATCGCCATGGACATGCTCAAAAAGATTCAGTGAAACAGCCCTTGAATAATCAAACAGCTGAACATAGTGTTCCTGCCAGTTGGTAAGTCCGCATGTTTGGAATTGTTCTACGAATAATCTGATCCCATCAATTTTACTTTCTTCGAGAATTCCCTCCGATATTAGATTTGGGATTACCTCCGGCAAGAAATCCATAATTTCCTTTTCCGGGTAGGAAAGCAGGGCGGATAATATTTTAAAGGTCCTTATCATGGCTAGATGCCGCCAAACAGATTTTTAGACTTTCGTGCCAGCCTGCTTT
>Ga0209431_10004627_pt1 | contig 10782 bp, 9 predicted proteins | sample RifCSP13_3_FD_184021 | JGI IMG/M metagenome (GOLD analysis project Ga0209431, IMG submission 184021) | Soil microbial communities from Rifle, Colorado - Rifle CSP2_sed 13_3 (SPAdes) (version 2) | ecosystem: Environmental > Terrestrial > Deep subsurface > Rock core/Sediment | place: Rifle... | reverse complement strand
TGCATACCGTGCTTTTTCGGGATCGCTTTCCTGTTTTTTGGTATCAGCAATAAATTTTCCTCCCTCTTTTTGCCAGGAACTTTCAGCGGGGCTAACAACAATCTGGATAGCAGCTGCTTCCCCGGGTCCCATTTTGGCAAGAGCGGACGTTAAACCACTCATCGGATCGGTCGGTAAATCCTTAAAAGTTTTTAAGGGATAGAAATTGGGCTTCGCCAGCTGAAAAGATTTATATGCAACTTTGCCCTCTGTTGTAAAAATATTGTATTCGTCAATTTCGGTTACTTCCGCGTCACTGTATGCCCCGTGAATCTGTTTCTCAATTAAATCCTTAAGGCTTTTGGGTGCCCAAACATAGAATCTTATATCTTCCTGTTTGGCAACTATCTCAAAAGAAACAGTTGGCTGAATATCAAACTTTTGCTTCCATCCGCTTTTCTTCATCGAATAAAGCGAGGCAAACAGCTGTTCCATCACATCGATTTTTGCTTCATTGTTCCGGGGAACAGCGACGGAAAGAAGAACGGAATCGATTGATCTGTCTTCCCGACTGCGGTGCTTAAACATTGTAAAAACGGTGTACCCCAAAGCCACAAAGCCAAAAACCAATATCCCAACCATTACCAGGGTAAAAACAATCAAATTTATATCTATCGAATTAATCATTTAGTTCCTCCCGCAACAATTTTCCACCCGAAATGCAAGGCTTTTTTAATAATTCTAAGCCAAAATGCTCCAAGCCATGTTAAAGAAGAAGAGACTGACCCTTTTGACCAGGTTGTCAAACTTGTGGTATCGGCGGGCGGAGTAACGTTAATAACCTGCGCAGGAGGAGTTTGAATAACCGGCTTTCCATGATCATCAGTCACCTGCGCCTTAAAAGTCTTCTGAACCACCTTAACCCCGGATTGTTGCAGGGTCTCCGGAATAATAAATTCCTCCGGTCGCTCAGTAATCTGTGGAGCCTCGGGTCTTGGAATTTCAGGTGTGGCAGCCATATCAAATCATTCTAGCCCAATTTTTGCCAATAAAAAAGGCACATCCCTTTGACTGAAATGTGCCTTTAACCGGCATTCTTAATCCATATCCTGCGAAACTTATATTGCCCTCTTAAGAACACCGATCCAATTCCCTTCTCGCCCGTCCCAAGGCGCAAGGAATACCAGTTCCCAGTTCTCAAGCCCAACCCAATTTAAAAACTCTTCCAGAGTCTTGCAAGATTCCCAAATCGGCGAGTGATCCTCACTCTGTTTGAACAATTTCTCGCTGCCCCGGTGTGTGACAATCAATGTCCCATCACGCTCATAGTACCCGAAACGGATAGTCAGATATTCCCACATATCCTTCTCCTTTTTGATTAACGTTGGAATGTGCAACATATCCTTCTCCTTTTTGATTAACGTTGGAATGTGCAACAAACAGGCGATTTTACCACGAAAGATGTAGAAAACAAATTTTACGAAGTCTTCCAAATCATCTCTTTAACCTTCTTTTGGTGATTTACACTCCTTGCCAGCATAAAGAGATGGTCGGAAAGACGGTTGATATACTGCAGAACATAAGATTTGCGCTTTAAGATATTGGGAATGCCAACCAACTCGCGCTCGGCGCGGCGGCAAAGAGCACGGGCATAAAAAAGAAGCGAGGACTTGCGGCTTCCTCCGTAAAAAATGAAGTTTTTCTGAACAGGAAGAGTTCCTTCCCACTTATCAATTTGTTTTTCAAGTTCGCGGGTAGCATCTTTCGGAAGTTCAACTTTTGCCCCTGAAAGAATTGAGTTAATGGTAAAAAGATTTGCCTGGATTTTGGTTAAACCACCAACTATTCCCAAAAAAGCATTCAGCTCATCAATAGCACCAATCGCAGCAATAAGTTTTGACGACTTGGGAATTCTTTTGCCCCCGAAAGTAGAAGTTTTACCCTTATCCCCTGTTTTGGTATAGATGGCCATTAATCGGGATTATACACTAGCACTCAGAATGGCCGCAGGCGTGGCATTTGGCACAACCCTCCTCATAAACTAAAGCAGAAGCACCGCAGGAGGGGCAAATATCGCCGGTTTTGGTTACCACTGGCTCCTCTTGTACGCTTGCCGTACCGTTTGCAAGCTGAAACGATTCGGTTAACTCTTTCGTTTCAAAACTAAAGTGAAGGGAAAGGGCTTTTGCAACGGCGTCGGGAAGGGATCTGATTTTGTTTGGTCCGAATCCGACACTTCTCCCTCCTCCAATTCCCCTTAACTGTTCCATTATTTCGCGTGCTCTTTCGCGGGCCGGTTTGTGGTTTCCGAATCTTAAGGTTGTAGAAATCATGCGCCCTAAAGCTTCAGCAAGAGCGGACACTTCACTTCCCGCTTTACCTATGGTAATAAATACTTCAAAGGGATTGCCGCTGGGGTCCTGATTTACTGTAATAAATGAAACTCCCAAAGGGGTTGGAATTCTGTATGTTGCTCCTTCTACTTTTAGTGGCCGTTCCAAAACAATCGGTTTTTCTTCTTTCTTCTCTTCCACTTTTGAAAGAACACCTGTCCTGCTTCCGTCCCTGAAATATGTAACTCCTTTACAACCGAGTTCATATGCAAGTTTGTAAAGTTTTTTAACATCGTCAACTGTATGAGAATTCGGTGCATTGACTGTTTTTGAAATCGACGAATCGGTCAGGCTCTGAACTGCAGCCTGAACTTTGACATGGTCTTCTGGCGTAAGTTGAGATGCAGAAACAAAATAATCGGGAGCTTCTTCCCCTTTATGGTTATTAAGCCATTCCTGATAAAGAGGGTGATTGACTATGTGCTCCCCCGTTCTATCGTTTCTTCTATAGGAAAACTCATAAACCGGCTCTATTCCTGATGAAACTCCCGCAAGAAGAGAAATGGTTCCGGTTGGAGCCTGTGTCAAAATAATTGCATTCCTAATCCCGTTTTTGGCAATCGATTTTTGAATCCTCTCCGGAAGCTTTTGAATAAAAGGGGATGCGAGATATTTTTCCTTCTTAAATCCTCCGAATGAGCCTTTCTCTTTCCCCAAAAGGCTGGAAGTTTCATACGCTGAATCGCGGATGGTCGTATAAATCTGCTCGATAATTTTGAGGGACTCCTCACTTCCGTATTTAACTTTCATTTTTATAAGTGCATCGGCAAGTCCCAAAGTTCCCAGACCCGTTCTTCTGATATTAAACTGCGCTTTTTTATTCTCTTCATAGAAGTAGTAATTCGCATTAACAACATTGTCCAAAAATCTGGTTGCGACCGCCGCGTGCTCGCTCAAAAGTTCGTAATCCATTTGTCCCTCTTTAACAAACGCGGGAAGATTAAGATGCCCCAGATTGCAAACTCCCCATGCTCCTAATCCTTGTTCGCCACATGGATTCGTGGCTATTATCTTCTCGAAATAAGAAATATTTGAGAGCTTGTTGTATCTATCTATAAAGACAACTCCTGGCTCCGCGGATTTCCAGGCGGCTTCGGCTACCATATCCCACAATACTTTTGCTTTTATGGTTTTGTGGACTGATACCGGATAACCTTTCTCCCTCCATTTTTCAAGATCCCCATCCCATTCGGTGTCATATTTAAAGTAAGTTATATCGGGAAAAACCAGGTCCCAATCTCCATCGGAATTTACCGCTTCCATAAAAGCATCTGACACACAAACAGAAAGATTGGCCCCCGGGATTTTTGTCAGATCCTGTTTGACCGTAATAAACTCTTCGACATCGGGGTGCCAGTCGTTGATCATAAGCATCAGGGCCCCGCGACGGCTTCCCCCCTGTTGGATAACATCGTGGTTTGCAGTTGAATATAGTGCCGCCCAATTAACGGGACCTGAGGACGTCCCGTTGACCTTTCTGACCCTGGAGCCGCGGGGTCTTAGAGAGGAAAGGTTAACCCCAACTCCCCCGCCCCTTGCCTGTATTTCAACGGTCATGGTAATGTTTTCCATGATTCCCCCACGGCTGTCTTTGGGAGAAGGAATTACATAGCAATTGTAGTAAGTGACCTGATACGGAGTACCTGCTCCGGAAAGAATGCGGCCTGCGGGGACAAATTTGAAATCCTCCATCGCTTTATAGAATTTTTCCTGCCAGTACTTTCTCAAATTAGACTTTTCCTGTTGGGAGATGCCCCATGCCACCCTTTTCCACATCTGTTCCGGACATTCTTCAATGGAATTACCTTCCTCATCCTTTAACGAATATCTGTCCAAAAAAACATCTTTCCGGATGCCGGACAGAAGGGTTGAATTCTGCGGTGCCTCAAATACAAAATCCTTATTGGAGAGACGAGCCTTACTGTGACCATTACTCTCACCATTGGTGAGCTTCTTTTTTGGTAATTTTGTTTTGGTTTTCTTTGTCTCTATAACTTGTTGCATATTTATTTTTCGATTGCTTTCTCAAAATCGGTTAGATCGGTAAATTCAAGATATACACTTGCAAATCTTAACCAGGCTACCTTGTCTACCTTTTTCAATCTTTTTAAAATCGCGTTCCCGACCGCTTTCGTCGGAATCTCCTGTTTTTCGGCCCGCATCATTTCTTTTTCTACCGAGTTGACAATCTCATCAACCGTATTAACAGAAACCGGCCGCTTCTGAATTGCTCTTAAAATCCCCCTTTTGACTTTTTCTTTGTCAAAGACTTCCCGCCGACCATCCTTTTTGATCACCCACAAAAAGCTTTTTTTGACTTCCTCTATAGTTGTAAAACGCTTGCCGCAATGAGCGCATTCTCTTCTTCTTCTAATGCCGTCCCCATTTTCGACTGTTCTTGATTCAAGGACGCTTGTCTCTGCCGCATTGCAAAAAGGACATTTCATATATGAAAAGTAAAAACACTATTGGCAGGGCTGATGTAGATTTTCAAACACCACCAATAGACTGTCAACTATCAAGTTTTTAATCAAAATATATCACCTTAGGCGCACGGTGTGCCTAATTTTTTAGCAATGTTCCCCAATTTGAAATGTTTGCGGAAATTGGGGGGCTCTAACTTAAAAAATCTTGTTGCAAAAAGTGAAGCAAATAGACAGTTTAATCCCCATCAAACGGGTCTTTCGGCGCGGTCATCCCTTTGGAATTCAAGGCGTCTCTGGACGCTTTGTAAGCATTTTTCGAATAATCCCCTATTTTTATTATCTCGGGTTTTGCATCTTCAGGAGCAAGAACCAGAATTTCCTCTATTACCTGTCTGTGCTTGAGCGAAGCTGTTGCAAGATTAACCAAAAACTCCGAAGTATCCGCTCCCCCATCACGCGCAATCTTTTCCTGATTTACCGCAAGTTCCAGATACTTCTCTCCCTTTGCCAGAGTCGAAAGGCCAATATCCGGTTTCTTAATTTCAAAAAGTCCTTTTGCAAGAATCAGGCGTTTATCAGAAAAAAGAAGAGCCAGTTCGGCTCTTTTCCCCGGGTTTTGTGTAACAAGGTACCAAATCCGATCGCGCATCGCCTTAAAACTCCAGAGAATATCATCCGGAGAAACTCTTCCCGGATACGGGAATTGGTAATCAACTTCCGGAATCTCTGCCGCCAGAACATTTGTGGGGGAAGGTGTAGCAAAAGCAAAATTAACAGCCGAGGATCTGAAAACAGAAACCGAAAGGACTGCGAAGGCAAAGACAAAAGTGGCAATTCCGAGTAATATTTTCCGTAACATCCGGTAATGACAATAGTAATTCTGTACTCAATTAAAGTCAACCGGGGTAAGGCTATCTAAAAAGAATGATGGGCCATTCCCAAAGGACATGAAGGAAAATACTGCCCCAGACATTTTTAGTCCGGGCGAAGAGAAATGCGCTTCCGAAGCCGAAAAGGGCTGTCAGGAATAAATACACAATTCCGGCAGACAAACTTAATTCCCAAACAAAAAATGCAATAGGCACATGAACCGCTGTCCAAAGGCCAACATTTATGAGGTTGGCAACCAACTCATTTTGGAGTGCGTACATAAGCCGGTTAAAGATGTATCCCCTGAAGGAGATTTCTTCGCTAAAAGCTGTGGCAAATGAAAGTCCCAGTGAGGCAAAAAAGGGCAAGCTTCCCAAATTGGCTGCAAAATTTAACGATCCGTACTTCAGATAATTGGTAACAACCCCCGCAATTACAAAAACAGCGCCGAGTCCTAACGACAAATAAACGGTCGGGAAAAGGTTTTTAAAACTGAGCCCCAGAGAGGACAAACCAAGACCCTCTTTTCTGATCATAAAGTAAAGAGGTAAGAGCCAAACAAGGGGCTTTATGAATAGTTCTTCGACATCATCCGGAAGTTTAAAAAGAAATCTGTAGAAAGCCCAAACTATGACAAGATACGCACCATAAATAGTAACATTTTTCACCAGCGACACCTTGCTTATCACCTTCGGCATACTATTTAATTCTACACTCTTTAAAGGCCATATCAATTGCTTCAATTATCATTTCAATTCTTTCGCGTGCTCCGTCAATGGTTACTGCATTCGCCTCATTGGGGAACCAGTGGAAAGTCAGATTTCTTGAAAGTTTCCAGGTTTCCCAGAGTTTGTCTGCTACTTCATGTCCCTGACAAAATTGGACAATTTTGTCGTATACTCCTTCCCTTTTAAGTTCTTTCGGAAGGGACGGATTAAGGGCCTTACCGATTCTGAAATGTTTTCCGTAATAATCTTCTTCGGTTATAAAATTAAGATCAAGAAACAGTTTTTTCAAAAACCCCTCATAGGCTTTGGCTGCTGGAAAAACCACAAAAGAATAGTCATGGAATTCCTTCTTTCCGTGAGGTAGATCCGCGCCCATCCCCCGAAGTATCTCCTCAATCAAAAATGCTTCACGCAAAAGCTCCTGAAGGTCATATTCCAAATATTCCCACCAGAGCTTCTTATCGAGAGTTTGCCAAGCCTTCATACTCCTATTGATTGTATAATAATAATGTCTTGATGAAAAACCTGTTTTCTAGACTCAGGGAATTTATCAGAGTTTCAATTACAACCACCTACGGGAGAAAAAGGGCGGTTTTTTTTGGCGTGCTTTTGTTTGTCGGGGCCTATCTTTTCTGGGGAATTCCTCTTCCTACCAAACTCTCCTCCCCCGATATTCCCGTTTCAACCAAGCTTTTTGACAGAAACGGAAAACTGATTTATGAAATTTTTTCCGAAAGACGGAGAACTCCCATTAAGCTTGAGGAACTTCCGGACTATGTGGCGCAGGCTACAATTGCGATTGAAGACAAAGATTTCTATAAACACCGCGGCTTCTCTTTTACCGGAATCCTGCGAGCAGTTTTTAAAATTACTTTCGAAAGAAAACTCGAGGGAGGCTCAACTATTACTCAGCAGCTGGTCAAAAATGCGCTTCTTTCCCCCGAGCGAACAATTCAAAGAAAAGTGAGGGAATTTTTCCTGACAATGTTTGTCGAAGGAATATATACCAAAAATCAGATATTGGAGATGTACTTAAACCAGATTCCTTACGGAGGGACTGCTTATGGAATCGAGGCCGCAAGCGAAACATATTTTGGAAAAGAGGCACGCGACCTTACCTTGCCTGAAGCAGCGCTTTTGGCGGGGCTTCCGCAGCGTCCTTCCACCTATTCCCCATTCGGCGCTCATCCTGAGCTTGCAGAAACACGGCAGGCGGAAGTTTTAAAACAAATGGTTTCCAATAAGTTCATCGCCCAGGAAGAAGCGGACAGGGCTAAAAATGAAAAACTCAGCTTTGCATCGGTCAAACCTCCACAAGCCCCCCACTTTGCTCTCTGGATCAAAGAACAGCTTGCAGATAAATACGGAGAGAAAATGGTCGAACAGGGGGGTTTAAGAGTCGATACCACACTCGATCTTGAAATCCAAGATCTGGCCCAGCAAGCCGTAGCAACGGAGGTTGCAAAGCTCAAAAAACAAAATGTAGGAAACGGCGCTGCAATCGTTACCCGCCCGTCAACCGGGGAAATACTGGCAATGGTGGGATCAAAAGATTATTTTGCAACGGACGAGGACGGTAAAGTAAATGTAACTCTTGCCAAAAGACAACCCGGTTCATCCATCAAACCGCTAAACTACGCCCTGGCTGTAAAAGACGAAAGAATAACCGCGGCAACGGCGTTGGCCGATGTTCCAACTTGTTTCAATGTTGCCGGCCAGCCTCTTTATTGCCCCGTCAACTACGACGGAACTTTCCACGGCTTAACTCAAGTACGGTTTGCATTGGGAAATTCATTTAATATCCCGGCAGTTAGGGTTCTTGCTTTAAACGGAATTGACAATTTTGTCGACTTTGCCAAACAGATGGGTCTAACAACTTTAACCGATCCGAGTGATTACGGGCTTTCGTTAACTTTAGGCGGAGGCGAAGTGCGACCTTTCGACATGGCTCAAGCGTTTGGCACATTTGCCAATCAGGGTATAAGCCAACCCTTGGTTGCAGTAACAAAAGTAACGGATTGGAAAGGAAATGTCCTTGAAGAAACCAACCTCGAAGAAAACACTCTCACGGGCCAGAGAGTCTTAACATCCGAGGTCACATACATTATTTCCCATATCCTTCTTGATAATAATGCCAGAACCCAGGCATTCGGACCAAGTTCGTTCCTGGTAGTTAAGGGTCACCCGGAAGTCTCGGTCAAAACAGGTACAACAAACGACAGACGCGACAACTGGACAATCGGCTATACCGCCCAAGCGGTTATTGTTACATGGGTGGGAAATAATGACAACCGGCCGATGAGTGGAGCCGTTTCCGGCGTATCCGGATCCTCCCCCATCTGGAACAAGATAATGCAGGCGGTACTGGATAAAGCAGAGAAAGGTGCATACGACAAAAACGAGGAGGGACACGCCTGGCCCCAGCAGCCGGACAGTGTGGCTGGGGCAAATATCTGTAACGTCACCGGACTTCTACCTCCCGGAGGACTGGATAACCCGGGATGCGCAACACGGTTTGAATATTTTCTTGAAGGCACCATTCCGGCAAAAACCGACGGAGGCGACCGAGCGGATCTTGTTCTTTTTAACGATACCGGTCAAATTGCCGCTCCGGATGCCGATCCTTCGCAAGTCCACACTGAAAACCGCCCAGTTTATACCGATCCGTTAGGGACAATCTATTGTCTCGATTGTCCCATCGCAAGCAGCTCAGCAACCATTCGCTACCCGCCTCGCTAAAAAAGTGTACAATACGCCCAAATGATCAAATTTTTGGGGCAAATTCTGGTTGCTGCCGGCAGGCCGTTCTATTTTCTTTTGTCCCACCTGGTTTTGTTTACAGCCTTTGTAATTTATCTTTTCAGAAAACCAGTCAGGATTAAAAAGTCCGCCAAGAAAAAAGTCATATACCGCAAGATCAGTCTTCCAAAGTTAAAGCTGCCCAAAATATCAATCCACAAATTCAGATTCCCTAGACTGAGCGCTTTCAAACTCAAAGGTCTTAAAATTGCTCTTCTCGAACTTAAAACATTATCAAGGATTAAGAAGTTGCTGCCCAAAAAAGTCCGCCGTGCCAAAAAGAGATGGGTTGTGCCCCTTATATTTTTTGCTCTTTTGACTTCCTTGTTTTATTTTTTCATTTTACGGTCTCTCCCCTCTCCGCGGGAACTCGGCGAAAGGAATCCCGAAGTCTCGACAAAAATCTATGACAGAAACGGAATACTCCTTTATAAAATCTACAAAGATGAAAACAGAACCATTGTTCCCCTGTCTCAAGTGCCCCAGCATGTTCGTCTTGCAACCCTCGCTGCGGAAGACGCTGAATTTTACTCGCACGCAGGCTTTTCTGTTCGGGGTATCTCCCGTGCTTTTTTCAAGAATCTTGAGACCGGAAAACTTCAGGGAGGTTCCACCATTACTCAGCAGTTGGTTAAAAATACGCTTCTTTCTCCCGAAAGAACCCTCATCCGTAAAATTAAAGAGATCATTCTTTCTGTTGAAGTCGAAGCTACCTACAGCAAGGATCAGATTCTTGAAATGTACTTAAACGAGGTTTCTTATGGAGGAACCGCATACGGAATTGAGGAAGCGTCACGCGAATTCTTCGGAAAAGGTGTCGCCGAACTTAATCTGGCGGAGGCTGCACTTTTGGCCGGTCTTCCTCAAAGTCCGACCCGCTTTTCCCCTTTCGGAACTTCCCCCGATCTTGCTTTTGAGCGGCAAAGGGAGGTCTTAAGGCTCATGAGAATCAACAAATTTATTACCCTTGAGCAGGAAGAAAGTGCTGCAGGAACACGCTTAACGTTCATCCCCAATAGAACCGAAATTGCCGCCCCCCATTTTGTCATGTATGTCAGGCAACTTTTGGTAGATAAATTCGGGGAGGAGCTGGTTGAAAAAGGAGGTTTGGAAGTAACCACCACACTCGATCTTTCAATCCAAAAAACTTCCGAAAAAATCGTTAAGGAAGAAGTAGATAAATTAAAGGGATTAAGAGTTGGAAACGGTGCAGCACTTGTTGTTACCCCCGCATCCGGGGAAATTTTGGCAATGGTGGGATCAAAAGACTATTTCAATGCAGCAAACGACGGACAGGTCAATGTTACAACCCGGCTAAGACAACCAGGAAGCTCAATTAAGGTGGTAAATTACGCATATGCCCTTTCTCACGGTTATTCTCCTGCTACCACAATTGACGATTCCCCCATTACCTATGTCACTCCGGGAACAGAAGCGTATTCGCCCAAAAATTATGATGATAAATTTAAAGGAAAGATTCCCATACGAATTGCCCTTGCCGAGTCAAGAAATATTCCGGCGGTGAAAGTTCTTGCCTCCTATGGGGTCAGGAAAATGATTGAGCAGGGCCAAAAAATGGGAGTAACA
>Ga0209431_10004625_pt1 | contig 10786 bp, 10 predicted proteins | sample RifCSP13_3_FD_184021 | JGI IMG/M metagenome (GOLD analysis project Ga0209431, IMG submission 184021) | Soil microbial communities from Rifle, Colorado - Rifle CSP2_sed 13_3 (SPAdes) (version 2) | ecosystem: Environmental > Terrestrial > Deep subsurface > Rock core/Sediment | place: Rifle... | reverse complement strand
AGTCCAGAAACTTCAGAGCCCAGAGCGGGATGGGGAGACCACTACCCGAAACCCGAGGCTGACGTACCAGCTGACAGGGTTGCGCCAGTTACGGGAGGCACAACGGGCGCCCCCGCGAGAATCGACGAAGGAGCCGCCGCGCAGGACACGGTATGTGCTATTTCCTAGCCCAGGAGGGTCTTTAACCGTGGAGCCCGCTCGCTGGCGATATTCCCATTCATCGAACCAATCGACGCACCACTCCCAGACGTTGCCGGTCATGTCGGCGCAGCCGTAAGGGCTGTCGCCGGCCGGCGAATACTTGCCGACCGGCGTCGTATCGCCGATCCCCGCCTCATAAGTGTTGCATTTGTTCCTGTCGAACTCATCCCCCCACGGATAAATTCGCCCATCCGTCCCGCGTGCCGCCTTCTCCCACTCGGCCTCAGTCGGCAAGCGATAAGCCTTGCCGCTCTTCTCGCTTAGCCACTTACAATAAGCCTGTGCATCATTCCACGATACATTCATTACCGGGTGGTCACCCTTGCCTTCCGGATGATGGTTGCCATCCCAACGGTGTGGAGGTTGGTAACCGGCCTCTTTAACGAAAGCCTGGTATTCCAGGTTTGTTACCGGATATTTACCAATCCAGTATTCAGACAGGTCTACAGTGTGCTGCGGTAGTTCAACCTTTACCCAATATTCGACCATCCCAACTGCGATTGCCTGCTTTGCCTCTTCTTCAGATGTACCCATCCGAAACGACCCGGCAGGCACCCGCACCAGCTGCGGCTCGATATGGAGCCTGATGTCTAATTTCCTTTCAGGAATACGCCGGGGAGCGCTGGGAATCTGAATTCCCAAACTCTTGGCGCGCAGCTCAAGCGAGCGGTATAACTTCCGATAACCATTCTCTTCGTAAGTGTTTACCCACTGCCAGCGACTCAAGCGCTCGGGAACCGGGCAATCTTCGAACCTGGCAGGAATAAGATAAATCGTGCCTTCCGGCTTTTCATCGGCCACATCCAGCGCAATGCGAATTTCTTTCTGAACAAAGCCCTCTCTATTGACCGAGTTGCGCGTCAGACAAACGATCGCCACATCCGCAGCCCGTACGGCGGCGCGAATCTCGAACTCCCAATCCTGCCCGGGCAATATTTTTTTCTCGTCCAGCCAGGGGTCAAAGCCAGCCTCAACCAGGCGGCGATAGAGCGTATTGACCTTCGGCTTATCGGTCGCGGCGTGACACAAAAAGACCTTGAGCGGGCGCGTTTCAGCCATCACGTTCTGCCCTCTCCACGTTTAAACGTTCCAACGTTTGAACGTTCTAACGTTTTAACGCCCATATTTCCCCATCAACTGCCCCTGGGCCAGCACATGCCCTTTTATCGCCTTCTCGACCTCAGCCTTGGATGCACCCGACTTCAGGTTGAGCTGGGTGTCCAGGGCGTACAGCTTGAAGTAATAGCGATGGGCGGGACCTTTGGGCGGGCACGGGCCGCCGTAGCCCGAGCGACGAAAGTCGTTGTTCCCCTGGGTGCCCATCCCCTGGGCTCCTTCCGGCAGGGAGGTCAGGTCAGCGGGCAGGTCATACAGCACCCAGTGCACCCAGGCGCCCACCGGGGCGTCCGGGTCGTCAGCGATCAGGGCCAGGCTGCGTGTCCCCTCCGGCACGCCTGACCAGGCTAAAGCCGGCGAGAGGTTGGCATCATCGCAGGTATACTTCTTGGGGATCGTCCCGCTTTCCGTAAAAGCGGTGCTGGTTAAAGTAATCGACATGGCCGTCTCTCCTTCCGGGGCTTCGCTGGAAGCCCGACAACCGCTGGCGAAGATTAAACTCGCCAACATGAGGAACACGGAAACGATTTGTTTGTATGTCATCTCGGCAAACTTGAAGCAGGAACACGGAGCCTCACCCCCTGCCGCCTCTCCTGGCGCTACGCCAGGAAAGGGAGAGAGTGGGGGTGAGTTTTAAACTCCAACCAGGATCGCCCGCGCCGGGGCGCCGTCCGACCCGGCCAGCTTGAGCGGCAGGCAGAACAAGGTGTAGCGGCCTTGCGAGACGCGCGACAGGTCCAGGCCCTCGACGATCACCACGCCGGCCGACAGGAAAATCTCGTGCGTCGGGCGGCTTTGCTTGTAGGGGGCTACCGAGAGGTAGTCCACGCCGACCAGCTTGACGCCGCGCTTGATCAGGTAGGCGGCCCCATCCGGGCTGATCCCGACGAAACCGGTCTGGAAATCCCTTTCCTGGCGAGTCCAATAACCGGAGTTGCGCGTTTTGAACAGCACGCGCCGCGTGCGAGGTGGGATTTGCGCCGCTTCCAAGGTCGCGGCGGTGATCAGGTCAGCCTCGGGCAGGTGCAGCACATAGGCGCGCCCGGTGAGCAGGCTCAGGTTCAGTTGTTCCACGCTTTTGCCATCCGGCAGGAAGTGGTAGGGAGCATCGACGTGTGTGCCAGTGTGCACCCCCATGTCCAGGCGCGAGACATTGGCGTTCGACCCGTCTTCGATTTTTTCCACCCGCTCCAGCACGATGGGCGGGTCGCCGGGCCAGGTGGGTAAGCTGGGCGAAATGGTCAAGGAGATATCATACGTGTGCATAATTTTCCTCCTGCAAGGCTCGAGGAAAGCAAATCGGTTCTGATAAAAGTATATATAAAGTTGGTTGAAAAAGCAACTCGAAACTGGCTCTTGACTCTCCCTTTACTGGAGGATGTATACTACCCGGCGAAGGCTTTCAAAAGACAGACCCGCAGCGGAGAAGAACAATGCTTAAAATTGGAGACTTTTCTAAACTCAGCCGGGTGTCGGTGAAAACATTGCGCTATTACGATGAAGTCGGGCTGCTCAACTCTTCGCAGGTGGATCGATTCACCGGCTACCGCTACTACTCCATCGAGCAAATCCCGCGTCTCAACCGCATTCTGGCGTTCAAAGACCTGGGATTTTCCCTGGAGCAGATTGCCAGGTTGCTAGACGAGAACCTGCCGCCGGCACAAATCCGCGGCATGTTGCGGATGAAGCAGGCCGAGATTCAAGATCAATTGGAGGAAGAGCAAGCCCGCCTGAGGCGCATCGAAGCCCGGTTGAGGCAAATTGAACAGGAGGATTCCATGCCCACTTACGATATCGTACTTAAAAAAGTTGATCCCCAGAGGGTGATCTCTGTCCGAGACACACTCCCCACCTTTGGTGATCAAGTCAGCCTGTGGATCGAGCTGGCCAACTACTTGATATCCAGGAAAACTAAAGCTGCCGGGCCCTCGATCACCATCTACCACGACCCAGAATACTGCGAACGGGACGTCGATCTGGAGACAGCCACGCCGGTCAGCGTATCCCTGCCAGAAAGCCAGCGAGTAAAAGTAAGAGAGCTGCCGGGAATCGATCTGGTAGCAACGCTGATCCATAAAGGTAGGTATGAAAATTTCGGGCAGACCTACTCTGCCCTGGTCAGCTGGATCGAGGCCAACGGCTACCGCATCACTGGCCCTAACCGGGAGGTATATCTGCTGTGTGCTGCCAATGTATATGATGATCCAACCGTGTTCGGGGAGTACCTAACCGAGGATCCGGACGAATTCTTAACAGAGATCCAATTCCCGGTGGATAAGGTGTAACCAGACTCGAGGGAATTAACTTCCCGGGAGCTCTTTTCCCGGCAGCTTCCGGGAAGTTGCTCACGCCTCCCGTTGCATGTCCAGCGTCACTTTCTTCAAGGTTACTCTTTCGACCGCCTTAGCGTCTACCGTCACTCCCAGACCGGGGGCATCGGGGACGGTGATGGTGCTGTCGGGGTTGAGCGTAAATCGCTGGTGGGTGATGTCCTCGACGTAATAGCGTTCCGAAGCGGATATGTCGCCAGGCAGGGTGAAGCCAGGCAGGCTAGCCAGCGCCAGGTTAGCCGCCCGTCCCACGCCGGTCTCAAGCATGCCGCCGCACCACACCGGCACACCCTGGGCACGGCACAGGTCATGGATGGAGAGCGCCTGGCTCAGGCCGCCCACCCGACCAGCTTTAATATTGATCACCCGGCAGGCCTGCATTTCCAACGCCTGGCGGGCGTGGCGAGGCGAAAGGATGCTTTCGTCCAGGCAGATCGGGGTGACGAACTCCGCCTGCAGGAAATGGTGATCCCACAGGTCATCCTCCGCCAGGGGCTGCTCGATCAACAACAAGCTGAGGTTATCCAAGGGACGCAAGGCAGCCGCCGTCTCGAGCGTATAAGCCGAGTTGGCATCCACCTGCAGGCGCAGGCCAGGGAAAGCGCGGCGCACGGCCTGGGCTTCGGCGACATCCCGTCCAGGCTTAATCTTGATCTTGACCCGCTGGTAGCCTTGCTCCAGGTATCCGCCCACCACGCCGAGCAGCGCTTCGGGCGAACTCTGGATGCCCACGGAGACACCCACCTCAACGCGATCCTTGATGCCGCCCAGCAGCTGGCGCAGAGAGCACCCCTGGCGCTTGCCCTCCAGGTCCCACAGGGCCATCTCCAGGCCGGCCTTGGCCATCGGGTGGCCGCGCACGTGGGAAACCCGGCGCTGGAAATCTTCCGCACCGCTGATCTCCTGGCCCGCCAGCGCCGGGATCATGAAATCCTGCAACACGTGCCAGGCGGTGTCGGCGGTCTCATAAGAATAGCCAGGGTCACGGTCGGCGACGCATTCACCATAGCCGGTCAGGCCATCGCCGGAGACCTCCAGCAGCAGGCAATCCCGCTCCAGGGCGCGCCCGAAGGAAGTTTCAAACGGTGTGCGCAAGGGCATGCGCAGGTGGTAGAGGGTCACGTTGTCGATTATCATAGTTTTCTTTCTACAAAGTGCTCTCCCCGTGGCTTAGAACATAAAAACTGCGCGGACGGCTGCCGGGCAGGTGGACAAAATCCGTCGCCAGATAGCCCTGCGCAAACGAGGCCTCGAAGCAGGCGCGCGTGTGCAGACGCCATTCGAGAGCCAGGGCGTGGTCTGCCTCTTTGAGCGCCAGAAAATCTGCGGGGATTTCGAGCAGGAGCAAGGCCTCACCCCCCCTCTCCCGCTCCGCCGGAGAGGGAAAGGGAGCCGGAGGAGTGGGTGAGGCCGGTACCGGCCAACCCTGTGGATTGTCTTGTGAGGGATTAACGATCTCGGCGCCTGCTGCCAGGAAGTGCGCCAGGTCCAGGCGCAGGCGGGCGCGGCGGCTCAAACGCCGTCGCACGCGTTGGGTGTTCACCCACCAGTCGACTTCAAAACGGTCGGAAGGCAGCCCGATGTTCAAGCCATCGCGCATCTCGCCATACACCTCCCGCCGGTAGGTGTTGCAGACTGCCCCCAGTTTGGCAATGTTCAGGTGTGCATTGCGGCTCATGAGCGGGTCATAGGTCCAGGTAATATGGTCGAGCCCCTGGTGGCGCACCATCTGCCATTGCGCTCGCTTGAGCGCAAAGCCCAAGCCCTGATCACGTAAATCTGGATGGACTGCCAGCATATGTGAGCAGTGCTTGGGGCGCGGGCCATCGGGAGTCGCATCCAGGCCCACGAATCCGAACACGAAACCGATTAATCGCTGCTGCTCGCCCTCCGCTGGCGCAGGCTGGTAGGCGCCGATCACCAGGCCGCCATTATGCGCGGCAGTGATCAGCATGTGCACCGGGACGACCTCGGTCTCGCTGCCAGGCCAGGCCAGCCGTTGCAGTTCTTCTACCGCTTCCATATCCTGGGGAGTATCCAGGATTTTCAAACTCCATTTAGCCATGGCGACAACACTCTCTGATAGATAATTTCATCCGTTTCGCACCACGACCGGGCCTACGCCGGCCGGCGGCGCAAGACAGTTTTCCACATCTCTCGCCGCCAATCCTGGCCTTGCAAATAAGCCATACGTTGCGACAAACGGGCAGGCATCAGGTTGAAGATGCGGGGGATGGTATCGAGGGCGCAGGTGCGATTGGCCGCCAGGTAGTCCAGCCAGTAGACCGAAACTGGCAGAATGGGTAGCAGGCTCTCCAACAAGACCGTCATTGCCCTCAGGTAGGGAGGGCGCACATGCACCAACCTGCGCTGGATCCCTGACACAGCCATAATCAAAGTCACCAGCTGGTTGAAGGTCATGTATTCCGGCCCGCCCACCTCGAAAGTCTGGTCCCGCGTCCTTTCGTCGTCCAAAGCCCAGGTCAGGCAGGTTGCCAGATCCTCCACCCATAACGGCTGGAGCAAGTTTTGCCCATCCCCGGGTACCAGGAAGAATACCGGCTGCACAAGCAGGATTTGCGCCAGGCCGGTGGTGAAGCCATCGTTGACGCCGAAGAGGATGGCGGTGCGCAAGATGGTGTAATCAATCCCGCTGCGCCGGATATATTCTTCGGCGATAGCCTTCGCCTTAAACACCGGGTAAGCGGAGCCACGATCGGCCCCCAGGTGACTTACATAGAAAATTCGCCGCACCCCAGCATCAACCGCGGCCTCCACCACGTACTGCGTGCCGCGAATGTCGATCTCCATCAGGCTGGCATACGCGCCGCGCCATTCACCGCCAGCCAGGTGATAAACAGTATCCACGCCGACCATTGCCGCTCGCAGGCCGCGCGCATCATTCAGCGCGCTGACCGCCACCTCCACCGGTACACCGCGCGGCAGGTTCGGCGAGCGCGGCGAAGCCCGAATCAAAACCCGCACCGGATGACCCGCTTCTGCCAGCTGGCGTACCAAGGCCTGCCCGATAAAACCGGTCCCACCGGTAACAAGGATCATACCCCTCGGATTATAGCATGCCCGGGATTAATGCAACTGACACGAGATTTTGATATAATGATTACACTGGTAGTTGAGTACTAATAAAATAAAATCCCGCATCACAGTCTCCAACTAGAATTTTAATATTTTCTTCAGGTTTATTCTCCGGTCAGCTTATCTGGAAGATTTTTTCAAGCGAGGGGAATATGGATACCAGATCGAACCTCTTCCGAATTGCCATACTTATTATCGCGATCATCTTAACAGCCAGCGTTGCGGTCTTGACCACCCAGGCTCAGGTAAGTTATCAGATTATTGTCATTCCGACTTCAGGCCTGGTGACTGATGAAAACGGGGGTATGGACACCTTTACCATTGCTCTATCCAGCCAACCAACCTCGCCTGTAAAGATAGACTTAAGCAGCTCCGATTCAACCGAAGGGACTGTCTCCCCTGCCTCGGTAAACCTATCCCCCGGGAATTGGGACTCGCCGCAGACGGTCACAGTTACTGGTATCCCCGATGGCCTCCAAGATGGGGATGTCGCTTATACGATTCTGACATCCCCCGCTATCAGCAACGATGTGAACTATAACGGGATAGATGCTCCAGACGTAGCGGTGACAAACCAGGAAGACGCCAAACCGCTCGCCAGCGATGACAGCGCGGCTACCGATGAAGACACCCCCATTGCGATCGACGTACTGGCAAACGACAGCGCCCTGAATGACACGCCTTTGACCTTGACCATCCTGACGAACCCGGCAAACGGGGCGGCCACGATCGGCGCAGCAAATTCAGTGTCTTATTCACCAAACCAGAACTTCAATGGCGAGGACGCGTTCCAATACCAGGTGTGCGACGTAGATGTAGATTGTTCACAAGCGATCGTTTCCTTAATCATCGCAGCAATTAATGACCCCCCAACCACCGTTAACGACACAGCGAGTACAACTTCAAATTTTCCCATTCCAATCGATGTTCTGGTCAACGACTCTGACGTCGAGGGAGATACGTTGCTCCTGGATTCTTTTGACAGCACATCGACATTTGGCGGGACGGTTACCCGTTTAGATGCCGGCACGCCGCAGGACTTGAGCGACGACCAGCTCAATTACCTGCCTGCAACGGATTTTTATGGCGAGGATACCTTCACGTACTTTGCCAGCGATAGCAGCCAGGCGTCTGGCGCAACGGTTACCGTGACGGTTGGATCGGGTGCAATGGCGCCCATCGCCGTGAATGATAGCTATCAGGTCGGCCAAAAAGAAATCCTACAAGTCCCCGCGCCAGGTGTCCTGCAAAACGACACCGATCCGAACGGTGACCTGTTGACCGCAATTCTAAAAGACAAGCCTCTATACGGCGATCTGGTATTGAATGCCGACGGCTCATTGATATATACCCCTAACGGTGATTTTGTCGGCCTCGATACATTCACTTACTCTGCCGGTGACGGGTTGCTGAACTCAAGCCCGGCGACGGTTGAAATCACGATCTTGGACCAATTGGCCCCGAGTGTGAATTGGATTTCACCAGTTGGAAATGACCAAGTCTATGTCACCAGGCTTGAAATTGTCCTGCTAGAGGTCGAGGCAGCGGATAACGTTAATGTGGACCAGGTTTACTTCTACCGCTGGGATGCGAACATCGAGCAATTCATTGACATCGACAGGATCTTTGTCGCCCCCTTCAGGGTTTACCTGGATACCAGGATGCTCAACCCGGTCTGGAATCAAATCTTCGCCCGCGCTTACGATGGCGCCGGAAACGTGTCTGTACGCCAGTCCATCTGGATTTACCGCACCTCGGTGGTGTTTTTACCTGTAGTGTCCTACCGATAATATAATGACTTAAATCAAGGGATCGGTTCGAATTTCAATCCATATACATTCTCACCCGCCTGCACGCGCACTGGCTCCCAACTGGGTTTCACCTTCATCCCCGGCTTCAATTCATCAAGTGATTCCACCTTGACCTGCCCCATCGCCTTGACATGGTTATCGAATTCCGCCACCCCAATCACCAGGAAGCGCTGGTCGAAGCCCCAGGGTAAGTTAAAAATCTGCGTGTAAGTAATCAACCTGGCGTTACCTTGGGGCTTAATCTCCTGAAACTCGCGCCCCTTGCAATCCATGCAGCGATCGTGGAACGGGTAGTGGAGCTTGCCACATTTCAGGCATTTATAAGCCACGATCCCGATTTCCTTCATTGTTTCACTCTCCTGAGGATGAAGACAACCACATTGTTCCCAAAGCCGCCGAAGTTGACCGTCAGGCCATTTTCAGCATTCTTGACCTGCCTCTCCTTGCCCAGCTCATGGCGCAGCTGAAAGACGATTTCGACCACCTGCGCTACTCCGGTAGCGCCGACTGGATGGCCGCGCGCCTTCAGGCCGCCGGAGAGATTGATCGGGATCTGGCCTCCCAGGCGGGTCTTGCCGGCTAACACAGCTTTCCCGCCTTCGCCCTTCTTGAAGAAGCCGATATGTTCGCTTTCAGCGATCTCCAGGATGGTAAACGCGTCGTGCAGCTCGGCGACATGGATATCGCTGGGTTTAAGCTTTGCCATCTCGAAGGCCTGATGAGCTGCCAGGGTGACCGCCTTCAGGTCGGTCGGGTCCTCTCGTTCTTGCAGCGTGTGGGTATCCGTGGCCTGGCCGAAACCGGCGATCAGGATCGGCGTTTTAGCGGCCTTCTTAGCCATCTCCAGAGGACACAGGATAACGGCCGCCGCCCCATCGCTCACCGGGCAGGCGTCATATAAATGGAGCGGGTCAGCTGCAGGAGGGTTGTTGACCACCGAGTGCGGGCTATCATAAATCCCTTCGCGGGTAATGGCCATCTCGACGTGCGCGTAGGGATTCAAAGCGCCCATCGACTGGTTCTTGATGGCGACCTCCAACAACATCTCGCGGGTCAGACCGTACTTCTCCATGTACAGGCGGGTGAACATGCCTGCCATGCCAGGCAAGGTGATCCCATACACGTATTCCGCCGTGGGATGGGTCATGGTAGAGACAAAATCTGTCGCCCGCCACCCGGTCACTTCGCGCATTTTCTCGCCGCCCACGACCAGGACGTAGTCGTAATAACCGGAAGCTACCGCCAGCAGGCCGTTTTTGACCGCCGAGCCGCCAGAGGCCGGGCCATTCTCGATCGATTCAGCCGCAGCCGGGTAAAGGCTGAGCCGGTCAACCAGGGCGCTGGCGACCGAGGTTTGATGCTGCAACATGCCGGCCCCCATGTTGGCTACATAAACCGCGTCCACTGATTTATCACCCAATCCGGCGTCGTCTAAGGCCTTCAAGGAAGCGTAAGCCAGCATGTCCATCAGGCTGTCTTCGTCCCGTCGCCCGAAGGGGATCATGCCGGCGCCAATAATCGCGACGTCTCTCATTTCATCATCTCCCTTTTAAACCCGCAATATGTTCTCGGATAGTATCTTCATCGGCAATCAAGATCTCTTCTTGAGCCTTAGCCAGCAAGTTTGGGGGGACCGGACGATCCCCAACCACCAGGCGCGGTTTGGAGTCAAAATACAACTCTCTGGTCAGCCGGTAGGAGCTTGCCCCGCCCAGCTCGTGCTGGATGTCTGTCTTTTCCAGACCGTACTCGATCATCCAGCGCCGAAAGCCGATCGGACTTTCCGCCACGATCAGCACCTCCTTTTGTCCCAAATATTCGATGTGGTGCTCCATTTTCGAAGCAAAGAGGTGAGAACCGACTCGCAAACCACGGTCGATTGCCAGGGTGTGCAGGCTGATGCCAATATCCTTGTCCATCATACGCCCATTGACGATCCCCACCAGGTAGCCATCCACCTGCCCAACGATGCAATACTCGTTACGCACACGGTAGGTGTACCAGCCAAGCAGCTCCGCGTACAGGCGCGCCCCGACAATGTCATAATAATCCCGGTGGATGAACAGGGTCGGGTGGACTGCTTTCAACAGCGTGGGGACGTCCTCCCGAGTGGCCTCGCGCACCACCATTTTCTTGCCATTGGCGAGGGTGATCGCCTTGGAGGGGTACGGCGGCTGTTCGACTTCCGGTGCTCTAAGCACTTTTTCCAATTCCATATCAATTGCCATGAGA
>Ga0209431_10004621_pt1 | contig 10789 bp, 6 predicted proteins | sample RifCSP13_3_FD_184021 | JGI IMG/M metagenome (GOLD analysis project Ga0209431, IMG submission 184021) | Soil microbial communities from Rifle, Colorado - Rifle CSP2_sed 13_3 (SPAdes) (version 2) | ecosystem: Environmental > Terrestrial > Deep subsurface > Rock core/Sediment | place: Rifle... | reverse complement strand
AGACCCAGGTCTGGTCTTGGCCGGCGATCTCGGCCACGTGGTCGTCCTGGATCCGGGTCAAGTGCCAGACCAGCCATCCGATCGAATTGGCGTCGGCTTCGGGCCGATAAGCCAAGGCATCGGCTTCCAGCCCGTCAACCGACCGTTTCACCAGCTGCCGGATCCTGTCGAAGGCGTCTATGAGCACGTCGCTGGTCACCATCCCTTGTTCCTCCTGTGGCAACTGTCGAGGCCCGCTCATGCACCCGGAAGTCTAGAGACGAGCCGGGACTGGAACTCCTCAACCACTCTTGTCCGGCTCCGGCCGGCAGTGCCCGGATCACCCCGACCGGCGGCGCTTCTGGTCCTTCCTGCGGACCAGACTGAGCGATCCGAATCCGGCGATCACCGCGATGTAGAAGCCGAAGTCATAACCGAGACCCGTGTTGTCGGGTTCGTAGATGCGGACCCCGTCGTTGAAGATCTGCACGATCAGCGTGACGGGAGCTATCCAGCCGTGCCAGATCCCGCTGAAGAATCCGGCCGGGTCGTCCCCGCTGTACTCATCGGTTCCTGGTGCACAGGCCGACATCGCCACCACGATCAGCGTCCCGGCGATCCATTTGCGCATAACCACCTCCTCATCGGGAGGGTACCGAACCAGATGGCCACGCACAGCTCGGCTGCGACTGGAGACGTACGGCCCTGCGTGGCGGATCCTCAGTGGTCCCGACGGGGGCGAGTAGCCTGCGGCCCGAATGACACTGGCACCTTCCGGCGTTCGCGACGAACGGCTGCGGGCCGACATCCGCCGCCTCGGGACCCAATTGGGCGACGCGCTGACGCGCCAACACGGACCTGAGCTGCTGGATCTCGTCGAGCAGGTGCGGGCCCTGACCAAGGCGATCCGCACGGACGGGGACATCGAGGCCGGCACCCGCTTGGAGATGGTGCTCGGGGAACTCGACCTGGAGCAGGCCATCAACCTGGTGCGGGCCTTCTCGGCCTACTTCCACCTGGCCAACGTCGCCGAGCAAACGCATCGCATCGGCGACCTGGCGATGGTTGATGAGGGGCGCACGTTTGCCGACACCGTGGATCGGGTCGCCGCCGCCGGGCTCGACGCCGATCTGGTTTCTTCGATCCTCGACCGGCTCGAGCTGCGGCCCGTATTGACCGCTCACCCAACCGAAGCTGTTCGCCGCACGCTCCTCACCAAGCTCGGCACGATCGCCGACCTGTTGCTGGTCCGGGCCGAAGTGCGGGTTTCGGCTCCCGACCAGGCCCGGATAGACCGCCGGGTCGCCGAGATCATCGATCAGATCTGGCAGACCGACGAATTGCGGGCTGAACGACCCGAACCGATCGATGAGGCCCGGTCGGCCATCTTCTATCTGGATCAGCTCGCCACCCAGGTGTTACCCGCCCTGGCGGAGGATGTCGCCATCAGCCTGGAACGTCTCGGTCGCGACATCGCCTCCGATCGCGCTCCCATCCGGTTCGGTACCTGGGTGGGAGGTGACCGTGACGGGAACCCGGCGGTGACCCCTGCGGTGACCATGCAGGTGCTCGAGGTGCAACACGATCACGGGTTGCGCAACCTGGTGGCCCAGGTGGAGGAACTGGCCGACGAGCTGTCCACCTCCTCACGGTTGCGTGACGTGAGCGATGAGCTATCCGATGCCCTCGTTGCGGATCGTCGGGAACTGCCCGAGGTGTGGCAGCGCTTCCACACCCTCAACCGCGATGAGCCGTACCGGCTCAAGTGCGCCTTCATCCACCAGCGGCTCGTCAACACCCGCCGGCGTCATGCGGAGGACGCCCGGCACGTGCCGGGAAAGGACTATCCGACCAGCCGGGACCTGCTCGACGAACTGGGCGTGATGCGCCGCTCGTTGCTCGCCAACGCCGGGCAACTCATCGCCGACGGGGTGTTGTTGCGGCTGATGCGAAACGTGACCATCTTCGGGTTCCATCTAGCGACCATGGACATTCGCGAGCATGCCGATCGCCATCACGAAGTGCTCGAGCGACTCCATGAACGAATCGGGGTCCCGTACGGCTCCCTCGATCGGGCCGCCCGTTGTGCCCTGCTCACCGAAGAGCTGGGCAACCGGCGACCGCTTGCATCGCCGACCACCGTCCTTCCCGATGCGGCGTCGGCCATCTTCGAGACGTTTGCCACCATCCGGCAGGCGCTCGACCGGTTCGGTCCCGGCTCCATTGAGTCGTACATCATCTCGATGACCTGCGATGTGGACGACGTGCTGGCGGCGGCGGTGCTCGCCCGGGACGCCGGTCTCATCGATCTGCACAGCGGTATCGCCCGGATCGGGTTCGTGCCTCTCTTCGAAACTATCGAGGAGCTGCGCCGGGCCGGAGAGCTTCTGGACGGTCTGTTGAGCTGCCGGCCGTACCGGGAGATCGTTGCATTGCGGGGCAACGTCCAGGAGGTGATGCTGGGCTACTCGGACTCCAACAAGATCGGTGGGATCACCACCTCCCAGTGGGAGATCTATAAGGCGCAGCGCCTGCTTCGCAACGCCGCCCAGCGGCAAGGGGTGACACTGCGGCTGTTCCACGGTCGGGGTGGAACGATCGGGCGGGGTGGCGGCCCCACTCATCAGGCCATCCTCGCCCAACCGTTCGGAACGATCGACGGTCCGATCAAGGTGACCGAACAGGGCGAAGTCATTTCCGACAAGTACGGGCTGCCGGGCCTCGCCCATCGCAACCTCGAGCTGGCGCTGTCTTCGGTGCTGGAAGCTTCGCTGCTGCATCGAGGATCCCGACAAACCAAAGACGTTTTGGATCGTTGGACCGAGACGATGGGCGCCGTCTCGGAAGCGGCGTTCGCAACCTACCGGGATCTGGTCGACTCGCCGGGACTGGTCCCGTACTTCCTGGCGGCCACGCCGGTTGAGGAACTCGCCGATATGAACATTGGTTCTCGTCCCTCCCGTCGTCCCGGAGGCGGCACGGGACTGGAGGACCTACGAGCGATCCCGTGGGTGTTCGGCTGGACCCAGTCGCGCCAGATCATCCCCGGCTGGTACGGGGTCGGCTCCGGTCTGGCGGCTGTGCGGGCCAATGGGAGGTGGGAGACGGTCCAAGAGATGTTCGACAAGTGGCGGTTCTTCCAGACGTTCATCTCCAACGTCGAGATGACGCTCACCAAGACCGATCTGGCGGTGGCCTTCCGGTATGTCCGGCAACTGGTCGATCCGGAGCACCATCATCTGTTCAACCGGATCCGGGAAGAACATCATCGGACGGTCACGGAGATTGAACTGTTGACGGGAACCGGAATCCTCGACCGACTTCCCATCCTGCAGCGAACGCTGGCAGTTCGCGACTATTACCTCGATCCGCTCAATCACCTCCAGGTGGCCCTCCTGGCACGGAGACGAGCGGGAGAAAGCGACGACGCCCTGGAACGAGCGCTGTTGCTGACGGTCAACGGGATCGCCGCCGGGATGCGCAACACCGGATAGGCAGCATGTGGTCGGTCAACGGCCGGTGCCTCGTTGCCAGGACTCGTACAACCGGCCATACACGCCACCCTCGGCCACCAGTTGATGGTGGGGCCCGTCCTGCACCAGGCGGCTCTGATCGAACACCAGCACGCGGTCGGCGCTCTCGGCGGTCGACATGCGATGAGCGATGGTCACCACCGTGCGGCTGGCCGTCAGCTCATGCAGAGCCTTGTTGATGCGGACCTCGGTAGCAGGGTCGACGGCCGAGGTTGCCTCATCGAGCACCAGCAGATCGGGATCGGCGATCGCCGCCCTCGCCAAGGTGACGAGCTGTCGTTCTCCTACCGATAGGGCACCGCCGCGTTCACCGACCGGGGTAGCCAGTCCGGCGGCGAGTTCATCTAGCCAATCGGTGAGACCCAACCGTGCGAACGTGTCCCGAAGTTCTTGATCGGACGCCGCAGGCCGGCCCATGCGGACGTTGTCGGCAATCGATCCGGCGAAGAGCATCCCCTCCTGGGGGACCATGACCACTCGATCGCGTAACGACCCGAAGCGCACCGTCCGAACATCGACGGCGCCAATCGAGACGGTTCCCGCGGAAGCATCCATCAATCGGGTGAGCAGTTTGGCAAAGGTGGTCTTGCCGGAGCCGGTCTCTCCCACCACTGCCACCCGGGCGTTGGCCGCGATCAAAACCGACACGTCTTCCAGTGCCAAGGCGCCCGATGGTGCGGCGGCGGTCTCGCCGGGCCGCGGATACCTGAAGCTCACCCCGGAAAATTCCGCGCTCAGTGGCCGGTGGGGGAGGTCGACTCCGTCCGGACCGGGATCGGCAACATCCGGGGTGATATCGAGCACGTCGAGCACTCGCCGCCATCCGGCTACCGCCGTCTGGGCCTCGTTGACCGCTTCGCCCATGATCTGCACCGGTTGAACGAACAGCTGGACCAGGAACAGGAAGGCGACCACGGTTCCTACGGTGGTCGAGCCGTTCACCGCCAGTACCGTGCCGACCATCAACACGGCCGTGACCACCAGTGCGGAGAGGATCTCACCTACCCCCGAGAAAGCGGCGGACAGTGAGCCGGCCCGCACTGCCGACGACCGATGGTCCTCTATCGCCCCGCCCAGGCGGGCGCGGATGCGATCCTCGATGCCGTAGGCCCGGATAACGGGCGCACCCACTACCACCTCGGCGAGCACGGCCAGCATCCGTCCCACCTTCTGGCGGACGGTCATGAATGCCACCTCCAACCGGCTCTGGAACCAGCGGATCGTGAGCACGATCAGGGGCACGAGGACGATCACCACCAGGGCGAGGGGCAACGAGTACACGATCATCACCACCAGCGCCAACAGGGCCTGGCCGCCGTTGATGATCAACATCAACCCGGCCCACTGCATGAACCGGCTGATCTGATCCACGTCCGAGGTCACCCGGGAGACCAGGACCCCGCGCTGTTCGGAAGCCTGATGCAGCATGGAGAGGTCGTGGATGTGACGGAAGGCCCTGATCCGAAGGCCCGACAGCGCGGTTTCGGAAACCTGCGCCAACCGCATGTGCATCCACCCCGTTGCCCCGGCAGTGACCGCCACCGCCCCCAGGGCAGCCGCCGTCATCCGGAGCACGAATCCCATGTTCACGCCACCCTCGATCAACCCGCCGTCGATGATCTGCTGAACGGCCACCGGGACGATGACCCGACCGGCGGTGGCGAACAGTGCCAGCACGAGGGTCCCGGTGAGGCCGCGCCGTAACTCAGGAGAGAGCCCGAGGCCTCGTCGAATCGTGCCACGGGCTCCCACAGTGCGGGCGGTGTCTGCGACAGCCTTCACACCGTCTCCTCCCGGTCGTAGGCGTCGATCAGGGACCGGTAGGCAGACAGCGACCGATACAGATCGCAGTGCGGGCCGCGTCCCGCCACCCGGCCCCCCTCTATGAAGATGACCTCGTCGGCGAGGACGATCGAAGAGCGGCGGTAAGCGACGATCACGACGGTGGTGTCGAGGGTGGCGAGCCCGGCCAGAATGGCCGCCTCAAGCATCGAGTCGACCGCCGAGGTGGCATCGTCGAGCACCAACAATCGGGGACGGCGGATGAGCGCCCGAGCGAGAGCGATTCGCTGCCGCTGGCCACCGGACAGGGACGCTCCCCGTTCGCCGACCAGCGTGTGATAGCCCTCCGGGAGGTCGACTATGAAGTCGTGAGCCTGGGCTAGTTTGGCGGCTTTGATGACGGCTGCTTCGTCGTAGTCCCCGCCCAGCGTGATGTTCATGTAGACGGGCTCGTCGAACAAGAACGTTTCCTGGAAGACCAGGCCTACTGAACCGGCCAAGATGTCCCGGTCCAGGTCGATCAGGCCGCGGCCGTCGAGGCTGATCTCACCTCGGTCGGGATCGAAGAGCCGGGCCAGCAGGTGGGCGAATGTGGACTTGCCGGACCCGGTGCGGCCCACCAACGCCACGGTCTTGCCGGGCGGAACGCTCAACGTGATCGACTCGATGCCGCGCCGGTCGTTGGCATCGTCCGCCTGGTCGGGGCCCGTGTCGGCGAAGGTGAGGTCGGCGGTCCGGGTCTCGGGATAGAGGTAACCAACCTCTTTGGCCTGGGCCGCCGCCCCGCCCGCCTCGGCGAGTTGAGCACGACCGTAGGTGACCCTGTCTCGCTGGGTGATGACACTCTCGATCCGCTCCAGGCCGACTACCGAGCGGGGAAGTTCGCCCAGCAGCCAGCCGAACACCCGCATGGGCAAGGCCACCAGGCGAAACAGGTAGGCGAACGTGACCAGCGTGCCGGCCGTCAGGACGCCCTGATCGACCCGCCAAGCTCCGACGGCCAGAACGGCCAGAATTCCGATGTTGGGCAGCGCTTCCATGAGGGGGTCGAAGGCGGCCCGCAGTCGGCCCACCTCCACCATCCGGTCGCGCAGCGCGTCCGAGCTGGCCCCGAACCGCCCCACCTCGATGTCTTCCCGTCCCAGAGTCTTGACGACCAAAGCGGCGTCGAACGACTCGTGGGCGATCTCGGCGACTTCAGCGCGCAGCCGCTGGGCCGAGGCGGCTACCGCCCGCATGCGGCGCTGAAAGACCATGTTCGACATCATGATGGCCGGGCCGACCGCGAAGCCGATCACCGCCAGGAACGGGTCGGTGATCACCAGCAAAACGGCCGTGACCGTCAGCATGACCAGCACTCCGAGCGCCATGGGTAGCGGAGCGGCAACGAAGGATGCGGCTTCCACGTCTTCGTTGACGTTGGACAAGAGCTGGCCGGTTGGATGCCGACGATGCCACTCGATGGGGAGATCGAGGTAGCGGTTGGTCACGTCAATCCGGTCGCGGGCTTGGAGCTGGTACTGGGCGGCATAGGCGCCGAGCCGCCGACCGGTGATACCGATCCCGCGTAGGATGGCCACTCCCAACACCGCCGCTCCTGCCCCGACCAGGGTTGCCTTGCCGACCTGGCCGGCGGCGACGGACGGGAGCAGTACGTCGTCGGTCACCCAGCCGACCACCAGCGACGACACGACGGTCATCGCCGCGAACAGGAGCGTCCCGGCACCGCCAACGGCGAACTGTTTCGGGGCGCGGCGCAGTTGGCGGGCGATCAGAGCCCGGCCGCGTCCGAGGAGGGCGCGCTCGGTCCGGCGGGTAGCGGTGTTTCCAGATGACATCGAAGGTCCAGGCTACGACGTGGCCGGACCGAACCCGAAACGACCTCGGATGGGACTCAGACGACTGCCCGGGAGACAGCACTCCCAGCCGACGAAGTGGCGGCGGCCGGCAAGGACAGCTCGAAGGTGCTACGTCCGGTCTCGAACTTGTAGCAGAGATCGCCTCCCATCAGCCTGGCGAGCTTGCGGGACACGGTGAGGCCGAGACCGACGGAATTGGGCTGCCCGGAGGCCGGACCAACGCTCTGATACGGCTCGAAGATCGTCTCCCGGTGCTCGAGCGGAATACCCTCGCCATTGTCGGTAATCGCCAGGTGCACCGACCCATTGACGAGCCGGGCCGCCACCTCGACCTTTCCACCTCCGTAACGAAAGGCGTTGGTCATGAGATTGCGGACGATCTGTCGCAGACGGACCGGATCCGCCATCAAGGTCAGGTTTCCGACCTCTACGGTGACCTGTGCGTTTCGGTCACCCGGCAGCGACACCAGCACCCGGTCGATCTCTGCAACCAACTGCAACTCGCGGGGGAAGACGGTGAGCCGCCCGATGTCGGCCCGGGCCGCCACGAGCAGGTCCTCGACCAAACCGGCGACCTCGGAGCTCTGCTCGGCGATCAAGCCGATGAGATCCTCCAGTTCTGTGACCGGAAACTCGTGCAATGATCCCTGCAGTTCGTGCGCCAATCCGTGGACGACCGTGAGTGGAGTCCGCAACTCATGGCTTACGCTGGCAACAAACTCGTCCTTCGCTTTCACAAGGCTCTCCAGAGCCTCCTCGGCCTGTTTCCGGTCGGAGATGTCGATCAGGTGCGCGATCAGATAGGAGATGGCCCCCAGGTGATCCCGGACGGGAGCGATGGTGAGAATCGCCCAGATAGGTTGTGGTCCGGTGCCCATGATCCGCAGTTCGGTCTGGGTCGAGGTGAGCGACTCTGCGGCCAGGGCTTGGATCGCTTCTGATACCAACACCAGGTCGTCGGGATGCACGATCTGATGCCATTGCACGGCGATCAGGTCATCGGGATGCCTTCCGAGTAGCCGGCCGAGGGCGTTGTTGGCCTGCAAGATCGGACCGTCGGGTCGGGCCAGACCCATCCCGATGGGAGCCTCCTGGAAAGCGACCCGGAACCGCTCGTTGCTGATGCCGAGGGCTTCCTCGGCGGCCCGTTTGTCGGTGATGTCCTCCAAGACACCGTCGTAGAACAACACTTCTCCCCGATCATCAACGAGAGTCCGGGCCCGGTCGCGTACCCAGATAGTTCCACCGTCGAAACGCTGTAGCTTGATCTCCTGCCAGTATCCGGGCTCCTCCGCCAAACGCTCGATGAACCCGACCCGACTGGCCGGATCCGGGTAGAGATCGTTGACATTGGCGGTGACCATTGTTTCCCGATCCGGGAATCCGAGGATTTCGACCAGCCGGGAATTGCCGTCCAGCAGCTTGCCCTCTGGAGTGGTCCGATAGAGCCCGACCGGCAGCCCGTCCGACAGCGTACGGAGGCGTTGCTGCGCTCGAGTCAGGTCGGACAGGACCAACTCCCGCTGCTGTGCCTCGGCCGCCAGCCGCCCGACGATGCTCCGTAGCTGTCCGGTCAACCAACCAACCCCGACCAGGGCAACGGAACCAAGCACGACGCCTGCCAGAATCGGCTTGCCGATATCAAAGCCGTCGACGGCCTGGAATAGGAGGAGGGTGATCGGCAGAGATATCACCCCTACCACGACGCTCACCGTGCTCCCCCATAACCATGCGGTAATGATCATGGGCACCATCGTGAGGATCGAGACCGGCGCTCCCGCCAACGGGTACAACACAAACCAGACCAAGACGTACGCCGTCCAGGCTGCGACGGCGGTCAGGACCCGGGGTGTCGCGGCCATCGTGGCCATGCCAGACATGCGGGCGAGCGCGGAGCGCGGCAGCGAAGGGACGCGGGAGTCCATGAAGGATGTTTCGGCCCCGGCACGACAGTTCTTGATCCCGGTCTTTCCGTTCCCGCGTGAGAGCTGCGGATATCGCGGCGGGAACGTGACCCAGGAGCATTCCATCGATCTTGTAGACGTCATCGCCGAACCTCCGGATGTCTGCCCGGATGGGTGGGGCCGCTTCCGCGGCTGCTGAGCCGGGTGGTACGGTTCGGCTCTCAGTCGCCGGCCACGAAGAAGGCCCAGTCACCGGATTCGGTGATCCCCACCCGGTAGCCGATATAGCCGCCGAACAAATCCCAGCCGGCCAGGGCATCGGCGCCGAAGAGGTCGGCCAGCTCGGAACGCTGTTCCTCGGTGGCCTCATTCCAGTCGTCCAGGGCGGCCACCGCCGGCCACACATAGAAGACGGTGCCTTGTCCGAGGTCCATGGTGCCGGGCGTCAGTTGCAGCACGGCGACCAGGTCGGCCATCGGGGTGGCGCCCCCGGACTCGAGATCACGCCACAACGCCGCCGGTTCGTCATCACCCCCGAACGACACGTTGGTGCCATCGGCAACCGCTATGGCTGCCAAGCCTTCGAGGTCGCAGGAAGCCGCCCCATTCAGGAGGGTGGTCCGGAGACCGGCGACGGCGGGTGGAAGGTCGCCCTGGTCCGCCGGGTGGTCGGTCGGCGCGGTGGCCCCGGAGCAATCGGCGGTGGCGTTCTGGCGGGCGAGATCGTACGGTTGCACCAGGACCGGCTCCAGCAGATCCCAGTCGGCAATCCCGCATCCGTTGGCCCGATCGATCGCTACGTCGATGGTTTGACCGTTGAGGGTTCCGCTGATGTCGGCGATCTCTCCGCCCCCGTAGATCTCGGTGCAGACCCGATCGGGGGCGGGGCCCACCGACAGCAGCAGCCGGGCATCGTCAGAGGTCCGGAGAAAATCACAGACGGCCGGGGCGGTGTCGGCCAGGTAACCGGTACCGTCGGCGCCCGTCCCACAGCGCAAGGTTGCCTCGAACTCGGCCGGTCGGTCGGCGGTGCCGATCGTGATGGTCAATTCAGCCGCCAACTCATTTCCAGTCCCGGGGTCACCGTCCGGCCCGCAGGCCACTGTCAGCAATATCAGAGTCGCCACGACCAGCATCAACCTGGTTAGTTGGGGGCAGTTCACTTGTCTCTCCTTGCGCATCATGTCGCATGGAACACGATGGTGGAATCCAGTTTCCCTTCTGAGACGATCGCGCCGACCCGCAGGTTCCCGGGAGGTCGGCCTTCCAGCTCAGTTTGATGATGGTGCGGCTCGGGGCTCAGGTGGTTGTCGATCCTGCCGGCGGTGAGCCGGGGCCGGTCCGCACCGTTCGTCCCAGACGGAACGCCGCGAGATTGGCATCGAGCAGCTTGTCGCCCCGTCCGCCGAACGCCCGGCGAATCTCGGCCCCGAGGGCTTCTTCGGTGACAGGGAGCAGATGGGCAACGGCTCCCACCATCACCATGTTGGCGGTCTTGACGTTGCCGGCTTGCTTGGCGAGGTCACCGGCTTCCACCAGAATGCTCGATGGTATGGCCCTGATCGCGGCCAGCAGCCCGTCGAGGTCGGGGTAGTCGTCGATGTTGCGGACCGGTTCGACCGCGGTGGCGACCGTCCCGGTGGAGCTGAGGTATTCGAGGTAGCGGAGGCTCTCCATCGGCTCGAGGGACAGAATCAGGTCGGCTCTTCCGCGGGGAATCAAGTCGCTGTAG
>Ga0209431_10004620_pt1 | contig 10792 bp, 6 predicted proteins | sample RifCSP13_3_FD_184021 | JGI IMG/M metagenome (GOLD analysis project Ga0209431, IMG submission 184021) | Soil microbial communities from Rifle, Colorado - Rifle CSP2_sed 13_3 (SPAdes) (version 2) | ecosystem: Environmental > Terrestrial > Deep subsurface > Rock core/Sediment | place: Rifle... | reverse complement strand
TTAAAGAAAAAGTTTTTTATAAACGAGGCTCTTCTTCAGTTTGACTCAGAAAAACCAGCACTTGATTTATCGAAAGGGCTTGATGTGGCAAAAGATTACATTAATACGCTCAGAACCCGTTTCGGACTTGCGAAAGTAGATCCCACTGAAATGGGAACTCTTTTTCTAGGATAAGAAAATTTTGAAAAACATTATAAAAAACTTTCAAAGGAGGAAAACGTAACATGCGAGGCATTTACAAATGATGTAATAAATCCCGTAGTAATTTCAAATCCGCCCGATGTGCCCAAATATCTTACGGCTTCTTATGCATTTCATGAACTAATTCATAAATGGCTTGAACTCCATGTTAGGGTATACGCTTATGAAAATAATCCTGATGACCAGACTTACAAAGTTTTCAGTGAAACACGCAGAAGTGGGTTGACAGTCTCGAAACTTAAAAGAACTCATGAAGGAATTCAGGAACTAGGAAAGGTGGGTTCTTTGTTAAACAAACTGCCCAATTATCTTTTACAGAAAGTTTATATTGATGATTTACTTGGAAAAGAAGAATATCAAGACATATTTCCCGAGGAAGCAAGGCAAAGGGAAAAAGCGCTTGATTCTTTAATGGGCGAAAACAATGAGTATTTAATCGTGACATCTGAAGGTAACAGAAAGGCAATATTCCATAGATCGAATGTCCATTTCGACTCAAAAGGTAACTTGATGCTTTATAAAAATGCTGGCCCATTTCTTGCAATGCAGCTGGCATCCGATATTAATGCACTCTGTGGGGATGTCGACGAAAAGCCATTTTGGGAACTGTTTCTTCAAGCAAAACTTGATCCGGCAGTTCAGAATAAATTAAGAGAGATTATGGATTCTAAAATCGGAAAGGGGTTTTACCATAGAATCAAATCTGCAGAATATGAACCTGAGAGTATGTTAAGCTTACTTAGAGAAGTACAAGAAAAACGCTATACTTACGACGCAAGTCAAAACGATCAAACACAGACTACAACCTAAAGTAGCTGAATACCTTGTTCGCTTCTGCAATTCTTTCGACCTATTGAAGTTTTAGTCAATTTCAAATCAATAATTTATATTACTAATATTTGCTATTTACTAGTTTCATCTAAAATCGTCCTCCCCTGTTACCATGATTCGAATCATGGTAACATAAATCAACAAACAAATTATGCCGCAAATTTCAAAACATCCGAATTCACCACAAGTCGAAAGTAAAGTTTTTGAAATTTTTATAGAATCTTTCAAAAACACAAAATCGGCAGACGAAGTCATTGATTTTTTGAACGACCTCTTAACAAAAACTGAAAAGACTATGCTGGCCAAACGCGTGGCCATAGCTTTTCTCTTAATTAAAGGAGGGTATGATTACAGGCAAATCTCAAAAATACTCAGAGTCAGCCTGGGCAACATCGCAAGAATTCATGCTGTTTTAACTTTACAAGGGGAGGGTTTTAGAAGAATACTATTTCCAATTCTTAAAAGACAGGCAATGAAAAAGGCATTAGGTGAATTGGGAGAAATTGTTAATATTTTCCCACATAAAGGAGCAAATATCGGCGAGTGGAAAAAAGCAAAAAGGAAAGCAAAATGGAAAAGAAAAGAACCTCTCTATTAGTGTTCTATTTCTATGATTCGAATCATAGAAACAAGCGTACTAATTCATCATAACAATCTCTACATTACTGAAAAAAGAAAAGGCTTGAAAAAACGAGTTAAGCGAAGTAAAGTTTACCACCGGAAATGAGAGAAAGCCCTGTTTGCTTCTGCGATTTTTTCGATTTCGTGGCGTTTTTTAACTGCCAGCCCCTCACCTTTGGCTGAATCAATAAGCTCTGCCGCTAACTTTTGCGCATAGGTATGAAATTCGGTATTCGGCCGTGAACGGGCTGCATTTACAAACCATCTTATTGCTAACGATTCTTTCCTTCTTCCCCTAACCGGAGTAGGAATCTGATAAGCCGCTCCGCCGATTCTCCTGGGGCGAACCTCCATAGAAGGCTTTATATTCTCGATTGCTTGTGAAAAAACTTTGAGAGGATCTTCTCCCTTATCTCTAACTATATCGAATGCTTTATACACTTCTTTCTCTGCAACTGATTTTTTCCCATCACGCATACTCCTATTGATAAGTTTTGCTACTAATCTGCTTTTATAAAACACTTCGGGTTCGATTTCTCTTGGTTTTACTAATCCTTTTCTTGGCATACACATTTCTGACTTTCTTTCTAAAAGAAAGTCAGACAAAGAAAAAATACTAGGCAGGCGGGGAAACTGGTACTGCCACGGGGGCTGCAGCTCGAACTCCCACTCCTCCCTGTTTTTTAGCACCATATCTACTTCTGGATTTTTGTCGGCCTACTACTCCTCCTGTATCATACTTTCCCCGTATCACTTGATATTTAACACCAGGCAAATCTTTTACTCTTCCGCCTCTTACAAGTACAATACCATGCTCTGCCAACTCATGGCCCTCGCCGGGGATATAGGCGGTAACCTCCTGTTTATTGGAAAGTCTTACTCTTGCGACTTTTCTAAGAGCTGAGTTCGGTTTCTTAGGCGTCATTGTGCGAACTTGCAGAACAACTCCCCGCTTAAAGGGGGAAGAAAGGTCATTGAACTTTCTGTCCTTAGCGTTAAACCAGCGCTTAAGAGCCGCTTTTTTCGACTTCCTGACTAATTTTTTTCTTCCGTGTCTGACAAGCTGTGATACTGTTGGCATAATATTAAGTAAACGGCGTATTGTAACATGCAGTCGGATTTACTGACAAGCGTACTGCCTTGCTTTCAATATCTTAAGATCATTCTTACTCCTTTTAAAGGCTTGTCTCACTTTCTTCGCTTTTGAGGCCTGCTCGATCAGGAGTTACCGGAATAAGACGACCGATAATAACATTTTCCTTCAAACCATGGAGTCTGTCTTCTTTAGCATAAAGTGCCGCGTTTGTGAGAACGTCGGTGGTTTGCTGGAAACTTGCAGCAGACAACCAGCTTTCTGTAAAGAGTGCCCTTCTTGTGATACCTAAAATGACCTGTTGAGCGGTTGCCGGTTCACCGCCTGCCGCTAAAACCTTTTCATTTTCTTCTTCAAATGTTGACTTTTCAATCAACTCTCCAGGAAGAAGCGGTGTATCACCTGAGGTTATTATTCGCACTTCATCACTCATCTTCCGGATAATCACTTCAAAATGCTTGTCATGAATACCAATTCCTTGGCTTTCATATACCTTTTGGACTTCGCTTACAAGATAATCCTGAGCTGCCCTCAAACCCTTGATGGCAAGAATTTCGCGGATATCAAGAGAGCCTTCAGCTAGTTGTATGCCAGCTTCCACAAATTGTTTGTCGCTAACTGCAAGCTTTGCGGTTTTTGGAATGATATATTCTCTTTCCTCTTTGGGTTTGGTTTTTACAGATGTAATAGTTACCTTCCAACCCTCCTCTGAGTCTCCTAGTCTTACCTTGCCGGAAATCTCGGCAAGAGGGGCCATCACTTTGGGAATACGCGACTCAATAAGTTCCTCAACTCTTGGAAGACCTTGAGTTACGTCTATTCCGACAATCCCGGCCGCGTGCTTGGTTTTCAAGGTCAGTTGAGTTCCAGGTTCTCCAATGGATTGAGCGGCAATTACTCCCACTGGAGTTCCTACTTCAACCAGTTGTTTATTTGACAGATCGAGTCCATAGCACTTAGCACACATACCATAGCGGGAAGCACAGATAATAGGTGAGTAGACTGTTATTTCCTCTACCTCTGATTGATCCACTTCCTGTGCTTTTTGTTCGTCAATAATATCTCCTTTGGCGACAATTACCCTTTCCTTTTTACCATTTTTCACTTTTATATCTGAGGATACATACCTTCCTATAATTCTTTTAGCAAATGAGCTGGCTCTCGGGTTTCTTTTTATGGTAAATAACTCCTCAGTCTTGCAATCCTTCGACCTAACAATTACATCATGGGCAACATCAACCAAGCGACGAGTCAAATAACCGGCATCAGCTGTTTTGAGAGCTGTATCGGTTAAACCCTTCCTTGAACCACGGGAACTTGTTACATATTCAAAAACAGAAAGGCCTTCTCGGAAATTTGATTTGATTGGCAGCTCAACAATCTTTCCTAGTGGATCAACCACGAGTCCCCTAATTGCAGCGAGTTGTTTTACCTGATCGCGTGATGCCCGACCAACCTTCGCGTCAATAACGATACGAATAGGACTCGTGTCTTCTAAAAGTCCCCAAGTTTTATCTGCCAATTCCTCAGTTACCTCTATCCAAACCTCCTGCGAAAGTCGCCTTTTTTCCTCGGATGTGATAAGTCCTTGTGCAAAGTTACTTTCAATTTCAGATACTCGCTCATCCGCTGCCTTTAAAATAGCTCCCTTTTCAGGCAGTATTTTGGAATCGAAAATACCAAAAGAAAGACCTGAAATCGTACCCCCCTTAAATCCGAGGTCCTTTATTGCATCAACCATAATAACTACATCCTCCCGATCAACAGAGGCATAAGCCCTCGTAAAAAGTTCCTTAATCTTTGAGGAAGTCACTGCTTCATTAACATAGTCAAATCCCTGGGGTAAGACTTCATTAAACAATATTCTTCCCGCCGTAGTTTTAATCAATTCCCCGGCCATGCGAAGAGTTAAAGTTTGCCGCAGCTCCACTGCGCCTGCCTGATACGCCATTAAAACCTCTTCCTTATCTGCAAAAATCGTTTCCGATTCGGCAATTCTAGGATCGACACTGGTAAGGTAATATGTTCCCAAAGCCATTTCCTTACTAGCGGGAGTGGTTATTGGACTTCCGTCTGCCGGCCGTAAAAGATTGTGTTGTGGAAGCATACGATCTCGTGCTTCTTCAATAGCTTTCTTCGATAACGGCACATGAACTGCCATCTGATCACCGTCAAAATCTGCATTAAATCCGCTACAAACTGCCGGGTGAATTCGAATTGCAGATCCTTCGATTAACACCGGGTAGAACGCCTGAATCGACAGTTTATGAAGTGTCGGTGCACGATTTAATATAACCGGGTGATCTTTGGTAATTTCATCCAAAATATCAAACACCTCCGGCGGGCGCCTTTCGAGCATGTTTTTCGCCGACTTAACGTTCGGTGCAATTCCGCGTGAAATCATTTCCCGAAGAACAAACGGTTTAAACATCTCGAGTGCCATATCTTTCGGCAATCCGCATTGGTTAAGCTTCAAATCAGGTCCTACGATGATTACACTTCTTCCTGAATAGTCAACTCTTTTTCCGAGAAGATTTTGTCTAAAACGGCCTTGTTTACCTCTTAGCATATCCGATAGGGATCTTAATGGCTGGCGTCCGCGTCCGCGACGGGTAGCTTTTCTCTGCGAAGCATCAATCAACGAATCAACCGATTCCTGAAGCATGCGTTTTTCATTTCTCAAAATTATTTCCGGAGCTCCCAACTCTATAAGATGTTTAAAGCGATTGTTTCTGTTGATTACCCGTCTATAAAGATCATTTAAGTCACTCGTGGCAAATCTTCCTCCAGATAGTTGAACCATAGGTCGCAAGTCGGGTGGTAAAACCGGCAAAACTTTGGTCACCATCCAGGAAGGGTTAACTTTGGCATGCCTCAGGCCATCAACTAATTTAAGTTGTTTCGCTAACTTGGTGTATTTGCTACTGTCACCTTTTGTCTCTTCCACTTGTTTTCTTAAACGAACCGCCATTTGCTCCCATTTTGGACTCAAAGAAATCGGAAGCATTGTACTCCAATAACTCTTCGTATTCGTCCTCCGATAATATAGATAGACTTTTCAACCCTCGAACTAAAATAATTAGATTCTCAAAAAGCTCATGGGTCTTATCTAGAGTACTTTTTTCTTCCTCGAAAAGCGCTGTTTCTTTCTTCCGAAGATCAAGTTCTATTTCAGAAACGGTGAGAGCAAGCTGTTCGTTGTCTTTAATTTTAGTTTCTGCCTTTTTCTTTTCGTCATTTGACTTAGTCTTCAGAACTTTTTTGCGCTCCTCGTATAATTTCCGGATTTCCACTTCCCTTTCCTTAAAAGCTTCTTCGAGGTGAATTATTGCCTTCTTCTTGCCTTTTTCGTCAACTGCCAAAATCAGATATCGCGCAAAATAAATAACTTGTTCAATTGCTCGCGGCGGCGCATCTAAAAGCAGCGAAATTTTAGACGGTGCTCCCTTGAAGAACCAAACGTGAACAATGGGGGTTGCCAAAGAGATATGGCCCATCCGTTCTCGCCTTACCCTTGATTGGGTCACCTCAACTCCGCACTTATCACATACTACCCCTTTATAGCGAATCCTTTTATACTTTCCACAATAACACTCCCAATCTTTTGTCGGACCGAATATTCTTTCGTCAAAAAGACCGTCTTTTTCGGGTTTTAGGGTCCGGTAATTAATAGTTTCCGGCTTGGTAATTTCTCCACGCGACCAACTTCTGATCTCTTCAGGCGAAGCTAATCTTATTATCAGACTTTTAAAGTCAGTTAAATTTCTCAGTCCAGATAATGGTTCCATAATTTTAGTGGATAGTAGAATGTAGCCTGCAATTAAAATACTAAAACCTGTCTACTTGCTACTAACTACTTCTTCTATCTCCATCGGCCCCTTAGGCGCTGTCAATTCGTCTGTTGCAACTACTTTGGCTCCCATTTCCTTAGCCAGTTCCTCACCTTCTGTAATATCTTCTTCTTCCGAATATACCCCGCCCTGAGCCTCAATCGCCAAACCAAGTGAATTAAGTTCCCGCACGAGTACTTTAAAGCTCTCCGGCACCGTTGCCTCGGGTATGTCAATTCCTTTTACTATCGCCTCGAAGGCTCTGGCTCTTCCCACCACATCATCAGACTTGATTGTCAACATTTCCTGTAAGATGTAAGCTGCACGATGGCCCTCTAATCCCCAAACCTCCATTTCTCCTAAGCGCTGTCCTCCCATTTGGGCTTTTCCTCCTAATGGCTGTTGAGTAACTAACGAGTAAGGACCGGTTGAGCGCGCATGGGTCTTATCCTCAACCATGTGCTTTAGTTTGAGAATATAAGAAACTCCAACAACAGTTTCTTCTTTGAACGGTTCTCCCGACTTCCCGTCAAAAAGCTTCACCTTACCACTTACCGGAAGATTTGCCTTCTTGAGTTCATTAATTAGCACATCCTCGGGTACACTCTCAAACACAGGAATAGCTGATTTCGACTTTGTTTTAGCAAGCGCCCACCCAAGGTGAGTTTCGAGAAGCTGACCCAGGTTCATTCTGGCTAGAACTGAAAGCGGTGAAATTATGATATCAACGGGAGTTCCATCAGAAAGGTACGCCATATCGGCAGCAGGCATAATTTTAGCAATAACTCCTTTATTACCATGCCTTCCTGCAACTTTATCTCCAACCATTATCTTTCTCATTTGTGCTACCCGTACTATTACACGCTTTAAGACTCCAGGTCCTAACTCATCGCCTTTGTCACGATCAAGAATCGAAACATCAACGATTATTCCTCTCTCGCCATGGGGTACCCGAAGCGACGTATCACGAACTTCTCTCGCTTTCTCTCCGAAAATAGCACGAAGGAGCCTTTCCTCGGCAGTAAGCTCAGTCTCGCCTTTGGGAGCAATTTTTCCAACGAGTATGTCATTTGGTCCAACCTCGGCACCAATTATTATGATTCCATCTTCAGCCAGATTAGCTAGGTCTGTTTCTGCAACATTAGGAATGTCCCGAGTCAATTCCTCCGGTCCTAATTTTGTATCAACTACGTCGGCTTCGTACTCTTCTATATGAATGGAAGTTAATAAATCCTCCTTTACAGCACGATCTGAAATGAGGATTGCGTCTTCAAATCCATAGCCTTCAAATGAGGCATAGGCAATAATAAGATTTCTCCCTAAGGCGAGTTCCCCGGTTTCTACTGCCGGTCCATCTGCCAAAAGGTCATCCTTTTTAATTTTTTGTCCCACGTTTACAACTGCTTTCTGGTTGTAGCAGGTAGAATTGGCAGTTCTTTTGAATTTGGTAAGATAGTAGGTAAGTTTCAAGCCGGCATCGCTTATTTCTATATCCTCCAGTTTTTCGAGATCCTGTTCCGAGAAAGGCTTTGGAAGTTTCATCTCAATTTTATCCGCGTCGACATATGTAACTTCTCCATCACTTAGTGCTCTTATAAAACGGCCCATACCTTCAGCGATTAACCCCTCCATTCCAGTGCCGACAATAGGTGATTCAGGAGAAATCAAAGGAACCGCCTGACACTGCATATTAGCACCCATAAGTGCACGGTTTCCCTCGTCATGAGATAGAAATGGAATAAGCGAAGAAGAAGCTCCCACTACTTGTCGGGGTGTAACATCAACCAAATCGATTAGATCAGCTGGCCCCTCTGTAACCGTACCTTTGAATCTAAAAGGTACTCTCTCGTCTTTAATGTATCCATATGAATCTGTAGTCATATTTGAGTGTGTAATATAGTAGCCCTCTTCATCATCAGCCGTAAGATAGACTATTTCCTCTGAAACCTTTACTTTCGTTTTGCCGTCCTTTGTTACTTTTTCCACTTTCCTATATGGTGCTTCTATAAATCCGTACTCATTTACCCGTGCAAAAAGAGCCAGATAGGTGACAAGACCGATATTAGGTCCCTCCGGAGTTCTCACAGGATCGATCCTTCCGTACTGGGAAGAATTAACATCCCGAATGGAAAAGGACGCTCTCTCTCTATTGATTCCGCCTGGTCCGAGAACTGAAACACGCCTCAGGTTATCAATTTCAGAAAGGGGATTAGTATCGTCCAAAATAGTTGAAAGCTGATTTGACCGGAAAAATTCATTCAGTGCCGCAATCAAAGGCCGTGCATTAATAAGGTTTGCGGGTAATGGCTTATCATCCGGCGAAATAAGACTCATCTTTTCTTTGACCGATCTTTCCAATCTCAGAAGTCCGACGCGAAGAGCATTGGTAGCAACGAGCTCTCCGACACGGCGCAACCTTCTATTACTCAGATGGTCAATATCATCTACTCTTCCTTGGCCATTTTGGAGCCCAATAAGGTAGGAAATCGTCGCGACAACGTCCTGGCGAGTCAAAACCAGGTTCGTTTTTTCATTAGGAATTGTGAGATTGAGCCGTTTATTTATTTTATACCGACCGACTTTACCCAGATCGTAGCGGCGTGGATCAAAAAAGAGGCCTTCAAAAAGGGCCTCGGCGTTTTCCAGAACTGCCGGCTCTCCCGGCCTCATCTTTCTGTAAATCTCCAAGAGTGCTTCCTCACGGCTCCCCGATGAATCTTTATCGATGGTTGCTAAAGCATACTTGTGTTGTGTATCCGTATCCACCTTTTTAAAAATTTCAAGAAGTTCTGCATCAGATTCGATACCCATCGCCCGCAGAAGCGCTGTAGCAACCACCTTTCTTCTTCTATCAATTCTGGCTGCAATTACATCGTTTCGGTCAACTTCAAATTCTAGCCACGAGCCGCGCAGGGGACGAACCTCTGCTCCATATAACATTCGACAGGAAGAGGTATCCAGTTCGCTGGAAAAATAAACACCGGGACTTCTGACGATCTGATTAATTACAACCCGCTCCACTCCGTTTATTATGAATGTTCCCCGAGAAGTCATTTGGGGAAGGTCTCCCAAAAAGACTTCCTGAGTTTTCTTTTCATTAGTTTTTTTGTTGATGAGGGTTGCAGTTATTTTGAGGGGTACGGAGTAGGTAAGGCCTTTTTCTGAAACTTGGCGTGGAGTAATTTTTGATTCTCCCAGTTCTGGACTCTCGAGAATAAGCTGCCAGTTCTTACCCGTAAAATCATCAATAGGATTAATCTCGGACAATTCTTGCTCTATCCCTTCTTTTAGAAACCACTCCCAGGATTCCTTTTGAACAAGGGAAAGATTAAGTTTTGGAATATTTTTCTCTTCCTTTCCGAAATTTCGTCTTTGAGTCGTCATGTGGTAAATTTCGACCAAAAAGCCCAAGATTTCCTTGGGGCATAGATTCCCACTTGCTTACAATGCGAAGCAGTGCTAAGTTTCGCTTACGCAGTGGTCCCTGACTAAAGTGCAAAGCACTTATAGTCATAAATTTTCACCGAGTCTGACTCGGTGAAATATATCGAAATATGAAAATAGAAACGAACGTACATTTGTACGCCTATGGAGGATTATATAATATAAAGTCAATCTGTCAAGCCTTACTTTCCCAAATACTGCCTCACATTTTCATTGTGCTCTTCGAGAGTCTTTGCGTAGTGGATATTTCCCTCAGGATCGTGGATATAGTAAAAATAATCCGACTCTTCGGGATAGATAGCAGCACGCAGAGCCGCTAGACCCGGATTTGCAATAGGGGTGGGCGGTAATCCCCGGTATTTATAAGTATTGTAAGGCGAATCAATTTGCAAGTCATCTCTTACTAAAATCGGCCACCAGACACACTGTGCCTCGCTGGAGCCTTGGCGAAGACGGGTTTTACACTTTGCACTAGCTATCGCATATTGCACAGTTGCATCGGCCTGCAAACCCATTTTAGTATCAAGTCTATTGAGAAGTATTCCTGCTACGACCGGCCTTTCGACATCAGCTTTTGTTTCTCTTTCAATTATTGAAGCAAGCACTACACTTTCTCCTAGTGATAATTTGGAACTTCCATCTCCACCGATTTCACTAAGTCTTTTGTCAAAAGTGTTTCTCATAGCTGAAATAACAGTATCAACTTTGACATCTCTGGGGAAAAGATAGGTGTCAGGGAACAAAAAACCTTCTTTACCCTCCGACTCTTCCA
>Ga0209431_10004616_pt1 | contig 10795 bp, 10 predicted proteins | sample RifCSP13_3_FD_184021 | JGI IMG/M metagenome (GOLD analysis project Ga0209431, IMG submission 184021) | Soil microbial communities from Rifle, Colorado - Rifle CSP2_sed 13_3 (SPAdes) (version 2) | ecosystem: Environmental > Terrestrial > Deep subsurface > Rock core/Sediment | place: Rifle... | reverse complement strand
TTGGTGGGTCCGAGTACGGCGGTTACGTTGCGGATGCGCGTTTCGAGGTCGCCGCCCATGGCGAAAGGCCTCCCCTCAAGCAGTGCCCATTGGCATTGCATTGGCCTCGACAGAGATCAAGCCCTACTTTGACGTGGTACCGCCTGCCGTCGAGGCGAGTGAAGAGGACCGATCCTGCCGGGCGATCAGTCGGCCACGCGTGCCACGCGGGTGACGCTCAGTTGACGAGCGCGATCTCGCCACGACCCGAAGCCTTGATGTCGACCCGCAGCGCGGTGATCTCCGCCGGCCCCACGATGGTTGGAACGACGACCTGATGCGGCACCATGAGGGAAGCATTGGGCACGGAGCGGAAGGTGATCTCGATGCCCGTGCTGCTCGCCATAGCCCGCGTCTCCTCGCTGGCGCTAAATCCCGCGATGGGCACGTACTTCACCCGGCACACGGTCGCCATCTCCGCCTGACCTTCGCCGATCGGCGTCTGGCGGTTATAGGAGAGCACGAGATCAAAACGCTGCTTGCCGTCGAAGATCGAAACCTTGCGCGCGCACGGATTGCCATCGCCGTGCGTCAAGGCGAGGATCGCGGTCAAGGGATCCAACACGCCCTTCATGTGCTGCTCTGTCACGGGAATTAAGCCGTCATCGGCCACGCTCGGCGGCAGCACCGAGACGCTTGCCACTCTGTCCCGGTCGAAGCCCAACCTCACCGAGCCGCTCCTCGTCGTGCTTTCGAACTCGAACAGGAAGCCCGCGGGCCTCGGCGCGGCGCCGGCAATTGTGCCGGCCGTGCGGCTGACGCCCCGCCAATGGAAGGCGCCGAGAAGCGCCGACAGCTCGACGTCGCTGTCGAGCGTGTACGTGCTGGGCGTGACACTGGAGGTGAATCGGAGGCTGCCGATCTCGAACCCATTCAAAGTGATCTTGTAGAGCGCGCTCACGTCGACGGGCGGCATGCCGGCCGCGGCGCGCGTTGCGGGCAGGGACGCGCGCGGAAGGGCGATGACGAGGGCGGACCCAAGCACGACAACACCAGCACGCACGATCCGGGACGAGATGCGATACTTCATGATGCCACTCACTGCCCGTCGGAGGCGAACCTCGCGTGACGGGCTAAGGGTTGTTTACGTCAACAGTTTGTTCCTCGACATGATGGCGACGATAGGTAAAGATTTCGCTGACACCCGCTCCGCATCGAGACACCGGCGCAATCCACGTCCGGCTCCGGCCGCTGCTACGCCCCGGCCTTGACGCCCCATGAGACCTCAGTATAGGAACCCGGTTTCAGCGCGCCGCCGAGACGGCGGTCATCGCGACGAAGGAGCTTTCTCAACATGACGAGGCGCTGCGAGCTCTCCGGCAAGCTGCCCCTTTCCGGGCAGCTCAGAAGCCATGCCGAGAACAAGACCAAGCGCAAGTTCCGCCCCAACCTGGTGAACGTGACGCTGTTGAGCGACGTGCTCAAACGCAAGGTGAGGCTGCGCATCAGCGCGCACGCTTTAAAGTCGGTTGAGCACCGCGGCGGACTGGATGCCTACTTGCTCAAGGCTCCCGAGGCGGACCTGTCGGCCGGGTGCCGGAAGCTCAAGCGCGAGATCGCCAAGGCCAAGGCAGAGACGGCCGTGGCGTGAGGCGAAGGGCGGTCAGACGCGATCGGTGAGCCGGGCGGAGGCGATACGCTCAGGCGCCGCCGCCGGCGTTGGCCCCCCACGAAGCCGCCATGAGGGCCTCAAGAGGGTCTCGAGCGGAGGCCGCAACGGCACCTCGGTGCTGTTGCGGCATGCCTGTCATTTCTTGTCCGTGTCGGGCTCGGCAGGCGTCGTCGTGGTCGGCTCGGCCGGAGAAGCAGCCGGCGGCTCCGGCGCGTCCGTGCTCATGCCTCGCGTCTCGCCGCTGTCCGGGCCCGATCCGCTCCCAGACGTGTTTCCAGGCAGTCCGCCCGGATCGCTCTCGCTTGCACAATATTTCGGAAAATACTTGCAAAGCCAGGATTCGTCGTCCGCGGCCAGCCGGTCGAGACGGAGCCAATCCGTCCGATCACCGGCCGACGCAGCAGCGCCCGACCCTAGTGCGTCGTCGTTGACCGCCGCGACAGCCGGCGCCGCCCAGGCGAGTGCCAAGACGACAGACGCCACCGTCGCGGCACACCTGTCGATTTTCACCTTCGTCATGTCACGAGCCTCCTTCTTTCCCGCCAAGCGCCGACAACGGATCGCATGTTGCGCCCGGCCACTGCACCCAGAACCCACGCGACCAGCAACAGAGTGAACGGTAGAATGATCCGAAATTGAGAAAACACAACGGCATCCGCAGCGATCAACACCGCTGTCGCGGTGCTCCAACCGACCAGGTAGAAGTGACGGGCTCCGAAAAGCCAGCCGAGCATGACCGCCAAGAGGGCAACAGCAATCAGAATCAGCCTCACGAGGTCAGTCGGCAGCTCGTAAAAGGCCCGCCCGTCGATCAGCTGCGCAAGGATGTGGGCGTGGATGAAAACCCCCAGCATCTTCTCGCCGCCGAGCGCCACCAGAGGCGTTACGTGCCGGTCGAAGGTGAAGAGGTCGCCGCCGACCAGCACGACCTTGTTCTTGAGCTTTTCGATATCGCCGCGCGCGACGGCCTCCTCATGGGCTTTGGTTCCCGGAAAGAGGGCATCCACGTCGATGGTGAGAAACGGCTGTGCCTGGCCTGGCGGCGGCAACAGCCACGCAATGCGCTGTTGCGCCATTTCGCGAGGCGCACCTGCCGCCTCCGCCAACAGTGCAGCGAAGCTTTGCGGCATCTTTGAGTTGCGCGCCGACTGAGCGCGATAGCGGACGGCAGTGTCGCGCTCGATGCTGAGATTGAGAAAGCCCGCGGGACGGCCCGCAGCCTCGAGCATGCGGCGCTGGAACTCGCGCTCGGCTAGGGTGAGCTTGCCCCGCTCGTCAATGGCGCCAAGCACGATTTTCGCCTTCGCCTCGTGCAGGGCCGCAATCAGCGCCTCGTCCTTCTGCGACTCGGTGCGCTTGGTGAAATAAAAGTCGAGGCCCATGGCGCGTACGCCCGCCGCATCCAAGGCGCGGACGATCTTGGCGAGCAGGCCGCGATCGACCGGCAAGAAATACGGATAGTCGGCGAGGGTGTCTTCGCTGATCAGAACAACGGCCACATCGGGATGCAGGTCGGTCTGCCGATCCGAGAGCAGAGCCGTGCGCCAATCCGAGGTTTGGTGCTCGACCCGCAACAGCACAGGGGCCTCTTGCAGCACGAGAATGAGTGCCACGAGGCCGATGAGAGAGAGACAGAATATGAAAATTGAAGACCGGGGCAACCGGCCTGCTGGTTTCGGGCTCAGAGCACCCCCCCTTCCCAACGCACGCGCCCTACCGTTGGGGGGATGCTAGCAAGGCGGATAGGCAGCGGCAACGCGATGGGTGGTGCAGGTCCGCTCCCGTTCGCGCCTAGTGTCCCCGATCCGAAGTTCGCACGCACCATGCTGCAAGCGCGTTTGCGAACTTCGGATTGAGAGGGACACTAGAAATCAATGAGTTGCAAGTCATGGCTTTGGTTCAGAAGTTCCCTCACGACCCGGCCGCGAGGGAAGGGGGAACTTCTGAACCGCCACACTAGCCTTATCGCGCGCCGGCGCGCTTCGAGCGGGTTTCGTGCGCCTTCGTAGCGGCGCTCGCCGTGTCCTTGCCGGAGAGCGCGAACTCGAGAAGCACCGTGCGCTGCAGGACCTTGTTGAAATTATCGTCGGAGATCATCGTGATAAGCGTCTCTCCGCCTGCACCTTGACGGACGGCGAGGCCCTCCATGTTGTCGATTTCGTGCCTGGAATCGGCCTCGACCAGCACCTCCCCTCCGACCACGGCGCCCGGCCTCAAGGCCCTGGCCTTGACCCGGCGCAGCCGCATTTTGACGCCCTCGCTCCAGTTGAACCGGCGCTCGAGCACGAGAAGGCCGCCGTCGTCGAGGCTCGCCATATCGGTGACGTCGAAACCGCCGACATCCTCGACCGCAAACCGCTTCGGCTCGCCGCCGACCCAAATCCAACCCGCACGATCGCGTTCGCCCGGCAAGGGCTGCTCGGCAACCGCCACCACCGAGCCCTTGAACTCACCGCCGCGCAGGACCGTTAAGGCCTCCAAGCCATTGCGCCCCAAGCGATGAATCTCGGGCGGGATCTCGAGGTATGCGACGGGCGCGGAGACCCCGCGCGCGCCGGCGGGAAAGCGTCCGATCCGGTCGTGGCCCTCGAACGCGATGAGGAGCGTGCCCTTGTCGAGTGAGCCTTCGGCCAGCACCAAGGCTTCCGCGTCACGGTCGCCCCGCTGGCGCAGCGCTCGCCCGTCGCGCGCCGCAAGCGGACCGATCCTGACCGATTTCAAGGCGTTAGGGCGGCGGCCGTCGTAGCCGAGCTCGGCCGTCATCCACGCCCCGGCGTCCGATACGGCGATGAGCCTCTTGCCGCCGGGATCGAACGCGAGACCGGACCAGCCGCCGAAGTTCGCCGAGCTCGAAGAGAGAACGAGCCCGCCGCGCCATTCGAGCCTGCCGTAGCGCGTGCGGCCCTGGTCGTTCTTGTCGAAACTCGTGATCGGCTGCGCTTCGACATCGATCGGCTGCACCTCGAGGCCGCCGGTGTCGGGCTTGCCTTGGGCGACGGCAAGGCCGCCCACGACGGCGAGGCCGGCTGCCACTGCTGCGAGCTGCCGCTTGCGTCCGCCTGTCGGACCGAGTGCCGTCGCGAGGAGCGTCCTCGACTGCCAACGCAAGCAAGACTCTCCCGTCAGTTGAGACGCAGGCGTGGTTTGAGGGCCCGGCCTCTCCTGCGAAGGGGGAATGGCGGAACCTTGGCCTTCTCCTCGAACAGCTCGACGAGCTTGTCGGTCATCGCGCCGGCAAGCTCGCTCGGATCGGTGATCGTGACCGCGCGCGAATAGTATCGCGTCACATCGTGACCGATGCCGATGGCAATGAGCTCGACCGGCGAGCGCGCCTCGATTTCCTCGATTACCTGGCGCAAGTGGTGCTCGAGATAGCTGCCGGAGTTGACCGAGAGCGTCGAATCATCGACCGGGGCGCCGTCCGAGATCATCATCAGTATGCGCCGCTGCTCGGGACGGGCGATCAGCCGCTGATGGGCCCATGCCAGCGCCTCGCCGTCGATGTTCTCTTTGAGCAGGCCCTCCCGCATCATAAGCGCGAGCGAGCGTTTGGCGCGGCGCCAGGGGGCGTCCGCGGTCTTGTAAATGATATGCCGAAGGTCGTTGAGACGCCCGGGGCTCGCCGGCTTTCCCGCGGCGAGCCAAGCTTCACGCGCCTGGCCGCCCTTCCACGCCCTGGTCGTGAAGCCCAGGATCTCGACCTTGACCCCGCAGCGTTCGAGCGTGCGCGCCAGGATGTCGGCACAGCACGCCGCAACCATGACGGGACGGCCGCGCATCGAGCCCGAGTTGTCGAGCAGCAGCGTCACGACCGTATCGCGGAAGTCGGTGTCGCGCTCGCGCTTGAACGATAGGGGATGCAGCGGGTCGATGATGATGCGCGTGAGCCGGCCGGCATCGAGCGCGCCTTCCTCGAGGTCGAACTCCCAGGCGCGGCTTTGCTGGGCGAGGAGGCGCCGCTGCAGCCGGTTGGCGAGCCGCGCGACCGAGCTCGCGAGCGCCTTGAGCTCCTTGTCGAGGAATGTGCGGAGCCGGTCCAGCTCGTCAGGGGACGAGATGGCGTCGGCCGCCACCTCCTCGTCGAAGCTGCGCGTAAAGACCTTGTAGCCGAACGCCTCGGGCGCCTCGAGCACGGACAGATGGGGCCGCCACGGCTCCGCCGTTTCGGTGTTGTCAGGGCCGTCGAGGTTGTCGTCGAACTGGTCGGCCTCGCTGGTCTTGGCGGCCTCTGCGGCTTCCCCGGCATGGCCATCGGCGAGGGCATCGTCGCCTGCCTCGTCCCGGCTTTCCGACGCCCCCTCCTCGCTCTCGCCATCGGCCTCGCCGCCCTCCGGCTCATCGTCTCCCTCCGGTTCGCGCTCTTGCTCGTCGGCGTCGCCCGACTCCTCTGCGAGGTCGAGCGCCTTGAGCAGGTCGCGCAACAGCCTGCCGAAGCTCTCCTGATCCTCCGCCAGAGCGTCCAGCCTCTTGAGAAGCTTGGTGGCGCGGCGCTCGATCAGGGGACGCCACGCGTCGACGAGCGCCTTGGCGGTCGCGGGCGGGGCGCGGCCGGTCAGGCGCTCGCGGACCAGGAGCGCAAGCGCGTCCTCGAGCGGGGCCTGCTCGCGGTCCCCGATCTCGGCGAAGCGGCCGTGTGCGTACTGGTCGTCGCATTTGGCAGCAAGGTTGTCGGCCATGCCGCCCATGCGGTTGGCCCCCACGGCTTCGACGCGCGCGCGCTCGACCGCCTCGAACACCGCGCGTGCCGAGCCGGCGCCCGGCGCCAGGCGCTTGTGGAGCTTCTGGTCGTGGCAGGCGGCGGTGAGAGCGAGACTGTCGGCCCAGCCGCGAATGACCGCGATCTCGCGCGCCGATGGCACGCGCGACGGCTCGGGCAGCAGCACGTGCTTGCCCTCGAGCTCGGGCTTTCCGGGCCCGAAACCGACTTCGACCTCGTGGTCGCCTGAAATCGCCCGCACGGCGAGCCCGAGCGCGCGCTTGAAGGGCTCCGACGGCGATTCCCGGCGCTTCGGCCCGCTCGTCATGAGCCGCACTCCAGGGCCACAATCATCCCGGTTGGCGTCATGGAGATCAGCTCAGTGCGACATTGGCGGTCGATTCGGGCAGCTCCTCGCCGAAGCAGCGCTGATAGAACTCGGCCACCAGCGGCCGTTCCAGCTCGTCGCACTTGTTGAGAAACGTCAGGCGAAAAGCAAAGCCCATGTCGCCGAAGATCTCGGCGTTCTCGGCCCAGGTCATCACCGTGCGCGGGCTCATGACCGTCGAGAGGTCCCCGTTGATGAAGGCCGCGCGGGTCAAGTCCGCAACGCGCACCATGCTCGAAACCGCCTTGCGCCGTGCCTCGCTCTTGCCCCAGCCCTTGACCTTCGAGAGAACGATCTTGGTCTCGTCGTCGTGCGGCAGATAGTTTAGCGTGCATACGATCGACCAGCGGTCCATCTGACCCTGGTTGATCTGCTGCGTGCCGTGATAGAGGCCCGAGGTATCGCCGAGCCCGATGGTGTTCGTGGTCGCGAACAGCCGGAACGCCGGATGCGGGCGGATGACCTTGGATTGATCCAAGAGCGTGAGCTTGCCCGAGACCTCGAGCACGCGCTGGATGACGAACATCACATCGGGACGGCCGGCATCGTACTCGTCGAAGCACAGCGCCGTATTCGTCTGCAGGCAATAGGGCAGGATGCCCTCGCGGAACTCCGTCACCTGCAGGCCGTCCTTCAAGACGATCGCGTCCTTGCCGATGAGATCGATGCGGCTGATATGGCTGTCGAGATTGACGCGGATGCACGGCCAGTTGAGGCGCGCCGCAACCTGCTCGATGTGCGTCGATTTGCCGGTGCCGTGGTAGCCCTGGATCATCACGCGGCGGTTGTGCTTGAAACCGGCCAGGATCGCGAGCGTCACGTCCTTGTTGAAAAGGTAGTCGGGGTCGAGATCGGGAACGTGCTCGTCGGCCTTCGAATAGCCCGGCACCTCGAGATCGGTGTCGAGCCCGAAAACCTGGCGCACGGAGAGCTTCATGTCCGGAAGCCCTTGCGCTCCGGCTTGACCTCCCGCCTGGAGTGAAGCGCGCATTCTGTGTTTGGTATCCGATCTAGGGTCGATGTTGGAGTTTGGCGGCTCGCGCGGCCATCTCGCGGATGGCCGGCGCGCGACGATGCCAGCATATTGCGATCAGGCCAGCCCTGCCTGTTTCAGATAGTTATAGGCTTGGATAATGTCGCGCAACTTGTCCTCGGAGCGGTTGTCGCCGCCGTTGGCGTCCGGGTGATGGCGCTTGACGAGCTCTTTGAACCGGGCCTTGATTTCGAGCCTGGTGGCCGTCTCGGGCAGATGCAGGGCCTCGAGCGACCTTCGCTCCAAAGGCCGAAGCTGTCTGCGCCAGTGGGCCGGCTCCTCGCGCACCCGTCGCGCGCGCCAGACGAAGACGCCGTGCGGATCGCTCGACCGCGGGCCCGCCCATCCCCCCGCTGCTCCCATGGGCCGGAAGCTCGAGGCGGCCTCGCGCAGACCGGGAGCCGAGGAGTTGGCTGCCACCCTCCAGGTCGGCCGGTGCCCGGTGACCGCGTCCTTCTGGAAATCGACGACCTCGGCATCGGACATGCCGTCGAAGTAGTTGTAGGACGCATTGTATTGGCGCACGTGATCGATGCAGAACAGGAAGTACTGCCCGTCCCGGCCGCGCCCCATGGGTGCGCGGTAGGGCGCCGGCCGGCCGCAACCCTTCCAGTCACAGCACGGCAGATGCTGCATGCGCGCATCCTCCTCGCGCCGCCGCCTCTGCGCGACCCGGATCGAGTCGAAATATTTCGAGTCGAGCTTCATGAAGCCGAATATGATCTCCCCCCTCGGCGCGCACAAGCCAATCGGCTGGCCGGATAGGCCCAGAGTGGCAGGACAGCCATAAACCAAGAGTATATTTTCCGACGGTAAACGTCAGGGATGCCGAATGTCTGCCGAAGCCCGCATCCGCGAGACGCTGATGGTCGCCCTCGCCCCGACGCGGCTCGATGTCATCAATGAAAGCGATCTGCATGCCGGGCACCGCTCCTCACCCGGCACCGGCGAGAGCCATTTCCGCGTGCTGGTCGTTGCGGAAGCGTTTCGCGGCAAATCGCGTCTCGAGCGGCACCGGATGGTCAACGTGGCCTTGAAGGACGAGCTCGAGGGGGGCGTTCATGCCCTCGCGATCCAGGCTTTTGCCCCCGGAGAGCCGGCCGCATAGCCGTCGCGGCCGCGCCGCCGAGCAGCGCGCACCCAATCAAGACAACATGGTAGCGCCCGTACCGACCCTCTCCGAGGAGACCAGTCGAGACGGGCGCTTAGTCAAGATGGCAAGACGCTCATCAATTAGTAGTTGTCGTGGTCGTGGTGATGATGGCGGCGGCAAACCCACTTCCAGCGGCAGCGAAGATGGCCGTGATGCCACCAGCAAACCCGCTTCAGACGGCAGCGGCGATGCACCTCGTCGACAAGGCCCGACGAGCGGGCGATTTCAGCAACCGCCGAGCCGGTCGCGCTCGACGTTGGAGCCGCCTGCGCGCTCCCTGCGACGACGCACAGTGCCAGCACGGCACCCGCGATCGATAGTGTCTTGCAACGCATTTGCGATATCTCCCTTGCTGGTCTTTCTCCCAAATCTCCATCTGGGCTCGACGAATCGTCCAGCGGGCTGAAGCGTGGAGAACCCAGGCTCGAGACCAGCCGGCACGGTCCTGGCTTTGTTGCGACCCTTTTCTGAACCTTGGCTGAACGGCCCGAACCAAACCCTGGTCGCCCAGGTAAGCGCACGAGACGATCCCTAGGCGCCGGACGGACGGCCACCACGCGGCACAGCTAACTTATTGCTTTCCCTCTTTGAGGGTCAATATGTAAGCGATCACGTCGTCCCTATCGTTGATCTCGATTAGGAGGTTGGGCATCGACGGGTGCGGGCTCTGCAGCCAGACCGCAAGCGCCGTACCAGTCATTCCAGGCGTGTTGGCGACGGCCCTGAATGGCGGGGCGCCGAACAGCGGCGACGCATCCTGATGGGCAAGAACCGCGTGACATTCCGCGCAAACCTTCTCGGCGTAGGCTTTTCCCCGACCGGGGTCCCCCACCTCCTCGCATAAGGCAGGGAGAGCGGCGGCATTCAGAGCCAGTGCCGACATAAGACCAACGGCGCGCATGACCAACCTCCCGCGCTTGAATTGGGCTTGCCCTTTCGCCCGTCCACCCGCTTGGGCAAGCTACACGCATCATCGCCGCGACCAATTGATCGAGGGCAATTAGGCTTAAATCAGGCTCAGGTCAGTGTCTTCCGCCGCGCCGGCGACGCCCGCAGCCGCCTCAGCCCGGAGGCCGTTTCACTTCGCTCGCCGCCTCGGACCTGGCTCTCTCCGCCTTGGCGCGCAACGGCTTGACCCTGATCGCGCCGATCTTGTTGCGCGTTTTCCTCAGGATCTCGAAGCGATAGCCGTGAAAATTGAACACCTGGCCCGGCTCGGGGATGGTCTGCGCCTCGTGAATCACGAGGCCTGCGACGGTGGTGGCGCCGTCCTCCGGCAGATTCCAGTCCATGTGCCGGTTGAGATCGCGGACCGCGACGGTGCCGTCGACGTTCACGGTGCCATCGGCTTGCGGGCGGATGGCAGTCTCGTGCGTGTCATGCTCGTCGGCGATCTGGCCGACGATCTCCTCCAGAATGTCCTCGAGCGTGATCAGCCCCTGCACCTCGCCGTACTCGTCGACGACGAGCGCCATCTGCGCCTTGCGCCGCAGGAACTGACTGAGCTGGTCCTTGAGGCTCGTCGTGTCGGGAACGAACCAGGGCTCGGTCGCGAAGCCCATGACGTCGAGCTTGGACACGTCCCAGCCGGCGCGGGCGAGCGCCGCCAGCAGGTCCTTGGTGTGCAGCACGCCCACGATGTTCTCGGGCTCGTCCTTCCAGATCGGAACGCGCGAATATTGCGACGCCAGCACCTCGTCGATGATCACCTGCGGCGGGTCGTCGGCGTTGAGCGTCTCCATCTTCGTGCGATGGATCATGATGTCGGCAACCTGAAGGTCGCGCAGATCGAGCACGCCGCCGAGCATGTCGGCGTCGTGGCGCGCGACGGTACCCTCCTTGGTCTGCAGATCGATGGTCCCTCGGATCTCCTC
>Ga0209431_10004614_pt1 | contig 10795 bp, 9 predicted proteins | sample RifCSP13_3_FD_184021 | JGI IMG/M metagenome (GOLD analysis project Ga0209431, IMG submission 184021) | Soil microbial communities from Rifle, Colorado - Rifle CSP2_sed 13_3 (SPAdes) (version 2) | ecosystem: Environmental > Terrestrial > Deep subsurface > Rock core/Sediment | place: Rifle... | reverse complement strand
AAGCTTAAGCGTCGGCGGATGACCTACACTCCGTAAATTTATTAAATATTTGTAGCTATTCGCCCGCCCGCAACGCATATTGCGTAGCAATTTCGGGCAGGTTGCATTTGGACTCGCCTCGCTAAAGCTATGGCGAAGCGGGTACATTCGCAGATTCGCATTATAATCTATATAATTATATCAAATGCCGGGGATCTTATATATTGTCGCAACTCCGATCGGAAATCTTGAAGATATTACTCTTCGTGCCCTTAGAGTTCTGAAGGAAGTCGATCTTATTTTGGCTGAAGATACCAGAAAAACCAGTATTCTTTTGAAACACTTTGGTATCGATAAGCATACTTTGAGCTATTTTCAACATTCGGGCGAGGAGCGACGTCTGGAAATCTTAAATCACTTAGTTTCCGGTAAAAACTTGGCACTCGTGACAGACGCCGGAACTCCAGGAATATCTGACCCTGGAAATGAACTTATCGAATATCTTCTTTCTTATGCACCCGATATTAAAATTGTTCCTATTCCAGGAGCATCAGCAATAACAGCGGCTCTTTCAGCATGCGGCTTTAATATAAATAAATTTGTTTTTTTGGGATTTTTGCCAAAGAAAAAAAGAAGTAAACTTTTTGATTGGCTCAAAGAAGGAAAGATTACGTTTGCCTTCTACGAATCTCCGAATAGGATTATAAAAACTTTGGACATTTTGGAAAAAGTTTTCGGAAACAATAGAAGAGTATTTATCGCTCGCGAGCTTACAAAAATCCATGAGACACTTTACAGGGGAAGTATTAAGGAAGTTAAAAACCAACTAGAAAAAGAGAAGGTTAGGGGAGAGATAGTAGTTATTGTTGAGTAAATTGTGTGACGCTGGGAGGAATTGTCCTCCTAATTTTAGCTTTTGCCTTTTCAGTATTATTCATACACGGCTCAAGCTGCAATTTTAGGAGGATCCGCCTCTGGCGGAAACACCCATCTTACCCTTAGGACGGGTTTGCCCCGCCTGCCAAAGCTTGTGATCCCGGAAGGAATTGAACCTTCATCGGAGGTTTAGGAAACCCCTGCTCTATCCGTTGAGCTACGGGACCAGGTTGCGGCGGGCAGGTCTGTCCGCTTGCCCTGAAAATTGCATTGCAATTTTTACGGGTTGAGCTACAGCGCCATGCCCATATTTTACCACAGGAGGCACACAGTGTTATTTGATACTAAGCGAGTAGAGGTTTGGAAGGGAAGAGTTTGCACCGAGATTTGTTAATATTAAGAGGCGATCAAGAGATAGGGTTGGAAGTGCGTAAGGTGTAACATAAGATCCTGAATAAACAATTTGTCTATTTGTTCCGTCATAATCAAGAATAGTAATTTTTGCATCTTCTGCCAGAATAAGATGTCTTGAGGAGGTATACCAGGCCAGGCTACGCATCGAATTTCCAATTTCCCCGCCTACGCCGAGGCTTCGGCGGGCAAGCAATTTCCAATCGCCAAGTTTATTCAATCTAACATAGTTTGGAATTAATCCTGTAAAATCAACCTCTTCATCTGTAATAAAGAAATTGCGATCCTCTTTGATATCGTACAAATAGGTTTGACCTTGTTTGATATCTCTTTGTTGGCTTTGGGTTGAAGCACCGGGAAGCTCCCGAATAAGTTTTTCGGGGATAGTTGCAGACCCGCTTGCCGTATAAACAATCATATCTTGGTCAGGAGAAAAAAGTATTTGGGAGGTTTTTCGGTTTAAAACTTCCTGTAGGTCATCTGGAAGTTGTCGAACCTTCGCTTCAAGTTTTTCTTTCCTTTTTTCTTCCCAGTTAGCCAGTATTACTGTCCGATTAGCAACAACGTTTGTCCTTTGTGCTTGGGAAGTAAATTTGGAGGTGTCTAGCAAAAAATCACCTGTCGGGGATGTTAAAAGAATTTCACTGGCGTCAGGCGACCAAACCCAAGTTGAGCTTTCCAAATTTCCATCCGTAATTCTTTTTGGATCTCTTGAAAATCCCAGAGGCAGATTAATTGTGTCTATTACCCAAAGTCCTTCCGAATTCTGGTTACCGGCTAGTGGAACAATGTAGGAGATTTTAGTCATATCGGGAGAGGGACTAGGATTACTTACTCCTGAGAAAGTTGTAGCCGAAAGTGACGGTGCAACTCGGAATAGATGTGCGGTTGCTTCAGTTACTACTTCTTTTTCAATAGTTAATCTTTTGTTCCAGCTTAAGTAACCCTCTTTTTTTACCGATATGTCGTAGGTTCCTGGTGGGATTGGAACAGTTGCATTTGTTGCAGTTTCTAATTCACCATTTACAAAAACCTGGGCTCCATCTGGGTGTGATTTTATTACAAGTAAGCCATTTGGAGAAAAAGAGAGGGTCTGGCGATTTAGTCTGTAACCTTGAGCGTAAAGAAAAAATAATGTCCCAATGCTTCCCACAACAAAGAACGTGAGCAGTAAAAGTAGTATTCGAATTTTGGTCATACTTATATTATATCTGATATGATGATTCTTTTCTCCACAGTGAGATGTTTCACTGCAAATCTCACGGGGCACCGTCCCGTTAGATATGAAATTATCTTACGGGACTGGGACTTGTTGAAGGCGTACATTGTAAATATAATGACCCAGAATATGTTACGTAAACGTATAGCAATCGATTTGGGAACCGCCAATACTCTGGTTTGGGTTGCTGGAGAGGGACTAATTGCGAATGAGCCGACCGTTGTTGCGATCTCGGCAGAAGACAGTAAGGTTATTGCTGTTGGAGAAGAAGCAAAGCTTATGCTTGGTCGTACTCCAGAAGCTCTTATTGCTTCAAGACCTATGCGTGAAGGCGTCATTGCTGATTACCAAGTGACGGAAGCAATGCTTCGGTACTTTATAGGGAAAGTTGTAGGACGATTTCAGTTGTTTCGTCCTGATGTAATGATTTGTGTACCGGCGGGTTGCACACAGGTTGAGCGCAGAGCCGCACTTGATGCAACACTAGCCGCAGGTGCAGCCCATGCCTATTTAATTGACGAACCGTTAGCCGCTGCAATTGGAGCAGGTATTCCTGTTTCCGCCCCATCAGGACATATGATAGTTGACATTGGTGGTGGAAGTTCGGAGGCAGCTGTAATATCCCTGGGTGGAGTAGTGGTACACAAATCGGTACGCGTTGCCGGCAATAAGATTGATGAGGCAATCCAAGATTATCTAAAGAAAAAACATAATTTGATTGTTGGAGATCAGACTGCTGAGGAAATAAAAATTAAGATTGGGTCAGCTACTAAGGTAGCGAAAGAAGAAAAGATCGAAATTTCTGGGCGTGATCTTGTATTTGGACTCCCAAGAAGCATAGTAATTCTTTCCAAAGAAGTAACGGTGGCGATACAGGGAACATTAATGCAAATAATTGGTGTAGTGAAGGGTGTATTAGAAGATACTCCTCCTGAATTGGCAGCAGATATTATTGACAAAGGAATAGTAATGAGCGGCGGTACAAGTACATTGAAGAATTTTGATCGTCTTTTAACAGAAGAAACAGGAGTGCCAGCCCATGTTGCTGAGGATGCGCTTTTATGTGTTGTTCGTGGAACTGGAATTGTAATGGAAAATATAGAACTTTGGAAAAGAAGTGTGATGACTAGAAGATAGAATAGAGAAGTTAATAGTTCGTAGTTTGTAGATCGTAGTCAGTAATATACAACAATATAGGTTAACTATATAATTATTAATAATAACAAAATATTTCATCACTTTCTTTTAAAGCGTTACACGTTGGCAGATCCTATATAGTTAAGTATTTTTTTTAAATCTATTGTGGAGCAAATGAGGATAAGTACCTATAATACAAGATTGGAGGTTGAAGAGAAAATTTGTACAAATTGTGTACTTCTTACCCTCGACAGCAAAAGTAGATTATCCTGTAATAGTTACTAATTTTATCAATGCGAGAGATTTGCATGGCGGTGGTACAAGTAGTATTGGGGTAGCTTATAGGCTTTTTATTGAGTAATATTATGGCGAGTAGTACACTTTAAATTAATGAGTAGATGGGGTAATAAGGTATTTAAGAGAAACGAAAAGAAGATTCAACTAAAATCAGAAGCCGAATTATTAACAAAAGTTGCAATTTAGCATGAACAAAATAGCCCGTAGACAGGTAGATATATTGGGAGTCAAAATTGATAGCAGTTCGACAAGCTCACTGCTAAGATTTGTTCGGTCGCGTTTGAGTAAATTCCCCTCTGAATCTGATAAAAATGAAAAGTTCTATATAGTTACGCTGAACCCAGAGCAAGTTATGCGAGCCCAGACTGATCCTGTTTTTGCAGATATTCTAAACTCGTCGGACTTGGCTATTCCAGATGGAATAGGTTTGGTTGCAGCCCACAAATTTCTGACTTTACCTCGAACAAGGAGCATATTTTTGCGGCCGTTTCTATATTTCGCACAAGGTTTGGGCGTAGGATTTTCAGTTCTATTTGATCGAAAATGGTTGGAATCAGATTTGAAATCCTTACAAGGTCGTATTATTTTTATGGACCTGATACAACTTGCAAACGAAAAGGGTTGGAAAGTGATTCTAATAGGCGACAAGAATAAAAGTGCGCAAAAAGCTGTAACGGCACTTTCTAAAAACTACAAAAAAGTGCACTTAATCGGAATGGAAGGTCCAAACCTAGATGAAGATGCTAACCCCAAAAGTGAGAAAGATATAGAGATAGAGAAAAAGGCTGTCGAGAAAATTCAACAAGAAAAACCACATTTATTATTTGTAGGGTTCGGAGCGCCAAAACAGGAGAAATGGTTGTACCGATGGTACGATAAACTACAAATAGGTGGAGCAATGGTAGTTGGCGGTACATTCGACTACATTTCCGGTAAAACAAAATTTCCACCAATGTGGATTGCCAACCTAGGCTTGGAGTGGTTATGGAGATTATTGACCGGTTCGCAGAAATGGGAGAGAATTAAAATAGCAGTGATTGACTTTCCTCTTAAGATTTTTTGGGCAAAGTTAGTAAACGGTTACTGACAATTGCAGTAGGTCCACATTGTCGGAATTCCATCGCATGTAATTCCCGCAGGATTCGCTGGAGGGAAGTTGCAGTCTCCGGTAATATAGTCACACGTTCCATTTGGAAGGGGAGCTCTATATCGACCGTCGACTGCTCCAGTTGCCACGAAAGTTGTACCTATACCTGTACAACTGCTGAAACCTCGGATAAGACATAGATCTGTGCAGGTTAGCCCACTCTCCGAGTTAAGACAAATGTTCCCGGAATTTCCACCACAAGAAAGTGGAGGAATGAGCGTCGGTGTGGGTGTTGAGGTTATTCCCCACTGTTGTGAAACCGGTTGAGATGTGCAGAGGTTCCCCGAGCTATCCTCCCAAGTCGCGGTCAAGGTGTAGGTACTTGGAGGGATAAGATTAACTACAACGTAATTAAAGTCGAAAGATATTCTTGTACCTTGACCAGGAGATAAGGTGCTGAAACTGGGTTGGCTGGTAACAATATATGGGGATGTGGCGGTGGGAATGTTCCAAACTACTTGAGCGCGTTCCCACATTTGTATTATCTGGCGACCGCTGCCAGCTGGCCAAGTGAGATTAATATTATTCAAGCGATATGAAGTACTAAGGGTGTTGAAATAGTCGTACGAGATGAAAGTGGTCCCAGCAGCACCGAGAGCAATTCCAGATAAACAAGATGCACTAGGTGTGGGAGTTGGTGTTGGAGGTGGTGGTGGTGGACCTCCAGTTGATGGACAAAAGTAAGTACCAACGAATGAAATATTGAAAGGTCCTATTGCAACATTTCTTAATCCTATTCCAAAGAAACATTCAAAGAGGTTTAATACTGCAAAGGTAAGAAGTAGAACGGTAAGTCCGACAACAGCATGAGTAACTCTACTTCTGGCAACCTCAATTGCCACTTTGTCTCCACCAGCAACAATCCAAGAAACTGCTCCAAAGAGAAAGTAGAATACAAAAGCAAATACTCCAACAACAAAAGCTAAACCAATTAATGCAGGAATAAGTTGAGCAAAGAATTGAGGTCCAGGTAAACCACCAAGTCCACCAAGTGCTGGATTATGTATTACTTGGGCTAAAGAGCTTATATACAAGTTGATATACATTTACTTCCTATTGTAGCAAAATATTTAGGTCTTAAAATAATCATTATAGAGTAATCCCAACAGAGATGATTAGAAAAAAATTACCTATTTCCCCTCAATATTAGTCAAGTACCACACGTCTTTATCTTGCACAAGTTTTAATGTGTAAGTTGTGATTTTGTTCTCATATGAAACTTTGGCGTCTACAAGAGCAATACCATTTGGGTCAATATTTGAATTCACAATTTCGTAAGTGATGTCTTTCCCAAGAAATGAAACCAGGTTGTCAATATCTGCAGCTGGGTGAGATAAGGCCTTGACTCCTTCTAAATTGTATTCTTTACTTAGATCAAAATAAGCAATAACAACGTCGTTAGGTGCAACTTTTGGAGTATTAAGGGATTCAGTTTGAGGGGGAGTTGGTGCATTTAGAGTGTAGCTTTGCGATCTATTTTTTATTAAAAAAGTAAGAAAAAGAAAAATGACAGATACAAACCCAATAATAAATATTATTTTCTTAGTATTTTTATTAAGTAAAGGTCTTTCTGGTTCTTGGGTAGAATCAGGCGTTTCGTTTGCAACTTCGGAAGATATTGACTCGGGTTGGGATAATATGTTCTCCTGATAATCATTCATATAAAGGCCTTTTCAACTACAAGAATATGTCGACCTTTTGACTTTGTCAACGCGGTCAAAGCTTACTCGCTTAAAAAATAGGTGTCAGTTGCGTCGTTGATCTTCCTCTTAAGTTCTTTTTGAAAAAATTCTTCTTGAGCTAGCGATCAAGTTAGTATCGAGACGCTTAATAATATTTTCAAACTACTGCCGACTTACCGACATTGACATAATGTCCAATCACATGCTCTGGTTGGATTTCCTGGGTCGGACATAACTGAGGGGACCATTACTTGATTACAATCAGCAATTGTATCAGAACAGTTGCCTCCAGCTCCTCTTCTGTAGGTATTATTATTAGCTGTAGCATTCGTTCCTATTCTAAAACATGATAATCCACTTAAGGAACATACCTGATTACAGGTTTGAAGTGATGCTTCGTTGGCTACAATTATTGAAGGTGGTGGTGTCGGTGTTGTCGTTGCTGGCGGTGCCAAACAAGTAATATTACTGTAAACGGTAGTTGAACTATTACAAGTTCCTATTGGGGTCTGCACGGCTGTTACCCCACAGTTCGTACAAGTACCACTAATAGCACAAGGTTCGGACGTCCTACTTGGGTCATCAAGCACTGGGCAAATGTCAGTAGTCCCGTTACCTAAAAGTACTTGTATAAAACCAGGTTGACTAATAGGGGTTGGTGTTGGAGTAGAGGTCGCTATGGGACAGTAAGTATTAGGAACAGAAAAGTTGATAGTATATGATCCTGAAGGAGTTGTATTTGAAATACGCACCATCCAAGTTTGAGGGACGAACTGTATACCAAAAGTCATACCCGTAGGAACTGTTCCAATAGGCTGAAGCCAGTTATTGTTTGATCCGGGAATAATCGTACTATCTTGGTTTTCAAGCCCGAACCAAGCGGATCCAGAGGGATTAAAGGGAATTCCTTGTGTATGTGACCCTGTTGTATAGCTAGGAGAATTTTCAACCCACACCAACGGATTGGGAGGCCAAAGTGCGTAATAGGATTTAGTGAGTATTGTGGGGGTAGCACCGTTACTACAGACGGGTACAGCTGTCATTATCCAATACCCACTAATGGGTGTGGGAGTAGGTGTTGCTGGTGGCAAAGGACTGATTTGGAAGCAGTAGAAATTCATTGAAAATGAACAGTTTATGTTAACTACGTTCGACCATAAACTATTGGTGCTTGACGTATTACCTATACTCGATACCTGAGAAGTGCTACCAGATGTCCAATTTGCGCAGTTAGCCCCAGGAATGTTGAAACCTGTAGCTGTGGTTCCTGTTCGCACATTAGAATCTGGATTAAATACAACGGTTGTGTTATTAGCATATCTATTTATAGGAACATTAATTGTTCCATCAGTAAGATCAGTAAAATTAGCGGCTATCTGAGTAACCCCATCAGGTAGTCTATAGGGTAGGCTTGGATTACTTGGAGCAATATTAGTTCTTGCATTTACTGAGTCAGTACTTAGCCAAGCTCGGAATGTGCCGGATAACCCTGCGGCGGTCGCGTTTGACTGACAGATTGAATTTGCAGTTGCTAAGCTACCAATGTTTCCGTTTGCTGGATTAGAGTTAGATACAAAAGCAACGTAATAAGAGGAAGGTGGTAGTGTAGGCATCGGTGTTACTGTTGCTGTCGGTGGAACAGTTGTTGGTGTTGCCGTTGGTGTAGGAGGGGGTGGGGGTGGACCTCCAGTTGATGGACAAAAGTAAGTACCAACAAAAGATATATTGAAAGGTCCAACTGCAACATTTCTTAATCCTATTCCAAAGAAACATTCAAAGACATTTAAAACAGCAAAGGTAAGGAAAAGAACAAAAAGTCCAATAACTGCATGAGTAACTCTACTTCGAGCAACCTCAATTGCCACTTTATCTCCACCTGCTAATATCCAAGAAACTGCTCCAAACAAGAAATAGAATACAAAAGCAAATACTCCAACAACAAAAGCTAAACCAATTAATGCAGGAATAAGTTGGGCAAAGAATTGAGGACCAGGTAAAGACCCAAGTCCACCAAGTGCAGGATTATATACACGTTGAGAAATTAATTGAAAGAATGAGAAAAACATTATTCTTTTAATAATAGAGTATTTTGTTCGGGGTATTTTGTCAATGTGATTTGGGGTTGAAATACCACTTGACCCCGCTTGAAATTTCGCATTCGCCTTTCCCGCCCGCATAGCCTAAGCTTTAGTCTTGGCGGGCGCGGTCAATACTGTACGTATACGGCTCATGCCAAATTCTTACGGGGTCTACGCCCCGTTGGGTGTGAAACTACCCAACTGGGGCTTGACACGAGTGTTGCCCTTTGATACTTTGTGATTATGGTTAGATATACTTTAGCTTCAAAAGTGTATCAAATCATATATAAGAACCTCGCACTAATGTGCGAGAACCTTGGCCACGTTCAATTTTATGAACGTGGTAAGTAGAAAGAAAGATGCCTGAGTCAAAAAAGAAGGTAAACAAATTGAAATTAGAAAGTCTTCCTGACCTTTTGACTGTTCGCGAAGTTGCCGAACTTCTTAGAGTTTCACCCTTAACAATAAAAAGATGGGGGAAACGCGGTAAACTTCCGGCGATCCGAATAAACTCTCGAGGCGACAGGCGTTATAAAAAAGAAGCTGTACTATGGTTACTCGGGATTCAAGAGAAGACCGAGTAACTAACCCCTCGAAGCCTTAGCGAAGTGGGATGTCTTCTGGGAATTCAAGAGAAAACAGAATAGATCTAACCTCAAAATTTCACGGTAAAAACCTGTGCGAGAACGTTTTTAATAGTTGTCGAAAGAATGTTTAAGTCAATTGCAAATGAGGCATTTTCAACATACTCTCTATCAAGTTTCATCCATTCGCGAAATGTTATTGAGTGAGATCCTTTTATGACCCAACTACTCGTTAAACCCGGCGTTACTAATTCTCTAATTCTCTGAACTTTTGAAAGTTTATTAGCTTCATAAATCGGTAATGGTCGGGGACCAACCAAACTCATCTCTCCATTCAATACATTAATGAGCTGAGGTAATTCATCAAGTCCAGTGTGAGCTAAGAACCCACCAAAAGGAGTATAGCGAGGATCGTCATGAATTTTAAAGACAGGACCATCCGCCTCATTTAGATGTTTGAATCGCGCTTTTTGTTTTTCTGCCCCAACCCTCATTGTTCTGAATTTTAATATTTCAAAAATGCGGCCATTTTGACCTACTCTTTTTTGTTTGAAAAGTATAGGACCTTTGCTTGTAAGCTTTATGAGCGTGGCGACTATAGTTATTGCTGGAATAAAAAGAATTATTCCCAAAAAAGTAAACACAAGATCCACTATGTTTTTGGCAAAAGAGTTGTGATAGAAACTTACCGAGATTTTTTTTCGCATCCAGCTAGTATATATTAAATTCCAGGTGTTAAAGTATAAAGTATGTCTGTGATATGAGAAAGATCTTTGAAAAATTCGTTTCCAAACTCGAAATATTTGCCAGGGTCATAAGCTGGATACGAGGTAGAAGCATATATTGCTCCGGAGGTCGGGTAGGAAATGATAATTGAACCGGCGGTAGCCCCGTATTTTTCAATTCCTTCCTTAAGTCTTTTCTCAACAAGCATCTGAAGGCCTTTATCTATGTGGGTAATAAGGTCAACCCCGGGAATCCCTGACACTTCCCTGTCTTCTTCTAATAGAATCGGTGTGCCAGAAGCATCCGCCTCTTGAGTCTTATACCCAGGTTTTCCCGAAAGGGCTAAGTCATAATATCCCTCAAGTCCAAAATACCCCGTGTCCTGGCCCTCTTTCGTTTTACCAACAAACCCTAAAAGATGTGCCGCGGCAGAAGCTTCAGGATATGTTCTCATTTCTTCCTCTTCAAAACCAATGCCCGCGATGCCCAATGCTTCTATATTTTTCTTTGCGCCTTCGGATATCTTATGTTTCAGGGGTATCCAAACCGCGCCGTCTTTAGATAATAATCCTTTGATTTTATCAACTTCTGAAGCCACTTCATCCTCTTTCTCGACAAAAAAGGGAGCAAGGCTTTCGGCAATCTCCCCCCCGTCTTCC
>Ga0209431_10004610_pt1 | contig 10802 bp, 7 predicted proteins | sample RifCSP13_3_FD_184021 | JGI IMG/M metagenome (GOLD analysis project Ga0209431, IMG submission 184021) | Soil microbial communities from Rifle, Colorado - Rifle CSP2_sed 13_3 (SPAdes) (version 2) | ecosystem: Environmental > Terrestrial > Deep subsurface > Rock core/Sediment | place: Rifle... | reverse complement strand
GTACGCTCCCCAACATGATGCCAGTATGGAAACTACCCAGGAGGGGGTGTTCGTGGCAGGCGATGTGACGGATATTGCTGGTGCAAAGGTTGCGCAGGTCGAGGGACAGATTGCTGGTCTTACCGCGGCCCACCAGCTCGGCTGCATCTCTGGAAAAGTCTTGGCTGAACGGCTGGGCTCACTACGTTCCAGGCTCAAGAGACTGAATCGCCTGGCCGAGGCGCTCCAGAAAATCTATGCCTTCCGGCCCGGACTGGCCAAAGCGGCCAAGGAAGATACCCTGTTGTGCCGGTGTGAAGAAATCACCTTTGGCCAGGTAAAAAAGGCGCTAGCCGACGGTGCAACCGACTTAAACCAGGTGAAGCTGGCAACCCGCGCGGGTATGGGTTACTGCCAGGGCCGTTTTTGCAGTGTTCTTGCTGCACCTGTGGTTGCGGAAGTCACCGGTCAATCCATGTCTGACCTCTACCCATTCACTGTTCGACCACCAATTCAGCCAATCCCATTGGGTGTTCTCGCTTCGGGTGCCAAGATCAATTCGCATCCATGAAATATTTCGGGGTCCTGGTGCAGTTATGAGAACAGATGTTGCAGTGATAGGCGGTGGGATTATGGGCTGTGCGGCAGCCTATTACCTGGCAAAGGAGGGTTTTGAGGTCGTCCTGCTCGAGAAAAATGCCGCGGTTGGGTTGGAAGCCTCAGGGCGTTGCGCCTGTGGGGTGCGCCAGCAGGGAAGGAAAGGCGCACTTCAACTGGCCATGGCATCCGTCCGCGTGTGGTCTTCACTCCCACAAGAATTGGAAGCTGATCTGGAATACGTTCGCACAGGAAACCTGAAAATCGTTTGGGAGCCAGAGAAAGCAGCTGCACTTGAAAGCGAAACGACCTGGGAGCTGTCGCAAGGTCTGGCTGGTGTGCGCATGCTGACATCTGCCGAATGCCGGGAGGTCGTTCCCGGGATAACCGAAACAATCGTTGCAGGCAAGCTGTGCCCAACAGATGGCATGGCAAATCCGATGCTAGTCGTACCGGCATTTGGGCGGGCTGCCGCACGCTTAGGCGTAAGGATCTTAACCCGAACATCGGTAACAGGACTGCTAACACTCGGATCCTCTGTTTGCGGAGTTACAACCGATGCTGGCGAGATCGAAGCTAACTACGTCATAAATACCGCCGGCCCATGGGCGGCGCCTTTCAACGAGCAGGCCGGCTGTTTCACCCCGATTCGACCAGGATTGGACACGTTAATCATCACCGAACGCCAGCCACACAGGTTTACTCCATTTGTCGGTTTTGGCTGGTGGGGATATATCCTGCAACCCAAATCTGGCAATATCATCCTCGGTCTGGAGGAAAAAACGAACGAAGCCTTCAGCACACAGGTGGATTACGCTGAGCTGGCGATAAAGGCCAGGGATATGATCCAGCTACTGCCATGGTTGGGCGATGTGGCATTTTTGCGCGCCTTCTCCGGCATCACAGAATACACGCCCGACAAAGAGCCGTATATCGGGGTGATGCCAGGCGTATCCGGGTATTATGTAGCCTGCGGTTTCAGCGGGCAGGGATTTTGCCTGGGCCCAATGGTCGGAAAAATCATCTCCGAGCTCGTAACGGGTAGAGAGCCGAGTGTATCGTTGGAACCCTTCAAGCCTGACCGGTTTGCAACGGATCAAATTCATAGGGAGCCGCTATGAAGACGGATGTTGCAATCATTGGTGGTGGAATTGTGGGATGTGCAACCGCTTATTACCTGGCTAAACAAGGGATTAAGGCCATAGTGATAGATAAGGATCCCGGCGTTGGTTTGCAGGCCTCTGGCCGCAATGGTGGCGGGGTTCGCCAGCACGGCCGCAGAGCAGCGCTTCCCCTGGCGATGGAGAGCGTAAAACTTTGGGCCACACTGGCCAAAGAGCTTGACGCCGACCTCGAGTATGTGCGCACCGGTAACATGAAAATCGCCCTGGATGAGATTTCCGCCGAGAGCTATGAGCGTGAGTTTGCCTGGGAGTACGAAAATGGGCTCGATGACGTGCGCTTGCTCACGGCGGCCGAATGTCACGAATTGGTACCCGGCATGACCGGCAGAGTGGTGGCGGGAAAACTGTGTTCATCGGATGGCATTGCAAACCCGATGCTGGTTACACCAGCATTCGCTCGTGCGAGCGCTAAGCTTGGTGTGAAATTCTTATTGAATACCACCGCCACCAGCCTGCTTCAACAAGGGACCACGGTATGTGGGGTGAAAACTGATCCAGGTGAAATTGAAGCGCGTGTGGTGATTAATACGGCCGGACCCTGGGCGGCGCGTTTTACCGCCGAAGCCGGCTGCCCCATCATCATCGGACCTGGGCGCAGCCAGTTATTGATCACTGAGCGCCTGCGCCGCACATATATCAAATCCTGGGTCACGATTAGCGGTCTGGGATATATGCGCCCTACGCATTCCAACAATCTGTTGATTGGCTCTGCCGGAACCCGCAATGACCAGTATCAGTGCCAAGTGGATTACCATTCTGCTGCTATCCAGGTCAGGCGTCTGTGTAATCTCCTACCCTGGCTGAAAGAGGTCTCGATCATCCGTGCATTTTCAGGGATTACCGAATACACTCCCGATAGTGAGCCCTATATTGGGGCCGTACCAGGAGTATCCGGCCTGTACGTCGCGGCTGGCTTTGCGGGTGAAGGGTTTTGCCCAGGTCCTTTGACCGGTAAAATCCTGGCCGAAATGATTAGCGGAATTGAACCCAGGATTTCACTTGAGCCGTTTCGCCCCAATCGTTTTGCACCTAGCATTGGCGAGGGAAAGACCCAACCGGAGGTTTCTTATCCGTTGGACAAACTGCTTGTGGCCTGGAAAGCTGTAGAAAAATACAACCCTGAATTGAACGATTGACAATTTTCATATTATGATTTATAATTTCACATAGTAAAACAACTATTCACTTGATAAAATTCGACGATCCAGTTATAATGCTAATACTTAGGATAAATACGGAGGATAAACATGCATACTGATTCCATCGATCAATGGCAGCATTCTCACGTCTTTGGACAGGATGAGGTCCGGTCCGGTGAAAAACGCACAAAGATCGTCGTTGTCATTACGGCGTCCATGATGATCGTTGAGATCCTGGTCGGAATATTTTTCGGATCGATGGCGCTCCTGGCAGACGGGATCCACATGGGATCACATATGGTCGGTCTGCTCATCACCCTCATCGCTTACATTTATGCTCGTAAATATGCTCATGACGAAAGTTTTAGTTTTGGCACCGGCAAAGTAAGTTCTCTGGCCGGTTATACCAGCGCGATTCTTCTCGTCATGTTTGCCTTGGTCATGGGCTGGGAGAGCGTGAAGCGCTTTTTTAATCCTGTAGAGATCCAGTTTAACGTAGCGATTGCGGTCGCTTTCATCGGCCTGGTCGTTAATGGCGCTTCCATGTTGATCCTGGGCGAGGCCGGACACGGCCACGATCACGGGGGAGGGCACGACCACCACGACCATGATAATGGCGAACATGATCATCATGATCATGGCAGTCACGCACACCAAGGCTCGGGATCAGACCATAACTTGAAAGCCGCTTATTTGCATGTTTTTGCAGATGCACTGACGTCGGTTTTCGCCATTGTTGCCCTGTTAGCGGCCAAGTATTTCGGCTGGATTTGGGCCGATCCGCTGATGGGGGTTGTCGGTGCGATCATGGTTGCACGCTGGTCCTTCAGCTTGATCCGCGCTGCAAGTGCAGTGCTCCTAGATCGCCAGCCCTCTGTCGCTGTTCGTGAACGGGTTGCCGGCATCATTGAAAGCTATAAAGATACCCGTGTTTCGGATCTTCATCTGTGGTGCATTGGCCCCGGCATTTACTCGGCCGACCTATGTGTGGTGACCAAGTATCCCTCTTCACCGGATAAATATAAAACCTTGATCCCCATGGATACCGGGGTTGTACATGCAACGGTTGAAGTACATCAATGCCCAAACTAGGTCATGGTCGGCTTAATTCGTTCGAAGAGACAACAACGACTATATAGAAGAACGAACCCCCAGCCTAATCGGGGGTTCGATGGTTTTTGAGCTTAGAGGTTGGTGGAGATTAACAAGAATATGCCTGATTTATATCTTCCCCATGCCACTGGTAAGCTGATCGAACAGGTGCGTTTACACGATCAATCTGACCCGCATCGGGTGCAATCCCGTCTTTCAGAAGTGATCCTCGGGGGCCAAGACGGTCTGGTAAACGTCTTAGGGGTAATATTGGGAGTAGCTGCTGCCTCAGGTGATGCCCGACTCGTGGTAGCAGCCGGACTGGCGGCTACCTTTGCCGAGTCGGTTTCGATGGGGGCGGTAGCTTATACTTCCACCCAAGCCGAGAATGATCTGTACCAGAGTGAAAGAGAACGTGAACATCGCCACATTCATTTGGCCCCGGATGTAGAATCCTATGAAATTCGTGAAATTTACCGCAAAAAGGGATTTGATGGTGAAGAGCTGGATAAAATTGTGGAGGTGATCACCGCCAACCCCGATGTCTGGGTCGAAGTAATGATGTCCGAAGAGTTACAGATGCCACCTCCCGAAAAATCTCACGCATTAAATTCGGCTATCGTGGTTGGGGTAGCTGCTCTCCTGGGCTCTCTTATCCCCCTGGTACCCTTCTTCTTCCTGCCCATCTCCTTGAGTATTTGGTTATCCATCTCAATTTCGGCACTCACACTATTTGTCGTGGGTTTCTATAAAGCTCGGACCACAGTTGGTAGACCTCTTCGAAGTGGTTTTCAGATGACACTGATAGGTATCGCCAGTGCGTTAGTTGGATATTTGGTTGGATTACTTTTTCAGATCCCGGTAACACCTTAAGCTTTCAAGGTGGCATTAATCAAATCGGCAACAAATTAATCGAAGTCTAGCGCGGTTGACCATTGCAATGTAAAATTGCCCATCGACAGATACAGCATTCGAGGTCACCGACAATATGTTTTTGGGTTTATTGGGATGAGACTTACCGTATGGAAAAGACAATTGAACTAGAAATTCCAATTTTACTACCGGGTGTGCAGGATGATAAAGATGCGTGCCTGAACCGCCTTGAAGCCTCGCTGCAAAACCGCAAAGGCATCCTACGCGCACACCTGGAACGCGAAAAATCTCCTGTAGATTTGTGCTTGCATTACGACCCCAACCTGCTCTCTTTGCCGGAGGTAAAACGAATTGCTGAGCGGGCGGGCGTGCAAATATCCAATCGCTTCCATCATGCTTCTATACCCATCGAAGGCATGGACTGTTCGGATTGTAGTCTCGTTATTGAGCACACCATTGGGCGCATGGAGGGAGTTGTATCGGTCAACGTTAACTACCCCGCTGAAAAAATGTGGGTGGAATTCGATAACCAGAAAATAAACCGCGGCGTTATTGAAAAGCGCATACGTTCATTAGGTTATGAAATTCCCTTGAATGAATTACAGGCGCGCTTGCATGAGAACCGCGAGTTGATGTTTAGCCTCTTATCGGGTGTGTTTCTGCTTGTCGGTTGGCTCGGTGAAATGTTCTTTGGCTTTCCCGCGTTGCTCAGCATCGGCTTCTACATCGCTGCATATATATTTGGAGGCTGGGATATCTCACGGCACGCCTGGCATGCGATCCGGGAAAGGCATTTTGATACAGACAGCCTGATGATCATCGCTGCCCTTGGCGCGGCATTCCTTGGAGAATTCGCTGAAGGTGCGTTGCTGCTCTTCCTCTTCAGCCTCGGTCATTCACTCGAAGAGCGCGCCCTCGATCGAGCCCGCTCTGCCGTACGCGCACTGGCTGACCTGACGCCTAAGACCGCTCTCGTTCGGCGCGCGGGTGAAGAGCAGGAACTCCCGGTCGAAGCGCTTCAAATCGGGGACACCGTCATCGCCCGTCCCGGCGTACGCATCCCTGTGGACGGGGTCATCCTCAGTGGCAGCTCTGCCATTGACCAAGCCTCCGTTACAGGCGAATCCATACCCATTGATAAATCAGCCAGCGATCCGGTGTTTGCTGGCACCATCAACGGCGAAGGCGCGCTCGAAATCAAGGTAACGCGCCTTGCCAAAGATTCCACCCTTTCACGCGTGATGAAAATGGTCGAGGAAGCGCAAGCGCAAAAATCGCCAACCCAACAAACGATTGAAAAATTCGAGGGCGTTTTTGTACCCGGTGTGTTGATTCTCACCATACTGGTCATTCTTGTCCTTCCGTTTTTCGGTTTTTCCTTCCAGGAATCATTCATGCGTGCGATGACCCTTTTGGTCGCCGCCTCACCGTGTGCGCTCGCGCTAGGCACGCCTGCTGCGATCCTGGCAGGCGTGGCGCAGGCTGCCAGAAATGGTGTGCTCGTCAAGGGTGGTGCTCATCTTGAAAACCTCGGTCGGCTTAAGGCCATCGCCTTCGACAAGACGGGCACGCTGACTCACGGTCAGCCTGAGGTTACAGATGTCGTGGTGATCCAGGAATCGGGGTGGACGCAGGCGGATATGTTTTCGCTTGCCGCAGCAGTGGGATCCCGTTCGGCTCATCCCCTTTCGCAGGCTATCGTCCGTGCGGCCCAGACCAAAAATGGATCCGCTCCGGTTTTCGAAGAGGTAGAATCGCTGACTGGACGCGGTCTACGTGCGGTATCAAATGGAAAAGTAATTTGGATTGGCAATCAAAAGCTCATGGAGGAGGCGGGCGTCAATCACTCCGAGCAGGCGCAAGAAATGGCTTGGTCATTTCAAAATGCAGGCAAAACTGTGTTGTGGATTGCCGAAGATCAGACCGCCATTGGAATGATTGCCTTCGCCGATACGCTGCGCCGAGAAGCCGCACCGGCGATAGAAGCCCTCAAACGATCTGGAGTGGATCACATCATCATGCTTACAGGCGACAACACGCGTTCCGCTTCAGCCATCGCCCAGGAAATTGGCTTGACCGAGTTTCGGGCCGAGCTCATGCCTGAAGATAAACTAACCGTGATTCGCGATCTCGTGAAGGAATATCAGCTGGTGGCCATGATTGGTGATGGCGTGAACGACGCGCCTGCGATGGCGAATTCGACTGTCGGGATTGCCATGGGTGGTGCGGGAACCGATGTGGCGCTCGAAACCGCCGATGTTGCCCTGATGGGTGATGACCTTTCCAGACTGCCCTTTGCAGTTGGGCTAGGCCGAGCAACGCGCTCCATCATTGTGCAAAACCTGGCGATTGCCCTGGGTGTGATCGTCATGCTCATCATCACCTCGTTGACAGGCCTCGTCAGCATAGGCATTGCCATTGTTTTCCATGAAGGCAGTACATTGGTGGTTGTGGCAAATGCATTGAGGTTGCTGAGTTTTCGAGATGGACGTATGACGAATTTGCGCCCTTCGGTTACAATCATGTAAATATGATCCACGCACCGTCGACTGGATTGTCCGAGCCAAGCAAATGTGACAGCCTGGATCAGACATTATCCCATCACCGGAATTCATCGTCTCGTGGAGCCAGGAGGTAACCTTGTCCGACCAAAACCATTTCTCCGTCTGGCGTGTAAATATGCGCACCAAGACCTTCCAGCGCGAGCCGGTCCCAACAAGCTGGGAAAAGCTCGGCGGCCGAGGGCTGCTGGCGCGCATCCTGCTCGACGAAGTCAATCCCACCTGCGATCCTCTTGGCCCAAATAACAAGCTGGTCTTCGCCCCCGGCCTGCTGGTCGGCCACATGGTCTCCAGCACCGACCGCATCTCGATCGGCGCAAAAAGCCCGCTTACCGGCGGCATCAAAGAAAGCAACGCCGGCGGGCGCACCGGTTTGCAGCTTACTCACCTGGGGATCAAAGCCCTGATCATCGAGGAGCGGCCTGAGGAGCCGGGCTGGTGGATGCTTCACCTGTCGACGGATGGCGTGCGCTTCGAGAGGGCGGATGAATCCGCCGGGCTGGGTGTTTTTTCGGTCGCGCCGCCGCTGTTAGAGCGCTTCGGCGACAAAGTCGCCATGGCTTTGATCGGTCCCGGCGGTGAGATGCGCTTGCGCTCGGCCGGCATTCAGAACCTGGACAAGGATCGCGTCCCATCGCGCATCTCGGCACGCGGCGGGATCGGCGCGGTGATGGGCAGCAAAAAGCTGAAGGCGATCGTGATCGACGGGAGCAAAGGCTCCAAGCCACCCATCGCAGACCCCGAAGGCTTCAAGCGGGCCCAAAAAGAGTTCACCCAGGCTCTAATGGCCCACCCACAGACCGCCACCTACCGTGATTTTGGCACTGCGGCAATGGTGATGATGTGCCAGGGCTTTGGCGCCCTGCCCACACGCAACTTCTCAAGCGGCCAGTTCGAGGGCGCTGAAAATATCTCCGGCGAAATGCTCCGCCAGACCATGCTCAACCGCGGCGGGGATTGCGATACCTCGCACGCCTGCATGGCCGGCTGTACCATCCGCAGCTCCAACGTTTTCGGTGATGTAAATGGCAAGCAGGTTGTCTCGCCTTTGGAATACGAAACCATCAGCTTGATGGGCTCAAACCTGGGCATCGACGACCTGGATACGATCGCCCGGCTAAATTACGAAGTCAATGACCTGGGGCTGGACAGCATCGAGATTGGCGCTGCCCTGGGCGTAGCCGCGGAGGCTGGCTTGCTCGAATTCGGCGACCGAGAGCGCGCCCTGGGGCTGATCCGCGAAATCCGCGCGGGGACCCCACTCGGGCGTCTCCTGGGGAACGGCGCTGGCATCACCGGTCAGGTGCTGGGGGTCGAGCGCGTCCCGGTGGTCAAGAACCAGGCCTTTTCGGGGTATGAGCCGCGCACCATCAAAGGCACCGGCGTCACCTACGCCACATCCCCTCAAGGCGCAGACCACACCTGCGGGCTGACCATCCGCGCCAAGGTTAACCACCTCGATCCGGCAGGCCAGGCCGATCTTTCGCGCACCACGCAGATCAATATGGCCGGCTATGACACGCTGGGGGCGTGCATTTTTGCCGGCTTCGGTTATGCGGTCTCGCCGCAGACCATCCCCGCGATGATCAACGCCCGCTACGGCTGGGAGGCTCCGGCTGATTTCCTGCAAGTGCTTGGCCGTGAGACGCTTAAACTGGAGCGAGAATTCAACCGTCGCGCCGGCTTCACCCCCGCCGATGACCGCCTGCCGGAGTGGATGAGGCGCCAGGCAATTGCGCCGATGAATGCGGTTTTCGACGTGCCCGATGAAGACCTGGATAATGTCTTTAACTGGTGAAAGGTCCATGCCATGTCCAATCACATGACGATGACCACGACGACCGTCTGGCTGCCTTATGGCGAGCACAGCCTGTCGGTGGATCTGTCCGGCAAGAACCTGTTGGATATCATCCTACCGAAAGCAGGCGCCGGAGAAGCTCCGAATGAAGCCCATGTCATCCGCGCTGCGCTGGAAAACCCGATCGGCTCGCCTCGTCTGTGCGACCTGGCCCATAAAGGCCAGCGCATCGCCATCGTGACCAGCGACCTGACGCGCCCATGTCCATCGGACCGCCTGCTTCCTCACGTATTGCAAGAGCTGGTGGCGGCCGGGATCCCGGACGAAGATATTTTTATCGTCATAGGCCTGGGTCTGCACCGCCCGATGACCGAAGAGGAGATCGACCGCATCGTCTCGCCGCAGGTCCATCGCCGCATCCGGGTGGTCAACCACGATGTGGAGGATGTCGTGCACCTGGGCGTGACCTCACGCGGAACACCGGTGGAGTTCTTCCGCCCATTGGTAGAGGCCGACGTGCGGGTTTGCCTGGGCAACCTGGAGTTTCACTGGTTCGCCGGCTTTTCGGGCGGGGCAAAAGCGGTCCTGCCAGGTTGTAGCTCGCACCTCTCGGTGACCGCCAACCACGCCCTGATGGTGCGCCCCGGGGTTGGCTCCGGGCGCATTCAAGGAAACCCGTTGCGTGAGGACATCGAAGAGGGCGTTGCCATGCTCGGCGTGGATTTCATCCTCAACGTGGCGGTGGATGGGGAGCACAATATCCTGGAGGCGGTCGCCGGTGAGGTGACTGCTGCCCACCGGCGGGGCTGCGAGGCAATCGCCGAGCGCGGCAAAGTCAAGGTGTCGCACAAAGCAGATATCGTCATTGCCAGCCCCGGAGGCTTCCCCAAAGACATCAACATGTACCAGGCGCACAAAGGCCTGGAAAACGCCGCCTATTTCGTCCGCGATGGAGGCGTCTTGATCCTGGCGGCTGAATGCCGCGAAGCCATCGGCAACCAGACCTTCGAAGAGTGGATGTTTGCCGCCGGCTCCCCGCAGGATGTCCTGACGCGCATCCAGAGGGAATTCGTCCTGGGTGGGCATAAAGCGGCCGGGATCGCCAACATCGAACGCCGCGCCAAAGTCTATTTGGTCTCCAGCATGCCGGAGGATCTGGTGCAGCATTTATTCATGACGCCATTTCCCGGGCTGAATGAGGCCTTAGAGGTCGCGCTCCAGGACCTGGGACCGGATAGCCAGGTGCTGGTGTTGCCCCAGGCCGGATCAATCATCCCAGATTTTGATAAAATTTAAGCTTTTAGCTCTACCAGACCGCATCATTGCACGGATGGTATTGGCAAGATTGACCTTTGCGATTTTGCCGGGCATTGGTCCAAGTGAAGATACTGCCGGCACTCTTCCTCTGTTAGAGAACGTGTGACGCGCGTTTCCGCAAGCGCGATGAGATCGTCTAATTGCACCAGATAAACGTGGATGAATTCGCTTCCCACGGTTGCCAGGAGTTTACTATCCGGACTGATGGCAACGCCAATCAATCCCTCCCCATCACCATATAGATTAAGTAATAGTTCGCCGC
>Ga0209431_10004602_pt1 | contig 10815 bp, 10 predicted proteins | sample RifCSP13_3_FD_184021 | JGI IMG/M metagenome (GOLD analysis project Ga0209431, IMG submission 184021) | Soil microbial communities from Rifle, Colorado - Rifle CSP2_sed 13_3 (SPAdes) (version 2) | ecosystem: Environmental > Terrestrial > Deep subsurface > Rock core/Sediment | place: Rifle... | reverse complement strand
AGCCACATCTATACGCCTTCTGAAGGACAATGAAGATCTGAGGACAAAGTTAGGGGTTAATGGGTATTACCAATATCAATCGAGATGTAATGTTGAGGCCATAGGTAAAGAGGTGAGGAGGATATTAATTTTCATGTTTGCGATCAGGCCCCTTTGAAGGGCCTGCAAACAACAAGCCTCCGGTTCTGCCAGAGGTATCTGACACTATCATGGCAATAAAAAAGGCCGATAAATAATTCGATGAATTATCTATCGAATATCAAGGTCAGAAATAAGCTGATCCTTATGCTTTTTCCGCTGGTAACGGCTGTGCTCTTACTCTCATCCTATGAATTGTATGAAAGATACAGGATATGGACCGAGATGAAATCAATGGAGCTGTTGTCAACACTTGCCGTGGAGATAAGTTCTCTGGTACATGAACTACAAAAGGAAAGGGCTGCGACTGTCATATTTGTTGAGGGTAAAGGGTTAAAATTTAAATCTGAACTCTTGTCCCAGAGGTCTGTTACGGACAAAAAGATAGCCGAATTGCAGGCTTTTTCAAGGGCTTACGACATTAAAAGATTCGGGGCTGAGTTCAGCGCTGATATTTATTCTGCACTCCAAAACCTCGGTATGATCCGGGAAAAAAGGGAGTCTGCCAGTGCATTACGGATTACAGGGGATGCCATTATAGGCTATTATAACCATACAAACGCCTCCTTCCTAACTCTTATTGCCCATATATCAAGACTGAGTGCCCGCGCCGAGGTATCCGCTATGACAACCGCCTATGTTAATTTCCTGTTTGAAAAAGAGAAGACGGGGGTAGAACGAGCGGTTCTGAGTGATGTCTTTACCGAAGATAGATTTCAATCAGGGATGTTTGAAAGGCTGATCTCAGCAGTAGCCGCACAGGAGATCTACACAGGGATATTTTTATCCTATGCTACCGCCGACCAGAAGGATTTTTACAGGAGTAAAATGAGCGGAAAGGTTATCGAGGAAGTAGCCAGGATGAGGAGGATTGCCCTCGAGAAGAGCAAAGAGGGCAAATTTGGCATAGAGCCTTCCTACTGGTACGAAATAATGACGAGCAAGATCAATCTGTTAAAAGATGTAGAGGACAAACTGGCAGGTGATTTAGAAGTAGTGACAGGCCGTCTTAAAAGGAGTGCACACTCCGGGATGATATTATTAATCCTCTTGCTAAGCATTGTAGTCCTAAGCTCCTCTGCATTGGCTTACCTGATCACCTGTTGCATCACTCGATCCCTGGGTGAGGCGGTGGCTGCGGCTGACTGCTTGGCCAATGGTGATCTGACAATAGAGGTAAAGGTCCGGGGTGCGGACGAGACAGGCCTTCTGCTATCTTCCATGCGGAACATGATTACGAGGCTTAAAACAATGGTTTCTCAGACATCGGGGGCATCCAATCAGGTTTCTAACACTGCTCATAGTATCGAAAGTTCCTCCGCAAATATCCAGATATCTGCACAAACACAGTTTCAGGCGATAGGGGAAGTCTCTTCCTCTGTGGAGGAGATGAATGCTTTAATCAAGGGGGTAGCAGGAGACGCAGAAAAGCTTACATTGTCCACTGAGAGTGCATCTGTTTCAACACAGGAAATGTTCGCAATGATTAATGAGACTGCAGAGGATACGGGAAAAGTCGCCAGATCAGTGGATGTTACGGCATCATCCATAAACCAGATCGCAGCAGCCCTGAAACAGGTTGCCCTGTATGTCAACACCCTCTTTAAAGAGACAAAGGACATTGTGTCAGCGACTGACGAGATGAGCTATAGTATCAAGGAGGTCAGTTTGCTCTCCAGAGAACAGGCTGTTCTGGCAGGAAAGGTTAAAGAGGAGGCAGTAGCCTCAGGAATGGAGAGTGTTAAAAGGACGAGAGATGGAATGGAAGAGATAAGGGATGAGGTTTCTGCCACAGCCCGTGTTATAGAAGGGCTTGGCAAAAGATCAAAAGAGATAGGGAGGATAATAGATGTTATCGCTGAGGTGGCGGATACTTCGAACCTGCTTGCCCTCAATGCCTCTATCCTGGCAGCCCGTGCAGGGGAACAAGGAAAAGGTTTTGCCGTTGTGGCCGAAGAAATAAAAAACCTTGCCGAGAGGACTAAATCCTCAACGAGAGAGATTGAAGGGCTTATAAGGAAGGTACAGGGGGAGGTAGAGGCTACTGCAGGGTCTATGGAACTCAGTTTAGTTAAGGTTGAAGAAGGTGTTCATCTGTCAAGGAATGCTGAACAGGCCTTAACAGAGATTGTGAAAAGTGCAGGATTATCCCTTGACATGGCAAAGGAAATAGAGAGGGCCACGGAGGTACAAACAAGGGGTGTGACTCAGGCAGCGGAAGCTGTCCAGCGGATCAACTTGATGGTAGAAGATATCCAGAAGTCAACGGCGGAACAGGACAGTGCAGCAGAGGAAATATCTCGTTCAAGTGAGGAGATAAGGGGTGTCGTATGGAAGATTACGAATTTGATGGCTGAACAATCGAAGAGAGGCAGAGACATCAATGAGATCATACTGGACGTGGCTCAAAAGATGTACTCGGTATCGATAGCTACTGCTGAACAGGAAAAGGCTTTTAGGAATATTATAACAGCGATTACAATTATGAAAGAAGAAACCCAGAAAAATGTCTCCCTCACCGGGGAACTTGATAAAATGGTCAGTAACCTCAATATCCAGGATTCCTTATTGAAGAAAAATGTCGAGTACTTCAAAGTTTAGGCGGCAAACGGTTTTATTACAAGAGATGATCCACCATCGGATATAGCTCCCTGTCTTCTTTCGACATCCTGTTTAACAGGATATCGATTATACCCCTGGTTTCCTGGATAAACTCTTCCGGGTTCTCCTGAATCCTGACCGAATTCGGCCACCTTTTTGAGAAGGTATCAAAGCTCTTTTTAATCCCTCCCATTTCATTGATATACTTAGTGGTTAACGAAATGAGCTGCTCGTTTTTCTGGGAAAGAAGATGGGGATAGAGTGACTTGTCCTCCATCTGCAAATGAACGGATAATCTACCGGCCAAGGTGGATAGCAGGGTGCGGGCAGTAGTGGAATCTTTTGCCAGTTTGTCAACTTGTAATATGGCCGCCAAGTCGGTTGCAACCTGCAACAATTCTTTGTGCTGCCTTTTTAAATTATCTGTCAGCGCCATGGCGGAATCCTCCTTCTGTAATGGCCCATACCTGATCAATAATTATGCCGTGAAAGTTGTTATTACTCTAATTTGAGGTACTTGTCAAGCCTTTGTTGCAAATTACTTTATGATCACCCTATTTCCCAGCTATAATTGCTTATAGCTGGATTTGAGTATTTCTATGCTATAATACAAAACATATTTATAGGGCTCATAAGATGAAATCTTCATGGGGGAGAGGTAGAAAAGGAGAGTTGTGCATCTGCTATTTTGGCACCTATTCTATGGAGGAGGGTTATCCCAGGAACAGGGTGATTATTGATGGACTAAAAAAAAATGGTGTTGATGTTGTTGAATGTCACGAGGACTTGTGGCAAGGGACATCGGAAAAACTCGAAGGAATAAAAGATGGTCTTGCTGTATTGAAAAAATCTTTACACATCATAAAGGCATACTTAAGCCTAATCAAAAAGTTTAAAAATGCTGGTAACTATGATGCACTGATAGTCGGCTATGCCGGTCATATCGATATCTTCCTTGCAAAGGTACTGAACCTTTTTAGGAAGAAACCCCTCATCTTCGACGCCTTTCTCTCACTCTATGACACCGTTGTAATGGATAGAAAGATAGTGTCTCAGAATTCCCTGAAGGCGAAATTCCTCTGGCTGATAGATCGCTGGTCCTGCCGGGTGGCGGATGCCGTCTTGCTGGACACCCAGGCCCACGTTGACTATTTTGTCCGGGAGTTCCGCCTTCCGGCTGAGAAATTTTACGCCATTCCTGTGGGATCCTCTCTTGCTCTACAGCCGTTATCTCCAACCTCTTCAAATTCCCCCCTTTCTCAAAGGGGGGATAGGGGGGATTTAAATGTACTCTATTTCGGCTCCTATATCCCCCTGCATGGGGTTGATGTGATCCTTAAGGCGGCAAAGATAATTCAGGATAAGGGCAATGGACTTCCATCCGTCATTCCCGCGCAAGCGGGAATCCAGAATGCAGGCAGAGGTCTGGATTCCCACTCCCCGCTTAAAGCATGCGGGGACAAGCTTCGTGGGAATGACGATGTTGTGGGAAATTGTTCAGATGATAAGAAAATAGTCTTTATCCTGATAGGCACAGGCCAGCTCCTGCCCGCGATGAAAGAACTGACATCAAGGCTTGAGTTAAAGAACATCATCTTCATTGATAGATTTGTCCGGGAAGAAGAGCTGATGGGGTACATCATGGAGGCAGACATCTGTCTGGGTGTGTTTGGACAAACAGAGAAGGCATCGCGGGTGATCCCCTGCAAGGTCTACAACTGTTTAGCCATGGGTAAGCCCCTGGTTACCATGTCGAGCCCTGCCATGGGAGGAATATTAACACACACGGAGAATGCCTATCTCTGTAACCCTGGTGATCCTGAGGCGTTAGCTGATGCTGTTATTACCCTTAAAAATGATAAGGTGCTTCGTGAGAACATAGGTAAGAGTGGGAAGGAATTTTTTGAGAGGAACTTTTCAACTGTGGTGATTGGCAGGAGGATTCTTGATATAGTTGAGGGTGTAATCTGCTGCCGGTAATGACAGGTGAAGGAAGGGTGAAGTCTGCAATGAAGAGTAAAGAAGTACATTACGGGACATGGGAGATCGGTGGCCCGAGACATTATTACAGAGAGGGGCTTATTTTGAGAAATCTGGAAAATGCGGTCATAAAAGGTCGCGTTCTTGACGTAGGCTGCGGGACAGGAAGCCTTGTTGTAAAACTATCACTGCATGGTTACAATGTCTGCGGGATAGATATGTCAGATGAGTGTCTTGAGGTCACCTCGCGTCGCTTGAACCTTTTACAATTGAATGGTAGAGGAGAGGTAAAGAGAGGAAATGCATTACAGATAGATTATCCAGATAGTTTTTTTGATGCAATAATTGCAGGTGAGATATTAGAACATTTAGAAGATGACCATCTTGCTGTAAAAGAGTTCTGGCGGGTTTTGAGACCACGTGGTGTTTGCCTCATTACGGTTCCGGCCAATCCCGGATTGTGGGATAAATGGGACGAAATGGCCGGGCATAAGAGGCGATACTCTGGAGATGGGCTTATTCCGCTTTTTACAGGACACTCTTTTCAGGTAGAAAAGGTCTTTTACTGGGGATTTCCTCTGATGCGTTTCTATCATAAATTAGTTTTCCTTAAGTGGGCAAAGCATATAGAGAATAAAAGTGGAGGAGCGATATCTATTAATGATACTGTTACTAGGATTGGATTGAGTAAATGGGTGACAATTATTTTGGGCAATCTGTTTCGAATCGATAATCTCTTTGGTTCACTCCCATGGGGTATTGGGATTTTACTCATGGCAAGGAAAATCCGGGATTGAAGAGGCGATGAAGGTTTTATATAGAAAAATTGTTGGTACTGTTATAGTCTCTATTGTATTTTTTTTTATTGGTAAAATTGCCTATAGGGAATGGGACAAGATATCCGGGTATGATTGGTACCCCTCCCCCCGGTGGTTTATCGCTTCTATCTTTCTTTTATTAGGGGTCTACCTCATGGGGGGCTTTGGGTGGACCCTGGTCCTGAGGATGCTGGGGGTGAAGATAGCCGGAGCGAAAGGGGTCTCAATCTTTCTCCTTTCCCTCTTCGGCCGGTATATCCCTGGAGGCGTGTGGTCAGCCCTCAGCAGGGTTTACCTCTGCAGGCTTGAAGGGATCCCGGATTCCCGATCGGCTGTGAGTGTCCTCCTGGAGCAGACTTATCCGGTGGTCTCTGCAGGTCTCGTGTTTGCTGTCTCGCTTCTTTTCTGGGATGATACAGGTCCTGTGCTGAGGGTGCTTCCTGCTCTCGTTCTCCTGCCCCTCTTTTTTGTGTTTCTTCACCCGAGGCCGTTTCTTAAAATTGTGAACCCGGTCCTCGCTAAATTCGGGAGGGGGCCCATCCATCTTTCGCTCTCCTTTAACCAAATGCTGATCCTTGCCGGCTACTATTCGCTCCAATGGGTAGTTACAGGGGGCGCCTTTTACCTTTTTATCCGGGCCTTCTACCCGTTGGGAGGATATTATATCCCAATCCTGTGCGGCATATACGCGATCTCGTTTACTGCCGGGTACTTAGCCTTTTTCATGCCTGCCGGCCTGGGTGTGCGTGAGGGGGTCTTGACGATCCTTTTAAGCCTTTTTATCCCGATGCCGGTGGCCATCGGGGTATCCCTTTTGTCAAGACTCTGGTTGATAGGTGTGGAAATTGTTATACTGTTGGTGTTTTTAATCAACAGGGAGACCCGGAGGATGGCAAAGACGGCGCTGGGGTGGTAAGGGGAATTGGGAGATAAAAAATGAATGAGCAGAAGATTAGCGTAGTGCTCCCCGCGTTCAGGGAGGAACGAGTGATCGGTGCCGTCATTCAGGGGGTGCGGTCGGTCATGGGGAGCGGATGCGAGATCATTGTTGTAGATGACGGCTCTCCGGACAACACAGGCAAGGCGGCAGAGGAGGCCGGTGCCAGGGTCCTCCGGCATCCCTACAACATGGGGAATGGCGCTGCTGTCAAGAGTGGGATACGGGCGGCGACCGGGGATGTCATCGTGATGATGGACTCGGATGGACAGCATAAGCCTGAGGATATCCCGCGGCTCCTGGAGCAGGTTGGAATCTTCGACATGGTGATCGGCGCAAGGACCAAGGCCTCAGAGACCTCTGTCCACCGGGATGTGGCCAATGCCATCTATAACAGGTTTGCGGCCTATCTGACCAAAAAGGAGATATTGGATCTTACCTCCGGTTTCAGGGCTATCAAGGCGGATATCGCAAAGAGGTTTGTCTATCTCCTCCCGAACACCTTTTCCTATCCGACGACGTTAACGCTCTCTCTGATCCGGTCCGGCCACAGCGTGACCTTTATCCCGATTGTTGCGAAAAAGAGGGAGGGGAAGAGCAAGATCAAACTGCTCAAAGACGGCGTACGTTTTTTCCTGATCATGTTAAAGATCGCAACCCTCTATTCCCCTTTCAGGGTATTCCTGCCGGTCAGTGTGTCATTCTTCGGACTCGGCATCGGGTATTATGTCTACACATTTATCACTGAACACAGATTTACAAACATGTCTGCCCTCCTGATCAGTAACGGTATTATCATCTTTATGATGGCATTGATCGCCGAGCAGATTGCCCAGCTCAGGCTGGACCGGACCGAGGAGACCACCTCTCACAGGCATACCGAAAAGGAGTGATGTTGTTTTGATCCATGAGATAATATATGATGTTAATCTATTGCAATAGAGAAGGATACAGGACATGTTTAAAGAAAAATTGAGGATAATCCCCTTCTACACCGGAGATGAGACTTTAGAGGAGGCGCTAAGGAATAAAAAGGGGTTGAACATGTTATGGCTGGAGATTCTTTTAAATGACTGCATTTCCTGGGAGCTTTATCTTGAGGTGCCAGAGATCAGGATGGCTTATGACAAGGCATGTCTCTGGTATGGTAATTTTAAGACCATGATAGACGGTTTTACAGGGAGAAGACCGTTAGAGCTGCGGAGAGGGAAGATAGATGATAGAGAATACAGAAAGTTTCTGGAGGCCATAAACTTTGTCGCCGGTGGCGCTTGAAAGGGTTATAGAACTGCTCAGGGAATTCGCAGGGTCGAGGAAGATAAGTTTGCAGATCCTCCTCCTGGGAGGGTTAGCCCTCCAGCATTATGGGATGAAAGACAGGGCAACGATAGATGTCGATGCAGAGGTAGAAGGGGAAATGGAGGAAGTTTTCACCTTCTTAAAGGCAAACAATATCCCGGCAGATATGGGAGAAAATATCTCAGGGTGGTCCGTTGTCGCCATGCCGCAGGGTTACAGAGAAAGGGCCATCGAGATATATCGAGATGCATTCCTAAAAGTTAAGGTTCTCCACCCGCTTGATTTTATCATTGCCAAATTGAGGAGATTTACAGAAGAGGATATAGAGGATGCTATCTTTGTTGCAAGGAAATATCATGTAGAGGCAGCAGAGATCAAAAGGTCAGCAGAAATAGCGATCAGGAATTCGCCCAGGGATACAGCCCTCTTTGTGTTCCGTAAGAATGTTGATATCTTTCTTTCAAGATTGCAGAGCTGACTTAGGGATCGAATTCTGAAAGGATATGTCCAATGAATAGGGTCCTCGTAACAGGCGCCGCAGGTTTTATAGGATTTTATGTCTCCAAGCGTCTCATGGAGCGTGGAGATGAGGTTGTCGGCCTTGACGACCTCAACGACTACTATGATGTAGGCCTCAAAAAGGCCAGGCTGGCCCAGTTGGAAGGGAAACGTGGCTTCAGGTTCGTTCATGCAGCGCTTGAAGACAGAAGCGGGATCTCCGGGCTTTTCAGGGAAGAGCGGTTTGATAAGGTCATAAACCTTGCGGCCCAGGCTGGAGTGCGCTACTCCCTGGTCAACCCGTATGCCTATGTGGATTCAAACCTTGTCGGATTTATCAATATCCTTGAGGGGTGCAGGCATCACCACGTGAAGCATCTGGTATTTGCCTCGTCCAGCTCTGTCTATGGCGCCAACACAAAGATGCCATTCTCCATTCATCACAATGTGGATCATCCTGTATCGCTCTATGCCGCCACAAAGAAGGCCAACGAATTGATGGCCCATACCTACAGTCATCTCTATAAACTCCCCTGCACCGGGCTCAGGTTCTTTACGGTATACGGTCCCTGGGGGCGTCCGGATATGGCCCTGTTCCTGTTTACAAAGGCCATCCTTGAGGACAGGCCCATAGATGTTTACAACTATGGGAAGATGCAGAGGGACTTCACCTATATTGATGACATCGTGGAGGGTGTCGTCAGGGTCGCGGATAAGGTAGCTGAGGCTGATCCAGGATGGTCAGGAGATCTCCCTGATCCTGGAACAAGTCCTGCTCCATACAGGATTTACAATATAGGGAACAACAACCCTGTGGAGTTGATGCGGTTTATTGAGGTATTGGAAGATACCATTGGGAAAAAGGCAAAAAAGAACCTCCTCCCTATCCAGCCCGGAGATGTACCGGCCACATATGCGGATGTGGATGACCTGATGAGGGACGTTGGTTTTAAGCCTTCGACGCCCATCGAAGAGGGGATCAAGAGGTTTGTTGAATGGTATAAGGGGTATTATAGATAGAGTATGAAAAAGGGGACAGATCTATTTTGCATATTTTGCATCTAAAGATGCAAAATAGATCTGTCCCCTTTTTCGTCGAAACCATTTTGTGTCTTGCCCCGGGGGTAGACTTCCTGTTATAATTGAATACCTATGAAGTTTGCCGTCATCGTATTCCCCGGCTCAAACTGTGACCATGATTGTTATCATGTGGTCAAGCATGTCATAGGCCAATCCGCAGACTTTGTCTGGCACAAAGAGAAGGACCTTAGCGGTTATGATGCGGTGATCCTCCCCGGCGGGTTTTCCTACGGCGATTATCTCCGGACAGGGGCCATGGCTCGCCTCTCACCGGTCATGAAGGCGGTAGAGGACTTTGCCCGGCAAGGGGGGCTTGTGCTGGGCATCTGCAATGGTTTTCAGATCCTTTTAGAGGCAGGGCTGCTGCCGGGGGCCATGCTGAGGAACCGGTCCCTCCAGTTTATCTGTAAGGATGTCTATCTGAGGGTGGACAATATCAATACCCCATTTACCTGCAATTATGTGGAGAATCAGGTCGTCAGGATGCCCATTGCCCATGCCGAGGGGAACTATTATGTGGACCAGGAGACCTATACCCACCTGCAGAAGAATAATAAGATCGTCTTCCGGTACACAGGGAGTGACGGCAAGCCCGTTGACGAGGTCAACCCGAACGGATCGATCGGGAACATTGCCGGGGTGTGCAATGAAAAGGGAAACGTGCTCGGCATGATGCCGCATCCGGAGCGGTGCGGGGAGGGGATACTCGGCGGTACAGACGGATATATCCTGTTTGAATCGATGGTGTATTATATGGAAAAAGTGGCGCGCTGATAGCACAAAGGGGGGACACAATTAAATTGTGTCCCCTTCTGAGGAGCGATAGGCGGGACATTCCTGTCCCGCCTATTTTGAACAGGAGACAAGGTTGCTTTCAAAGGAAGTCATAGAACGACATGGATTCACTGAAAAAGAGTATCAACGGATCCTGAAAATACTCGGCAGCGAGCCCAACATGGTAGAGCTGGGGATATTCTCGGTCATGTGGAGCGAGCATTGCAGTTACAAGAGTTCACGGGTCCATCTTAAGAAATTCCCTACCACAGGCAAGAGGGTCCTGCAAGGCCCTGGCGAGAATGCAGGCGCCATAGACATCGGGAATGGACTGGCCGCTGTATTCAAGATGGAAAGCCATAACCACCCGTCATTCATTGAGCCTTATCAGGGGGCGGCGACCGGTGTCGGCGGGATTCTCCGGGACATATTCACGATGGGCGCGAGGCCGGTAGCCGTACTGAACTCACTCCGGTTCGGGGACTTGAAGATCCCCCACAACCGGCATCTCTTCTCCGGGGTGGTGAGCGGTATCGCGGGGTATGGCAACTGTATTGGCATTCCCACGGTGGGCGGGGAGGTCTATTTTGACGAGATATACAATAAAAATATCCTGGTTAATGTATTCGCCCTCGGCATTGTCAGGAAGGATAGGATATTCAAGGGGGTGGCTAAGGGGGTAGGAAACCC
>Ga0209431_10004601_pt1 | contig 10815 bp, 6 predicted proteins | sample RifCSP13_3_FD_184021 | JGI IMG/M metagenome (GOLD analysis project Ga0209431, IMG submission 184021) | Soil microbial communities from Rifle, Colorado - Rifle CSP2_sed 13_3 (SPAdes) (version 2) | ecosystem: Environmental > Terrestrial > Deep subsurface > Rock core/Sediment | place: Rifle... | reverse complement strand
GGTCTTTATCTGGGTGAGTTGCGAGGCACGCTTTCACCAACCGACGGGATGCACCATACGCAGCAGTTGGCTGAGCTGCCCGTTAAACTTGAACGATTGCTGAATGAGTCGGATGAGATTGAGGAGTTGGCAAAAGAGTTCTTTCGATCGACGGACTTTCTCTACCTCGGTCGGGGCATTAACTTCCCGGTCGCACTCGAAGGCGCGCTAAAGCTGAAAGAGATCTCCTACATTCATGCTGAAGGCTATCCAGCAGGCGAAATGAAGCATGGACCAAATGCTTTGATCGACGAACGTTTGCCGGTGCTCTTCATCAACACACGCGAAGAGGGCAACCGTTCATCGGAGCTCCGCTACGAGAAAACTCATTCAAACATCGTGGAAGTGAAGGCACGGGAGGGCATTGTGATTTCGGTGCTCACGGAAGGCGACACAATGTCATCAGTAGTCTCGGATCACGTCATTGAGATCCCGGCCGTCAGCGATCTGCTCTCGCCAATACTGTCTATTATTCCTCTGCAGTTGCTTGCATATCACATCGCAGTGAGACGTGGCTGCGATGTGGACCAACCACGCAACCTGGCAAAGTCGGTGACGGTGGAATGAAGCGGTGAAAACGCCATTCACCTGTCTACGAAGAATTAAGTCGTACCTTGAAAAATCGAGTATTACCCCGGAAAGTAACGTTGTTCCCCACGAAACGCTCTTCTTATCCGATCCCCCCAAAGAGTACTCACTTTATGAAGATTTCTAGATCGCCAACAATAGCGATCATTCGATTGCTTCCAAGTGATAAGCCCAATGCTTCTCGACCTGTATCCAAAAGGTCGGATTGATCCTGAACTAAATTTCTACAAATTTGGGTATTGGACCACCCTTTCAAGCTCAGAAGAACCGGGAGCTTTTCCGATCTACCGTCGACGATGGCCTTGCTGGCCTCAACACAGATTCTCCAGAGAGCCGTTGTCTTGCCGGAACCAGACTCTCCCAACAGCACGGAAACCACACCGGCCTCCGGAATCATGCCAACGGGAATATCAGGTGTGTCCGCTCGGCTTGAGCCTGTCAGAACCGCATACGTATCTACTTCACGATGCTTCGCGAGCAGAGGCGTGTATCTGTGAAGCCACTCCTCATGCAATCTCAAAAGATATTCTGCGTAGGCTTTTCGGTCGAGGTCATTACCTGGTGAGAAAGTGTTAATTACATGTGAAGAAACAAAGAAGATATTGGAATGAGGGAACCTCAGATCCTGGTACTGATTATCGACTAACGTTGCTATTCGCTCTAGGTCATAAACCTCAAGATTGAAGCCATATTCTTTCTTGACATCCTGTTTTACATTGTCATTTTCAGTCGCCGTAGGTCTACCAGTCGTTAGAAAGATGACACGGTCGCAATGATGCTTATGCACAACAGCTATTTTTTCCAAGTCCTCGTAGAGTTTTTCCTCCCAATCTTCACGAACGCTATATGTAAATATAGTCACTGTACCCGTCGACTTATCCACATGAATGGCATCACGTCCCTTGTCCTTGTTGCCCCCCAACGGCTCGATGTCTTTATATCCCTCCCTCGACATTAAGTCATGACAGAATGACTCAAATTCTAGGTAATCTGTAACATTATCCAGGTCATATTTTGTGAGCTTTGATGCCATAGAAAACTGTACAAAGGAAAACACCTTGGATGAGCGAGTCAGTTTGCAGTAGGAACGTTACGCATGCAGATCGTCGAGGAATTCTGATGGCGTATCTCCGCTTGTCACAAGCAAAAAATCACGCGCACGGGTGCAGGCAACGTAAAGCAGGTGGCGTTCGGTTTCGTAGACTTCCTTGAGATCCGCTTCGTCCGTTACCGTTTCGATTCGTTCCTGCAAAGGAATCACTTCATCGTCACAAGCCATAACAACTACAGCACGAAATTCGAGACCCTTGGCAAGGTGCATAGTCCCGATCGATACATAACCGCTTGTCGTTTCCAAATGCTCGTCAAGCACTTTGAAAGGTAGGCCAGCCAGATCCACGGCCGCGCGCGCTCTATCCAGTTGAGCCGCCGATCGCACGAAAACACCAATTTCGTGTGGCTTAACGTCCTCATTCTCCAATCCTGCGAGCCATTGTGCCACGGATTTGATCTCCTCTTCCGGCGTGTCGAGAGTCAGTATGGTAGGCACCGGGCCGTTGAAAACCGACTGCGTTCCCCCGCGTTCTTCGGTATTGCCGTCAACATCGGACACTTCGGGTGACAGCAATCTGTCGGACTGCGCTCTGATCTGATGTGACGTCCGGTAGTTAATATGAAGCGTATTCGAGCGTTCATGAATATCAACACCCAGTGATTTCCACGAAAATGCTTCCTGAAAAATTCGTTGTCCCAAATCGCCGGCAAAGAACAGGCTGTTGGGTCGGCCGCCGCCCAGCGCAGCGAGGAACCGCAACTGGGATGGGTTAACATCTTGCGCCTCATCCACCACAGCAAAGTCAAAAGGCGGATGCTTGCTCGCGGCAAGGTGGGTAGCCAGACGCGTAAACACCTCTGCGTCCGTGATCAGGTTCCGAGTCTTAAGACTGGAGCGCACTTGATCGAAGATAGACCACAGTACCTTCCGCTATTTATCGGGAAGCCTCGTTTTCCGCCCCAATCGCGTCACATCCCGATATGCCTCCCAGTTCTCCAACTGCCACGCATCAACAACCTGCTCCCACTCGGTCAGTAAAAAGCGAATGCCGAATTTGTGCCCCTCTACCTTGCCGGCGGCTTCCTCGAGACTAGTGCGTATGATCTCGCGATCTGCGAGCTGTGGTTTCCCAAGGTTCAACTGATAGAGTCGCCGGCCAATCCCGTTCAAAGAGTGAACTTCTATTCGTTCACCGAGACGAGGCTCATTGCTTATGAGTCGTCTTAGTTTTACTTGCAAAGCATTTGCCAACGTGTCGGAGAACGTGGTGAGCAGCACCCTTGCATCAGGATGAGTGCGGGCCAAATGAACAGCCCGGTGCAGCGCGACGATTGTTTTTCCGGTTCCCGCCGAACCCGAGACACGAACTGGCCCGCTGTAATCTCCTTTAACTAACTCGCGTTGCGCCGGATGCAAAAAGACGCTCCATTTCTCCCATGGGTATTCAAGCGCTCGCTCCAACTCCTCGACGTTGCTCATTATGCGAAAGCGCCGCTGCGCATCCGGATGCTCAAATGGATCGGCTCCCGTTGCGGCTGGTTGAGGAATTGGCGGCGTCTTACCGGTAGCTAAATTCAACAATGCTTCTGCTGCTTCACCGGGTAAATGGTCGGCCAGGTCTAGAATGGAGTCTTCGTTGGCCTGGCGTACATCTTTCAGCCAATCGGTCGGCACTCCGTAAGCAAGTAGTTCCTCATCAGAGATATTCGCAAGGAACGGTGGCTGCTGAAGGGCTGGCTGCTCGACCTCGACATATTTAGGGACAGTGATCTCTTTGACAGTCTCGCGAATCTCGACTAACTGCGCTGCGCCTGTCGTGGGATGGGTTTCCAGTTTTCGGCGTTCAGCCCACTGATAAGCAGGATCGTGGTGGCCCACGTAACACAACAGAAAGCTTGCGTTGGTCTTGTGGACGATCAGTCGAATATCGCGACTGACTCGTACTGACCAAAAACTCTTGTCCTTTGCCTGATCTATCTTGTGCCCCTGCATGCCCGGGTTTACCGGGTTCATTTGCAGGTCGAAGGCTGTCATCTTCACGGCCTTCTGTTCCTCGCCAGTAAGCTTGGCGAGGCTCTCGGTAAACGTATCAGCAATACGGAATTCCATTGTTTGGCGGTCAGAGGTTCTTACCACTATGGTTCAAAGTTAGGAATAGTCCGAGTCATGAACTCATCAAAGAGCGGGACAGTGAACGCCATCTTGCCGTGAGCCGGGCTATAAATCATGCCTTTTCGCATTAGTCTAGCCCGCATAGGCCCCAAACTTGTAACTTTACTGTTTAGGATTTGGGCAATACTGCCTGTGCGATGCTCTTCTGGTCCTAACTCCGCCATTGCCCGCAGGAAGTTCTTTTCTCCCGTAGTAAGTCGATCGTAACGCACGCGAAAGAAGTTCTCATCCAGACGCGAGATCGACTTTGCTGTGGCCTTGCGAACTACCTGTAAAGTAATCGGGCTGGCGATGGCAATATTCCAAGCCTGGTAACCCCACTCTTGTAGAAAATAGGGATAGCCCTTGGTCAAACGAAAAACTTCCGCTAACGCAGCAGCCTCGATGGTAACGCCAACGGCCTTTGCCGGCTCACGAAGAGCCTTGGCAGTGTCCTCCGCCGAAAGGGCGCCGATGTCCGGAAAGTTAAAGAGTCGCTCCGCATAGGATTTTGATTCGCCTGCCAGTCCCGGCAGGATCGGCAAGCCCGCTCCCAGCAACACGAGCGGAAGCTGCCGCTGCTGAATTTTATGCATAGCCATGATTAGTGCTCCCAGCTCTTTGTGGTTGAAGTACTGGAGTTCATCAATGAAGATCCCTACGGCGCATTTTCTTTCTTCTGCAGCTTCGGCAATGGCAACGAACAGACTGGTCAGGTCGATTTCCAGGTCGCCGCTGTCAGCAGATCCCTTTTCAGGATCGATATCTAATCCGATGGTGATATCGCTGAAGGTAACTTTCAGAACGCCGAGAAAACTGCGCAGCACACGCAGACCCCGCTTAACTTTGTCTCCGGCCCCGGCCATGCGATCAAGTTCGAAGAGTAGAGAGCGAAGATGTGGGGCAATCAACGGACCCAGCGGCTTGTCTTCATGGGCTTCGATGGCAACAGTGCGGTAATCGCTTTCTTTCGCCATTCGCTCTATCTCATTCAGTAAAACCGTCTTTCCCACCCCACGGAGACCCGTGAGCAGCAGGCTTTTCTCCGCGAGTTTGGCCTTCACGCGGCCCAACAAGACACGCGAGTCTTCCAGAATTTGATCACGACCTACGAGTTCAGGAGGTGGCGAGCCGGCGCCCGGTGAGAATGGGTTCTTTAGAGGATCCATGGCAAAGTCACAGCGATTTATACTGATTTATACTCAGGTGCGAGTATAAATGGCTATAACTTCATCGCAGGCGGAAAACTTTCATCACCTCGTCGCCAAGATGGTTGATGACCTTTACAGCTATGCGACCAGATTCAGGTTTGTCGAATGGGCGCGAGGTGTCGCTGTGGAGTGTAGTCCAAGCTTCTTCATTGATCTCGGCTTTGAGTGTGGTCTTCAATGATTTGTAAGGATCGTTCGCGCCCAGAAAATACGCTTGGCGGACAAAGAAGCTTTCCTCGTTGTAGTCGGTATCAAGGAACCAGCAGGCAATGCCATCCGGGCCGTCGCTACGGACTTCGCCTGTGTTGGGATGAAAGACATCGACGCCGTTGATCTTCACCTGTATCTGACCACTTTCAGTTCCAAGAATATCGATGTCGGGTTCGCCAAAAATGACAAACAAGTTGCCCTTGCCAGTGTTCTTCAGATCATCGGCCATGTGAAGATCGGCATTCATCCGCGCCTTCAGAACCGGGATGCGGCCGAGCTTGTTGAATTCCGATGAATGGGCATCGTAGTTGAAAGCGCAGGTGATTAGCACATCAAAGTCCGCGTCGCCGGCTTCGCGCGCTGCGGCGACAAGATCGGGGCGAGAGACAGTTCCGAATTCAGGACCAATGAAGATGGCGGCGCGTTTCTCCGGACCGGAGTCTGAGTCGCCTTCGTGATAGCGACCTTCAGCACAAACCAAGTAGCCAGGCCATGGAGTGATCGAGGTAAAACTGATCTTGTCTTCTTTGTGGGCTTGCTGAACGCCAGCCGTCTTTAGGTTTTCCAAAATCATCCGCACGAAATCACGCTCATCGCCGTCTGGTGAATAGCCCGAGTTGTCGATTAGTTCGTCATTCTCGTCCACACCCAGCACTCGGTGAGGGCTGAGGCTCTCCACTGTAAAGGGACCGGCTACGCGGACCTTCTTCGGATCGGTATAAGGTTTGTCGTAAAGGTATTCAAACTCGGCCTTGGCGGCGATGGACTTGTCGATCTCCTGCTGTCGGGCAATGCGCGCCTGCCACCATTCCGCGTGCAGCTTCCTCGCCGCGTCTGGCCACTTGGCATCGGCCTCTCGCGGAATCTCCCACTCTTGCCAGGTCTGCTTGAGCGTAGCGTTCAGCGACTCGCGTAAAGGCTCCAGCTTCGCCTGCCACTGGTCCCAGATGACGTCGATCTCCGCATTGTTGGCAATGGACTTGAGCGTAATGTGCGGCACGCGTTCATAAACGAAGCCGTGGCGGATATTCCCCTGCGTGGGTTGCGAACTTGGCGCAGTTCGCGTGACTTCGGCTTCCTTGAGCTGGCCTTCGCGTAAGTCGGCCAGCAGGTAAAACGGATAGCGCGCGCCCATGATGCGGGCCCGGGCGAGCGCCAGCGCTACGCGCGAGGTGTCAATCGTGATCCAGCGGCGGCCCCACTGCTCCGCGACAAAGGACGTCGTACCGGATCCACATGTCGGATCCAGCACGAGATCGCCAGGATCTGTTGTCATCAGGATGCACCGTTCGATGAGTTTTGGACTGGTCTGAACAACGTAAACCTTCTCAACAGCAAATCCGCTAACTCCAGTATCGGTCCATTGATTGCTGATCGTTGAGATGGGATCGTCCTTGAGAAATCCGACAAACCTCACGCTCTTCCCACTAGCAATTAGGCGGTCGGCTTTTTTGAAACGCTCACGGCCCTCTGGGCTGTGCGTCCAGAAACGTCCATCTGGAGGAGTGAATGACCTTCCCTCGAAATCGAAGGGGATTCGCCCCAGACTATAGGGCTTATTGCTCGAAATATCAGAACTCCGAAACGGCACGCCAAGGCTGGAAACATTGCCGGAGCTAATTTCTGCGTCAGTCATTCGACGCCTGGTGCCGTCGGGTTGTTGGATCAAATAATACTGCCCGATTTCATCGAACCCTACGCCTTTGCTTCGATAAAGCCGTCGGAACTTTACTGCGTTTGCGTCGCGCGCATACCAGAGCAGCGTATCGAAAAGCGATGGAAGAAGCGCATCTGTCTGCCCAGCTGTCTTGGTTGAAGCGATTTGTGCAATGAAATTACCGTCACCAAACACCTCATCCATCAGCGCCCGGACGCGGTGAACATTTTCATCGCCGATTTGCACGAAGATGGAGCCAGAGTCGGTGAGCAGGTCGCGGGCAACGGTCAGGCGGTCGCGGAGGTAGGTGAGGTAGCTGTGAATGCCGTCGCGCCAAGTGTCGCGGAAGGCTTTGACCTGCTCAGGTTCTCTGGTGATGTGGTCGACCTTGCCATCCTTCACGTCGCGGCTGGTGGTGGACCACTGGAAGTTGCTGTTGAACTTAATGCCATACGGCGGATCAATATAGACGCACTGCACCTTGCCGCGCAGACCCTCGCGCTCGGCGAGACTGGCCATCACCTGAAGGGAATCGCCGAGAATCATTCGATTGGACCAGTTCTGCTCGTGTTGATAGAACTCGGTTTTATCCACGCCTTGTGGAATCCCGTTAAAGTCCGCAAACAAATCCGTCTGGAAACCGGGAGCCTGCGAGTCCCATTCCTTGCTCTGTTTGAGGAGGTCATCGATCAGCACCTTGGGATGGACCTTTTCCTGGATGTAGAGCGGCGGCGCGTGGACAACGAGATCCGACCAATCCTGTTCGTCTTTGCCCCGCCACACCAGTTGTGGATCAAGATCACGGTTGCGCGTCGCCTTCTCGCTTTCAAGTCCAGCGGCGGTACGCGGGAGAGTCACACGCACAAGTCGTTGCTCTTCCTTCTGCAGAACAGATTGGTATTCGGCTGTGGGAATATTTATGCGTGAGGCTTCGTCGTGCATGAGGGTCTCGACGGACTTCCTTATTTTTGGTTTTTTAGAGCTTTTGAGTTTGGCCATAGTATGTCTTATCTCTTTGCGAGAGACAACGGGTTTTCAACAAACACAAGGAGCCTGCGATAGCCAAGCATGAGTGTATAACCTAGCCCGTGAGCGACAGGAACGCGAAATGCCTCAGAGGTGAATTCGGCCGAGGTCCCCAATGTCTCCTTTATGTCCCTTCTCAGATCGATTTGTAGTCATGTCCCCAATGTCCCCTTTATGTCCCTTCTCCTTGTGAGAACGTAGTGGACGCCGGGTCCCCGAATACCTACTCGCTGAACAATGCTCTTTTCTACCAAGTCGTTGAGATCACGAGTTGTAGTCTTCTTTATTGCGCCAGTCAGTTGCTGATACTCCGTATTGGAAATCCTTCCACGATTCTTCACGTGGGCAATGGCCCGCAACTGCCGATCGTTCAAATGCAACTGTGCCAGCACCTCGTCTGTCAGCCAATCGCGCCAGAGCTTTACGATGAACGATCCTGCGCGCTGCTCGAAATCCGGTTCGGGTAAACCGGCTGCGCGGCAGAGAGCGATCATGGCCTGGGTACCAGAACCTACTCTCTCAATGTAGCGAGTCAGGTACAGCGATTCGGCAACAAGGGGATTGTTAGGCACAGAAGGATGTGCTTTGCGCAGGTCGTCGAGTGCTAGCGTTCCGGGAAGTCTACCGGGATTCCAGACTTCGAGCCGATCGGAGAACAGCCGTACTTCGACGGATGCATTGCTATGGTAATCGCGATGAGCGATCACGTTGACGATAGCCTCGGCAACGGCATCGAATGGGAGTTCATAAGTAGCTGGCGCAATGATGCTCGTCGCGCGAGTACCGATGGCGCGGTTGATCTTTCCCAGAACAAAGTCGCGTGCCTGATCCGCCTGCTCAAAGAGATCGCCGCCATAAACCTGCATAGAAGCAAACGGGCGGCGGTACTCCGTGCCGTGGCAATGGATGCATTTAGTCTCGGCGGTTCGATAAAAGCGCTGCGGATTCGCGCCGAACAAAATCACGGCCGCATTGGTAGGTTTGCCGCGGTCTAGCAGGTTGAGATGAGCCAGCAGTGCCTGCGTCGTAGTGTTGGACTTGAGAGGGAAGCCACGCTCACGGCGAGCGGTCTGAAGAAACCAGTCGATACGTTTACGCGAAAGGTTCGCCAGGGTGGCGCCGTCACAAGCGGAGGTATCGAACGGCGGTACTCGCAAGGCGCCGATATTGTCCAGGTGATCCACAAGACTGGCGTAGACCTCGGCGGTTAACGCGCTGACATCATCGACGCGGCGGCGGATCAGTTGGCCACTAGCCTTGCTAATCAGTTGCCTCATTTTGGGAGCGCGTTTCTTGTCGTCGGAACCCCAGACATACACGAGGCGGGTCCTCCCGTATCGCGTCGCATGATCGTATTCGTGCTCTGTGGGGGATACGCCGTTCTGATCTTCGAAGCCGTATTCGTAGCCAAAGATACCGAGATAGATGTCACAGCGCTCGACCTCCCCGATGTACACCTCATCGGCGCGGCGGTCTTTGGCGGGGAGTTCTTCGAAGAGAACGACATCCGCCACGAAACGCTGCAGCACAGCGTCGCCGAGCAGAAAAGCCTTCAGGTCTTGGCGAAGCTGCGCGAATTCTTTCTGCACGCTGCTGATGAAGATCGTGAGTCGAGTAGCCGGCATGGCTATCCGTTCCCGGTGTGGGCCAAGCTTTCGATCATCTTGTTAAACTCCGCTTCGACCTTGGCTTCAAAGTCAGACTCAATCTGATAGACCTCGGTAAATTCCGCGAAGGCCCAACGCCCGTACCGACCATCGTCATTCACACCCGGCACCCAGTATGTATCCATCGTGGATTTCTTCTCTTTGGCATCTTCGCGACGATACCCTTTGATTTCAACAATCAAGTGCAGCGGGTCGTCATCACCACGACCGTCATCGACCATCACAATGAAATCTGGACGGTACATTCGTTGTTCAGAGCCGTAGCGATAAGGCACTTCCAAGCCAAGATTGTGGTTCTTGACATAGGACTTGACCCTTGGATGTGATTCAGCAACGCGACAGAATTCCGCTTCCCAATCGCTGTCTATGATCACCCAGTTGATATGACATCGGCGCGCATCAGTCTCCCAGCGATCGGTCCTCGACGTGTTGAACTTCACGTGGATTGTGGATCCGATCGGATTGTAAGGATCAGGAACAATCTTCACCGGCCGCTCTCCAATCAACTTGCGCGTTATACCTGCCGTAATTCGCTCACACGCCATGTCTGCGAGTTCCTGATACATTAGTTGCGCCGGATACGTGCCGCCCTTGCAGACTAAACACGTGTCGAGCCATTGCCTGGTGATGCGCTTGAGTTGGCCGAACAAGTGTAGCTTCGCTTCTTCGCCCGGATCGCGCCACTTGGTGTACAGCAATCTTTGGGTAACGTGGAACAATACCGTTGACCGTCGCATGTCTTGTAAGTGGTCCAGGCTGAGGTCAACATCTTCACCGATGATCCCGGCATTTTTCGTAATCGACGGGCCGACTAGATCGGGCGTCAATTCCAGTACGGAGTCAGCGTTAAAGTCCGCACTTAGTCGTTCGCTTGGCAGCTCGACTCTATAACCCGCAACACGCGGAAAGCGAATCTCGAGATGATCGCGTTCAGGCCGCATGGCTCTGACTTGAATTGTCTCGCGCGGAGGTTGTGGTGGCGCAACCACAGGTTTAGCCGTGAAGTCGAAGGGAATTCCCAACACGTCCGCATACTCTACGTTGAAAAGATCCTTTTCATTGAGTTCATATGACTGCCGGCGTAGCGCGCGCCCAATCACCTGTTCACATAACAACTGAGTAGTAAAGGCCCGCACCCCCAGCACGTGCGTGACGGTGTTGGCGTCCCAGCCCTCAGTGAGCATAGAGACGGAAACAACGCAGCGAATCGAA
>Ga0209431_10004600_pt1 | contig 10815 bp, 7 predicted proteins | sample RifCSP13_3_FD_184021 | JGI IMG/M metagenome (GOLD analysis project Ga0209431, IMG submission 184021) | Soil microbial communities from Rifle, Colorado - Rifle CSP2_sed 13_3 (SPAdes) (version 2) | ecosystem: Environmental > Terrestrial > Deep subsurface > Rock core/Sediment | place: Rifle... | reverse complement strand
GCGGGTGAAGTAAACCTACTTGAGATCGCCTATGCCTACAGCGTTTTCGCAAACCAGGGCGTGCAGGCCGGGCAACTTCCAGGTGGCGCAGATCGGGAAAACCCGGACCTCTCGCCGGTACCAGCGACTATTCTCGAAGTAGTGGACAATCGGGGAAACGTCTGGCTGGATTGCCAGACGGGATTGTCATGGTGCGCTGTAGCTCGCAAGCCGCTAATCAGCATGCAGCTGGCATACTTAATCAACGACATCCTGAGCGATGAACCGGCCCGCTGGCCGAGCCTGGGTCATCCCAATCCATTGGAGGTCGGCCGGCGGGCAGGGGCCAAGATCGGCCAGACACCGGACGGCTTCGATACCTGGACGGTCGGCTACACCCCACAGCTGGTTGTCGCCGTTTGGATTGGAAACAATCCTGCAAGCACCCCGGTTCCGCTCCTGGTGGATTGGTCTGCCGGGTTGTGGCACGCCATCCTGCAGTTCGCCAGCCGTGAACAGCCCGCCGAGGAATGGGCGGAACCGCCGGGCATCTCACAAATTAAGGTGTGCGATCCCTCCGGCTTGCTTCCAACCAAGGTATGCCCGGATGTAGTGACTGAGATTTTTCTGTCGGGGAGTGAACCGGTCAACAATGATTCTTTCTATCAGGTCTTTCAAATCAACCGGGAGACTGGCCGGTTGGCGACTGTTTTCACCCCGCCTGAACTTGTTGAGGAACGAACCTTTCTCATCCTGCCGCCCGAGGCGCAATCCTGGACTCAAGAGGCCGGACTACAAACTCCGCCAGAGGATTACGATGTGCTCGAAGCACTCCCCGAGGAGGATCAAAATGCAAGCATTACCTCGCCAGCAAACTTCTCTAGCGTGAGTGGCAAGGTGGCAATCCTGGGTACAGCCAACGGACCGGATTTCGATTTCTATCGCCTCCAAACAGGACGGGGTCTAAACCCAACCGCCTGGCTACTGCTGGGCGAAGACGAAGAGAAACCAGTGAAGGATAACCAGGTGGCGGTCTGGGATACTGCCGGTCTGGACGGGTTGTATGCGCTCCAGCTGGTTGTCGTAGATCATGATATGAAAGTAAAAACCGCAACCATCCAGGTCACCATCGATAATCTGCCGCCAGTTATTGCTATCCAGTCTCCTAGCAGTGGTCAAACTTATCCCTACCCACAGACGACCACCGTCACCCTGCAAGCGGAAGCCAGCGATAACCTCGCATTGGAACAGGTGAAATTCTATCTGGATGGTCAGCTGCTCACCACGCTGAGCACGCCTCCCTTCGCAGTTCCATGGGCAACGCGTCCCGGGGAGCACCGCTTTATCGTAAAGGCTATCGATCGGGCAGGCAACAGCAGCGAAGATACCATCCGGTTCCTCGTCGAGAGGTAGGCGGTTCGAAAATATTAGAAAAAAAACCTCCAGGAATTCGAATTCCTGGAGGTGGCGTTAACTAAGGTCAGCTGCGTTCAGATACTAGGGGAGAGTTCCAATCACCTGGAATGTAGACAGGATGCGTTCTAGCGCGTCGAAGTCGGCGTCTTTGGTGATCTGCATTTCTACCAGGATCAGAAAGGACTGGGAGTTGTCGTTAGGCACCGCCGTCAGAACGATGTATGCATTCCCTGACTGGTCGCAGTTTGTGTACAAATCGTACTTCCCACGGTAATAAGCGTCTTCGTACTCATAGCGGTCATCCAGCTTACAATTATCCAGCAGGGATTCCCTGCGGATGTCGAGCAGGTTAACATATCCGCCTAACTTGGCCAGGTCATCGGAAGCGCCGAAGAACACGCCCGACTCTGTCCAGGTATCGTAATAGTTGTTCAGGTCTGCCGAAGCGGTGATTTGTGAGCCGATGGCATCACCACTGTCCTCCCAATAACCTCCATCCAAATCCGTCCATTCCGAAGGGACATCCATTTGGATTGCTCCATAGTCATCGGTGACGGTGCTGTACCCAGAATACGCCCCGGTATCCTCCACCTGCACCTCTTCGTCGACAGTCTGCTCGAAATTGACCGTCGTTTCGAGTTCCCGCCCGTTTAGCTGTCCGGTGAGTATCTCCTGAGAAGCATAGCGAATCACCTCGACGTTCAAGGGATCCGTTGAATCATGGCTGCGCAAGATGTCACAGTAATCCGCCATGGTTCCATCGGTCGCCAGGACCAGGTTTTCCATGGTGGTGATGATATCGCCGCCGGCAATCCCGGTTTTATCGGCCGGGGAACCCGAATCCACCGAGTAGACCCAGATGCCGGAAAAATCCTCGGTCGTAAACGCTTCGCCATTTACACCGATCGATTCGAAACTCTCACCTTGTTTCAGTGAATCGATCACATCCATCGCCAGGTCTTGACCGATGGCGTAATATTGGTTCGTCTCGCGGCCGCTGTAGTTCACCCCGACTACCTGGCCATTTTCATCTAACAATGGTCCGCCAGAATTGCCAGGATTGATTGTGGCATCGTGCTCGATCACCGAATCGACCGAGGCCCACCCGGTCTCACCATCCGCCTGTTCCTTGGAAACGATACCTTTCGTCATCGTGTACTGTGGTTCACCCAGTGGGAACCCGGCGGCGAAGACTTCGAGCCCGACGTTAACCGGGCCTGAATGCCAATCGAGATAAGGAAAATCGTCCCCTTCGATATCGATTACTGCCAGATCGGAGCACTCAGACACACCTAAAATCTTGGCGTTGTACGTTCTGTTCTTGTCACCCCCGATCCAGACCTTCAATAACGCAGACCCGGTGACGACGTGGTTATTAGTAACGGCAATCCCGGATGGATCGATGATGAAGCCGGAACCGTATCCAGCCGTGTTATAGGAAACGGATGAATCCGGATTGACAAAAGTTCCTTGGGATTCGATCTGGATCACCGCATTTCTGGCGTCTTCCAGGTCTGAGATCGCTCCACTCTCCACAACCTCGGTAGCCTGAGGGGCGACGGTTACCTGAGGCTCCTCAGGCGCCTGTGTGGCTGCCGGTTGGGTTTGTTCGATATCCGATCCTCCTCCTCCGCCAACCCCACAAGCCAGGCTGACGAGGATTACCAATGCAGCCAACCAGAGAAAAGGCTTTGTCATTTTTTGGTCCATCGTTGATCTCCTCTCATTATTGACAGATGATATATAAAGCGAACAAGAGCGGCAGGCTTCTTCGCCAAACTGCTGCCCCTCGAAGACCCACCCAGGTAAATTCTTGGTCGTAAATTGAGAAAAGGAGTACGTAACTGAAGGCAGTATAGCAATAATGGTCTTAAAAGGCAAGTTCACGCAACTTACACTTCTGTTGTTGCCATCCGAATGTGGGGATCAATAGAATTCCTGGGCAGTAAGACAGACTCGCGCCGGGATGAAACGGCAGGACCGGGGATATTCAAGAAATTACTTCGGTGGGTAAAGTAAGCGCAACCGGCGCCGCTGGTAAACCGCCAGCACCCCGGCGAGGATCGCGATCGCGGCCAGCGAGACTTCTACAACACGCAAGTATGCCCCTTGATCAAATAACCGAGAACTGGTTGGTTCTTCTACCGTTACGGAGGCGCGCGCTTCGCCCTGGATGCTGGGAATTTGCTTTGCCTGCTCCAAATCCTCTGAGCCCTCGCGGGGGGCTTCGGGAGCCATTTCCAGCATATCGCTGGGCGGCGGGCTCTCTGTCTCCGCTGCTGCCGGCGCTTCCAGGGCTTGCATCTCTGAGAGTGCTTGCGTCGCCATGAGGGGCGCTTCCATAACAGCTGCGGGCGCTTCCAGCGCCTGTTCAGCGGTCCGGCTGACCATCTCGCCAGGACGGAAGACCAGGTAATCCCCTAACAATGTGAAGATGAGCAGGAACGAAGCCAGAGCGGTGACCAGGCGAAGGACGGGGTACGAACGCGGCAGGGCTGTCCGGGCAGGCACCGTCCGTGGGGAGAGCGTATAATTGCGCGGGGCGCGCATTTTCGGGAGGCTGCGCAGGACCAGGCGGGTACGGTTCAACTGTTCATGTGCTTCACGCAGGTCGGGATCTTTCTGCAGACGCGTTTCCAGACGAGCTCGATCACGATTATCTAATTGCCCGTCCAGATAGTTTGAGAGGATTTCCAGATCCCGGTCCGTTACACGCATCGCTTAACTTCTTCCTGCCTTATTCTCCGGTAATTCATTGTGCTTCATGATCGAGACGATAAGCGGATGGTAAAAGTTCCCAGAAACCCTGCAGGCAGTCACGCAGCCGGACGCGCGCCCGCGCCAGTCGGCTTTTCACGGTACCGAGCGGTTTGCCGATCACCTGGGCGACTTCGCCATAATCCAGGCCTTGCACGTCCACCAATGCAACGACGGTGCGGAATTCGGAGGGAAGCTCTTGCAGGCAGCGTTGGATCGCCAGGCCGAGTTCAGCCCGCGCCGCCTGGTCTTCAGGGAGTTCGCCTGGGTCGGCGATCCAGTGCGGTGATTCGATCTCGTCCCCGGCATCGTCCAGAGGTTCGAGCGGGACGGATGGCCTGCGTTTTCGCCGGCGCAACTCGTCGTAGCAAGTGTTGGTCACAATGCGCAACAACCAGGCCCGGAAAGAACCGCCTCGAAAAGAACGCAAGTTCTGGTAAGCGGCAATGAACGCTTCTTGGGCAGCATCGTCCGCAGCCGGGCCATCGCCCAGGACGCGATATGCCTGGTTGTATACAATGTCCTGATAAGCGAGTACCAACCGGTTAAAGGAGTCCAGGTCTCCCTTACACGCCGATTGGATCAACCCGGCCTCATCCATGCAGGCGTACCCTTCTCGAGAGAACAAACCAAACAACAGTCCGCCAGGCGAGTAAGGCGATTGCGCTGACCCCTCCCAACACAACCACGAATACCGGCAGGATTGGGGAAGCGAGCAATGCACCTCGCAGAAAAGCCGCCAGAGGTGCTGCCAAAACCATCGACCAAAACGGTCGCCAGAGTTGGCGCCAGTCAATGAGAAGCGCTCGATCGAATACCCGCAGGTGAGGCGCGATCAAGATCCAGGCAACCAACAGGGGTACGAACGTGGTCAACATACGCTGGCCGGCAGTGCCTAAGGTTCCATGGCTGGAAAAACCATAGATGGTTACGATTCCCAAGACCAGGGCATCCCCTATCAGAATCAGGTAATTTCGCGGGGAAGAGGAGCCTGACATACGCTAATTATCCTATCGCAAAGCGGGAAAAGGAGCAAGGGGGTTGATGACATTCTTTGTTACCATTGCCCTCTCCTCTGAAGGCAGTTAAAATTCCTTAAGGAGGCTGTCTTGAACAACCCATCTGAGTTAGAACCGATCGTTCCGCGACCATTCTGGCAGAGATTTCTCATTGTTATGGGTGTGGATACCCTGATCGTCGCCCTCGGAGCTCTCTTGCTGAGAAGTTCTGGTCAAATTTCCAATCTTTACTTCTGGAGTAGCATTGTCCTCTTCGCCATCGCCGTAATCCCGATTATTAGCGAAGTCGGGACAAGTGCAAAAGCTACCGGGAAAGCCATTAAAGACGGACAGAAAGTTGGTAACTTGCTCAAAGATAAACAGGGGGATTTTGACCGCGGCGCCCGCACGACCTATCTTTACGGACTGTCAGGATTCTTTGCCCTACTCCTGTCTATTCTTACACTCCCCCTGGGTTAATAAGGATTATGGAAAATTCAAATCGAAGACTTTTGCTCATTATTGGTGGAATTTCGCTATTCGTTTGCGCCTGTATCGCCATCGCCGCATTGGTTGGTTCGGGTCTGTTCTTCTGGACCGTGGCCTCCCCATCTACCTCCGTGGAGGATCCCGTGGGCACGTCTCTTCCAGAAATCCAGCCCAGCCCAGCTCTGGAAGTAGAGGAAACCTCTCCATCATCATCCTCGCCATCTCAGACTCCGCAGCAGAACGCAACTCTGTCCCCAACCGAGGCCGGACCGGGGACCGGCTCCAACCTTCCCGGTGAGATCACCCGGCAGATGGATGAGATTCAGAAACAGGTGATCGATTTGCGCGGATTAAGATCAAACGGCTCCGTCGAACGAGCCTTGTTGACGCCTGAACAGCTGCGCGATCACGTGATGAATAATTTTCTGGCGGATTACACATCAGATGAAGCCCGGGATGACGTAATCTTCTATTCCCAGCTGGGTTTACTAGAACCGGACTTCGATCTACAGGAGTTCTTCCTTGAACTGTACAGCGAACAAGTCGCCGGATTTTACGATGATGAGACAAAAGAGATGTACGTCGTCAGAGGCGAAGGATTCGAAGGACCGGAAAGGCTCACCTATGCTCACGAATACACGCACGCCTTACAAGACCAGAATTATGATTTCGAAGATGGGCTGAACTTCAACGACGAGGCGTGTGACGAAAATACAGAACGCTGTGCTGCTCTCCAGGCCTTGATCGAGGGAGATGCTTCGGCAACCGAGTTCGAATGGTTTGTCGAACATGGTACCCAAGAGGAATTACTACAGATCCAGGAGTTTTTCGAAAATTTCGAGAGCCCTATTTTCGACAGCGCCCCATCCTTTATGCGGGAGGACTTCATTTTTCCTTACAACTATGGACAGTCCTTCGTCGAAAACCTGCGCTCTAGAGGAGATTGGGAGGCAGTAGATCGGGTTTATCAGGCACCCCCGGTGTCGACAGAGCAAATCCTCCATCCAGAACGCTATCCGGAGGATGAACCTGTGCCGGTTACTATCCCTGACCTGGCGCCTATCTTTGGGGAAGGCTGGCGAGAAGTCGATCGTGATACGCTGGGGGAATGGTATACCTTTTTACTCCTGGCCCACGGGCTGCAGGAAAACACCCGGGTGGAAGCTTCAACTGCTCAATCGGCTGCTGAAGGATGGGAAGGAGACGCCTACGTGGTCTATCACAATGATGAAACCGGCCAGAGCGCCCTCGTCCTGGATACGCTCTGGGAAAGTGAAAATGACGCGGGTGAGTTCGGGGACGCCTTCAGAGAATACGCCGGGAACCGGTTTGGAGAGAGCAGCCTCGATGATGTGAATTTAACCGCCTGGGAAAATTCGGAGGCTGCTACTGAATTCCGCGTCGATGGGCAGCGAACAGTTTGGGTGCTGGCGCCAAATGCCGACTTATTGCAGGCAATTTCGACAGCTCTCCAGGGACAATAAGCTTATATCGATTACCGGGCAATAAAATGCTCGAAGTTAGAAAGGCCGGGCGCGCGCCCGGCCTTTCTTTATTGTGTATCCAACTGGCGGGAGAGCTCCAGATAACGTTCTTTATTCTTCGGATCAAGCACCAACAGATTTTCAAGAACCTTGCGTGCTTCTTGCTGCTCCCCAGCCTTCAGATGAGAATCCAGCAAGCTGGTATACACCTCCGCAGCCCTGGCACGCCGTCCGTTCCTTTGATAAGCCTCCGCCAGGTGTTTGCGTAAGAACAACTGATCCGGGTACTCGATAGAAAGCGATTCGAGCGCCTCGACGACTCGCTCGAGCCCGGTGGTATTCTCCAGGACTCTGACGAAGTCTGTGAGCTCTCTCTCTGCCTCAACTCGTTTTCCCAGGCGGATATTCAGCTCGACCAAGGCTTCGCGGGCATGCTGATCCTCAGGCTGCAGCCGGCGGATCTGATCGAAGTGATGCAGCGCTTCCCGCCAATCCAGACTTTGCATGTCTATATCAGCCATTTGATAGAGGATGTGGATCAGGAGGCTTTGCTCGCAGCGGGATCGCTGGGCCAGGTCTAGAGCTTGCTGGTAAGTCTGCCTGGCTCGGGCCAGGTCTGCCAGGTTGTAATACACCTCCGCCATTTCGAGATATCCTTGAATGGCTTCCTCTACATGGCCTCGCTCGGTAAGAAGGTGAACCAATTGGTTCCGGGCAACCAGATCCATCGGGGCAACCCGTGTGACCCGGCGTAACATCTGAATGGCTCTCTTGAGATCACCGCGGGCATTGTAGGTTTGAGCCACTACAGCAAACTTATCGGTGGCTTCCCTGAGGTGGTTCTGTTGCATCAGCAGCTCGCCAATCTGTACGTGTAGAGGAAGATAGGCAGGAGCGTGCTGCAGGGCAGAAAAAGCTTCCTCCATTGCCGAGCGGTATAAGCCAGCCCGGGCCAGGCGGTTGATGGCGTTGATCGACTCGATTACCTGGCTGGCGCGCGAATCGCTCACGATTTCACCCAATGGCATGGGCGGTGCATCCCCATCCACCGGCAGTTCCTTCCTGGCTTTAATAACCCTCTCTCGCCAATCAACCTGGTATAAAAGATCGTGGACCGTGTCGCAGACTTTCTCCTTGTGAGCGCGATCGATCCGCTTCGACTCTGCCTCAATCACTGGTTCGTACAGCTGGGTCAGCTCGTCAGCTTCCTCTGGTTCGACAATGAGAGAATCTGCGAGCTTAAGCGCTTCAAGATACTCCAGAGCGGCTTCATCCAGGCGTTCCATCTTTCTGAACGCCTGGGCAAGCAGTAAGCGTGCACCAAGGGCAAAATCGGCATGTTTAACGGCGTGTTGTAGATTGCGCAGACCGGTCTCGAGCCGGCCTTCTTCCATCCGGATCAGTCCCAAGTCAAAGAAAGCTGCTGCGTGTTCCAGTCCCGCTTCGATGGCCTTTTCCAGCTCTTCTGCTGCCGGTCCTTCCTGATTGTTGGTCTGTAGATCGACCGCCAGGTTTAGGTGTTGCCAGATCTTGGTTGGATCTGAGCGCTTCTCGCGGGAGATACCCGGGAAACCCACCATGATCGCCTGCAAGTCTCGTCTTGAACCAGGAAGTGTAACCGGCTGATCGAAAACGAGCTCCGCCAGGGTTGCCAGGGCTTTCTGGCGCGCCTCCGAAATAGGGTCTAAATGGGTATTTTCGCCGGATTGCTTCTCAGTTGCTGGGCTGTTCACCGGCACTTTCAAAGGAGAATATCCCCTGCTGGTACGGATTGGTTTCGGCAACGGCTTAGATTCCTGGAGACTCGTTAGAGCGCGCTGCGCTTCCCCACTTTCTGGGAGAATTTGAAGCGCATGGGATACTGCCTGGACCGCCTTGTCTGCTTGCCCTTGTGACTGCAGCAGGCTGGCGATGGCAATATATTCCTGTACAGCCTGTGGTTTCAAACCCTGGCGCTCGTACAACATTGCCAATCGAGCGTGGGCAGTCAGGTTCTCGGCGTCCACCCGGGTGACGCGGGTTAGATTTTCAATGGCCTTTTCGGCTTCCCCGCGTCTTGAGTATAGCGCTTCTGCCTGCAGACTGGCTTTGGTTACGTAATCCAGCTTTCCCAGAATCTCACTGATCTGGGCAATCTTCTCAAACGGGAGCGGGTCTTCTGGGGAGATGGTCGCGGCTCGTGAATAGCAAACCAGGGCTTCATCGTAGCGCGAGAGTTCAAATAGAGCCAGGCCCAGGCTGGTTAGGGCCAAAGGATTGTGCGGGGATTCCTCCATGGCCTGCTGGTAATGGCTGGCTGCCTGCTCCCAGCTCCCATCCCAGGCTGCGGAGTGTCCATTCTGCATCGATTGCTGAAAGATTTCTGGCTGTCCGCTCATGAGCCCTCCGCCGACACTCACATCTCTAACGGAGAAAGATCGTACCAGTTTCCGCCGCTGCGCGCCTCTGTCTGCAGGGGAACCGTCAATGGGTAAGCCTGCTGCATCACCTGGCTGACCAAGACTGCCGTTTCCCGTACTTCTTCGACCGGGCATTCCAGGACCAGCTCATCATGCACCTGCAACAGCATCCTCCCAGAATGCCCGGCTTGTGCCAGGGCCTGTGGTACCCTCAGCATGGCGATTTTCATGATATCCGCGGCGGTCCCCTGGACAGGCGCGTTGATCGCTTCACGCTCCTCGCGATTGCGTATATTGGGGTTGGTCTGGTTTCTTAGACCGGGAAAGTACCGCCGCCTGCCCAGGAGAGTCTCGACGTACCCCATCTGGGCTGCCTGGATACGCATGCCATCCAGATAGCTTTTTACGCCCGGGAATTGCTCGAAGTAAGCCTTGACGAAGTTTTCCGCTTCTGCCAGGGTGACATTTATATAGCGCGTCAGGCCAAAGGGGCTGATGCCATAGATCAACCCGAAATTAACCCCTTTCGCACGATTGCGCTGCGTTTTCGATACTTGATCGATGGGAATACCGTAGACCGCTGCCGCAGTGGCCGCGTGAATATCCTGACTAGCCTGGAACGCGGCGATCATCGCTTCGTCCCGGGACATGTGGGCTACTACGCGTAACTCGATTTGGGAGTAGTCAATCGAAATTAGCTCGTTGCCCGGCTGAGCGACAAACGCCTTCCGCACTTGCCGGCCAAGCTCAGTCCGAATAGGGATATTTTGGAGGTTTGGATTCGAAGAGGCGATCCTGCCTGTGACCGATCCGGTCTGACTGTAGGATGTGTGGACCCGTCCTGTTAACGGATTGACTTGCAAGGGAAGTGCATCCACGTAGGTTGATTTTAATTTGGAGACTTCCCGGTACTCCAGGATCCAGTCAACCGCCGGGTGGCTGCCCTTCAAGGATTCCAGGACTTCCGCCGAAGTGGAGTAGAAACCGGTAGAAGTCCGCTGGGCCCTGCCGGGTGGGGGTAGTTTCAACTGGTTGAACAATGCCTCCGAGAGCTGTTGGGGGGAATTCAAGTTAAACCTGGAACCTACCGCCTCGTAAATCTGGCTCTCAATCTCCTGCATCCGGACGGATAGATCGGCAGCCATGCCGGCCAGGAAGTCCGCATCAAGGGAGATGCCGGCCATCTCCATATCCGCAAGCACCCCGACCAAAGGCATCTCAACTTCTTCAAATAAAGGCGTCGCCTGGCAGCGATCGAGTTCTTCTTTCAGCTGAGGGATCAAGCGGAGCACC
>Ga0209431_10004599_pt1 | contig 10817 bp, 15 predicted proteins | sample RifCSP13_3_FD_184021 | JGI IMG/M metagenome (GOLD analysis project Ga0209431, IMG submission 184021) | Soil microbial communities from Rifle, Colorado - Rifle CSP2_sed 13_3 (SPAdes) (version 2) | ecosystem: Environmental > Terrestrial > Deep subsurface > Rock core/Sediment | place: Rifle... | reverse complement strand
TGGACGGAAAATTGGGCAAAAAATATCTTGATAACTACGGAAAAAAAGTAAAACCTCTCTTAAATTCTTATCTTGATAGCAAGATCAGAGAAACCACCAAAATCAATAAATATTTGGCCGAGCTTCTTAAGCATATTAAGAAATTGTCCCTTCGAGGAAAAAGAATCAGGGGCGCACTCACTACTTTGGGCTACGAAGCGGCGGGAGGGATAAATCACAAAGAAATTCTCAAAACCAGCCTTTTTATTGAACTTTTCCATACGGGAATTCTTATTCACGACGACTTTATGGATAACGACGATTTCAGGCGTGGTGTTGAAACAATTCACAAACATTTTGAATTCATCGGGAAAAAGTTAAGTATAAAAAGTTCACCCTCCCACTTTGGAAACTCGATGGCGATAAACGCCGGAGATATCGCCCATTTTTTATCATTTGATATTTTAAGCAATTCCAATTTTCCCCCCCAATATGTTATTGAAGCTCTAAATCTTTATTCAAAGTTTATTACCAGGGTCGTCTACGGTCAAACTATCGATATTACAAATATATCCATAAAAAGAAAAAGCAAAAAAGATATTCTTTCAGTTTTAAGATATAAAACTGCGGAATACACCGGCTCGCTTCCGCTTCTTACGGGAGCAATTCTCGCAGGACTGACTGATCAAAAGAGGCTGAAAAATTACCATAACTTCGGCCTTGCTTTTGGCTGGGCATTCCAAATCCAAGATGACATTTTAGGAATTTATGGTAAAGAAGAAAAATTGGGAAAGCCCGTCGGATCGGATCTTACAGAAGGGAAAAATACTTTGCTTCAGTTGTACTTATCCCGCTACGGAACTCAGGAACAAAAAGCTTTTCAAGACAAGGTATTGGGTAATGAAAATATAGCGAAAAAGGACCTTTTGAAAATGCAGAAAGTTCTCAAAGATTCCGGGGCGTATGAGCGTGTAGTTAATCTGGGGTGGAAATATGTTGAAATGGGGAAATCATTAATACCCGAAATAACAAAAGATAAAAAATTACAAAAAACTCTAGAATCTTTACTTATATATATGATGGAGAGGGTTAGATAGGCGAAATTATCTCTTCGGTGATTGCTTTTTCCTCCTTGTCCCGACACTGCTCTTACCTGCTCTCAAATACTTGCGTGTTGCTGCATCGCAGGAGTGAGAGTTCAGGACTGCGAAGAAAAGAATCACCGCTTCGGGCTTTGCTTCTTTCTTCTTGCCTTCCCGCCGGTGTCGACTTTCCTGCGCTCGCGAATCCGAGAATCCCGAGTAAGTAGTCCCGCCTTTTTCAAGGGAAGTTTATACTTTTCTTCTCCTGCTTTCGAAAGTGCTCTTGCAATACCATGTATCACCGCCTCCAGTTGTCCGTTTTTACCTCCGCCAACAACCTTGACAGATACATAATATCTATCTGTTGCTTCCGCTACTTTGAGAGGTTTTAAAAAAAGACTTTTACTTATGTTTCCCGGGAAATACTTCTCGACCGGAATCCCATTAACCGTGCTTTCACCTTTGCCGAGATACAAACGCACCCTGGCCGAGGCGGATTTTCGCCTTCCGACCGCGTAGGTGTAGTCTTTTTTTGTTTTTTTATTTTTAGGCATAGATTTTCGACATAAGAAAATGGAAATTGGCTTCTGGAAATAGGAAAATGGTCAAGAAATTGGATATTGGAAATTAGAATCTATTCTATCTTCTACTTTCAATTTTCTATTACTACTTTCCAATATCCATGAACTATTTTCTATTTTCCTTTACCCCAAACTTATCTTCATACTTATGCTTCCCTCCCGAAAATATCTTAAGTCTTTTTAATCTTTTTGCGTGCAACCTATTTTTTGGCAGCATTCCGGAAACCGCATATTCAATTATACGTTCGGGTTTTTCTTTAATAAGCTTTTCAAATTTTACCTCCTTAAACCCACCCGGGTAACCGGAGTGGCTTCTGTAGACTTTCTGTTTCTTTTTGCGTCCGGAAAGAGCTACTGATTTCGCGTTAACGACTACAACATAATCTCCCATATCCATATGCGGCGCGTAATTTACCTTATTTTTCCCCATGAGTAAATGGGCAATCTTCGATGCTGCTCTTCCTAAAATTTCATCTTTTAAATCAACGAGATGCCACGCTCTTTTTATGTCTTTTTTCTTTGGTTGATAAGTTTTCACTTTTTTAGTTTTTAATTTTACCCGAAACTTCAATACTTTTATTTTCCTTTACAGCCTTCCCAACTTTATTTCCTTTTACTTTTTTCTTATCACTTATAACTTTTTTCTCACTCCACTCGATACGGACAATTTTTGCCATATCCCCTTTCCTTGCCGGAAGATTTGTTATTTTTGTAAATCCCGAACTTTTTTTCTCAAAAAGCGGTACAACTTCCTTTTTAATTTTTTCAATTACAATCCTGTTGTTGCCAACTATCGAATAAGTTCTCCTTATCGAAGATAAATCTCCTCTTTTTATTAAATTCACTAGTTTATCAACATTTCTTTGGATAAACTTTGCCTTTGCCTGAGTTGTCGAAATTGCACCGTTTTCAACCAATGCCTTTACTAATGCTCTTAATAAAGCACGTCTTGCGGTTGTCGACCTTCCTAATTTCTTAGTAGAAATTCTTTTTTTCATAACCACGAATTACGCAGATTAACATCGGATTACACGGATTATTATCCGCGAAAATCGGATACAAATCCGTATAAATCGGCTATATTTACTTTAACAGTTCCAGGTTTTTTTCTCCCAGCGCCGCGTCAATGATTTTGACTGATTTCTCGCCCAAATTTCTTACCTTTACCAAGTCATTCCTTTTCGCTTTCACCAAATCTTCAACGGTTTCGTACCCGGACTTAACAAGGGCGTTTGCTACTCTTGTTGGTAAATTTATCTCTTCAACCGAAAGCTTACCTACCGGACCCAATTCGTCTTTGTCCACTTCTTCTTTCTTCTCTACCTTTTTGGGATTTATTATCTGTTCAAAATGTGCTATTAATATTTTCGAGGCAGCGACAAGAGCTTCTTTCGGTGAAACGGATCCGTCCGTCCAAATATCCATTACCAACCTATCATAATTAGTCAAACGTCCGACACGAGTTTCCTCAACTTTATAATTAACCCTCGCAACAGGAGAAAATGACGCATCCAAAGGAATTAGTCCGATTTCATTGGTTTTTCTGTCATCAGCGGGGGAATAACCCGCCCCGCTTTCAATATCAAGTTTCACTTCCAATTTCGAATCTTTATTCAAAGAAGCCAAAACCAATTCCGGATTCGCAATTTTAACCGTAGCGTCAACTTTGATATCCCCAGCAAAAACTTCTCCTGGTCCTTTTGCGGAAATCGCTGCTTTCGCCGTTTTCTCGCCCTGGAAGTTCACTCTCACCTTTTTCAAATTCAAAAGAAATTCAATAATGTCTTCCTTCATTCCCTTAAGAGTCGAAAACTGGTGTTTCACTCCGGAAATTTTGACGCTTGTAATCGCAGCACCCGGCAGACTTGTCAAAAGAACTCTCCTTAAAGCATTCCCTAATGTACTTCCATAACCCCGCTCCAATGGAGTGATAACAAACTTTGCGAAATTATCTTTTTTTTCTTCTGTTTTTATTTCAAATATAGGTTCCTGCATCTGGTTTTCACCTCCCTTCGCCCTCCGAAGCCTTGGCGAAGGAGGGTCTCCTTCATCGGGCTACGGGAGGCTAGCCTCCTTTTTATCTTGAATAAAACTCAACAATGTCCTTTTCTGATATCGGCTCTTTAATATCCGAACGATCGGGATTTTTTTCAACTTTTCCCATTATCGCCTTTCTTTTTAACCACGACGGCGGATTGTACTGTTCATTGCTCATTAACTTTTTTATATAAGGAATTTCCGTGGCTTTTTCGGCTATAGACACAACCTGTCCCGTTTTAACACGAAACGAAGGCAAGTTTACTTTTTTTCCGTCAACCAAAATCTTCTTATGCGAAACTAGTTGCCGGGCCGAAGGACGAGTGGGAGCAAAACCTAATCGGTAAACAACATTATCAAGCCTCCTTTCGAGCATTGATAATAATTTCTCTCCTGTATCACCTTTCGATTTAAGAGCTTCTTCAACATATCGTCTAAACTGCCTTTCCAAAACTCCATATATTCTTTTTACCTTCTGCTTTTCTCTTAATTGCTGTCCATATTGGGATCCGCGCCTTGCTCCCTTGGGTCCGTGAACTCCCGGAGGAACACTCAAGCGCGTTAGTTTTGCACCTTTTCCGAAAAGGTCAAAGTTTTCTCTTCTTGATAATCTGTCTTTCGGTCCTTTATATCTTGCCATCTTAGTCGCATTCGCTCCAATTTCCAATTTCCAATTTCCAATTTCCAATGAAGGTTAAATTATCATTACATTTACTGGTACTTATTAGGATATTAGTAACTTTTATCATGCGCGTCTTTTCTTCTTCGGTCTCGGCCCGTTGTGTGGGATCGGCGTTACATCGGCGATCAAAGATATTTTAAGTCCCGCCGATTTTATTGCCCTTAAGGCAGCATCGCGGCCCGCTCCCGGACCCTTAACGTATATCTCAACTTCCTCCAAACCATACTTTTCCCGCGCGGACTTAACTGTTTTATCAACAGCAGTTGTTGCCGCAAACGGAGTTGACTTTCTTGTTCCTTTAAATCCTGCATTACCTGATGATCCCCACGCTAAAGTACTACCACTTTCATCTGTTACTGTAATAATGGTATTATTAAAAGTTGCCGATATAAAAATTTTGCCTCTTTTACTTTGTCCGTTTTTGCCCGTTATTTTCGCTTTATCGCTAATCTTTTTATTAGTCATATATTGTCAAATGCTATTTAGGTGAGCTTTTATCACTCTTTTCGGTTTTAAGCATTTCTTTTTTGAATGCTCCGACCGTTTTTCTCTTACCTCTTTTAGTTCTTGCATTACTTTTTGTCCTTTGGCCTCTCGTCGGCAAGCCCCTGGAATGTCTTATTCCCCTATAACTTCCGATTCTTTGAAGCCTTGCAATGTTCTCTCTCACAATTTTTACCAACTCACCCTCTGTTGGAAATTCTTCTAATTTCTTGGCAATTGACGATATTTCCTCCGGCGTCAGCTCTGACACCTTCTTGTCGGGATTTATACCCAAACTTCCAAGAATTTTGTCAGACAATGAATCACCGACGCCTTTGATTTTTGTCAATGCGTATCTAATTTTCCATTTATCCTGTAGTTCTACCCCTGTAATTCTAGCCACGTTCGTAATGACACAAAATTAACAAATTGAAAACAAATATAACCAATTTGCTCTATTCGTTTTTTTATTTGTTTTATTAGTGTGCTTTATCCTTGCCTCTGCTTGTGTCTCGGATTTTTACAGATAATATACAAAACACCGCGTCTTTTCACAATTTTGCAGTCTTTACATCTTTTTTTAATTGACGATTGAACTTTCATACCCACAGATCCCGCAGATTAACTTCTGATATCACTGATCTCATCTACAAAATCAGCCTAAAAATCAGCGCAATCTGCGGATTTATTTTCCTAGCTTGTAAACTATTCTTCCCCTTTTATCATCGTACGGCGTCATTTCTACCCTCACTCTGTCCCCGGGAAAAACCCTGACATAACTTTTCCTCATTTTTCCTTTGAGAGTCGTCAGTACTTCCCTACCATCGTCAAGCGCGACTTTAAACATCGTATTCGGCAAAGCCTGCAAGACCTCGCCTTCGACTATTTTTGTATCTCTCGCTTTTGACATAATTAACTGATTACTATTTTATGATTTTTTGCTTACTTTTTGTGATAACAAAAAAACAAGCTAAGATTATTAGCTTTGTTTTCGATTTTTTATGATACGGAATATTTGCGGCTCGATTTTTCTTTCTCAAGCCTTGTCAGCACTTCCGGGCCAGTTTTTACTGCAGCAACGGTTTCTTCGAAAAGCCCTGATATTTTACCATCACGGGTTTCAATTGTCCACCCGTCGTCAGCCGTTCTTACATCGGGTTTTCCCATCGCGTACATTACCTCAATGGCGTAAACATGCCCCTCGGAAATTTCCGGTGTATCATCGCGTTTGTCGTGTGTGAAACAGGGAATTTGAGGGTCTTCGTGAAGTTCTCTCCCCACTCCATGTCCAACGAGCGCGCGGATCGGTGTGTAACCTGCGTTTTCAAGACTTTTTTCAATCGCTTCTGAAATATCAAAAATTCTCATGCCGGGCACTACTTTGGATAATGCAGCCTCAAAAGCTTTTTTTCCAGCCTCGAGAAACCTGCTCTTCTTATGATCGATTCCTACACCAATAGAAAATGAAGTATCCGTATGGAATCCCTTGTAATAAATCCCTACATCCACGCTAACAATATCCCCCTTTTTGAATATAATCTGCTTATTCGGTATGCCGTGCACCACCCCCTCATTCACATTGACGCATGTTGCCCAGCGATAACGGGGAACCATCTTAAATGAAGACTCCGCGCCTTCATCCTCAATCAATTTGCAGGCTAGCTCCTCAATTTCAATTGCACTGACACCTTCACCGACTTTTTTCATAAGCTTTTCCTTAACCCTTGCGAGCTTTTTTCCTCCCTCCCGCATTATTCGTAGCTCCTCGGAGGTTTTTACTTTTATCGAAGATTTATTTGACATGTTTATCAACAACGGAGACAATTTCATCAAAAATTACCTCAATCGGCCTTTCCCCGTCAACTTTAAATAAAGTTCCATCTTTTTTTATCAACTTAAGAATGGGTTCTGTGCGTTTATGGAAGGTGCCTAATCTCTTCTGAATTATTCGGGGTTCATCATCATCTCTTTGAATCAATTTACCTCCGCATCGGCATTTTAATTTATTTTTTGGAGGTTTAGTAATAAGATTATAAACTTCGCCACATTTTTCGCAAACTCTTCTTGCAGATAGTCTTCTCACTGCTTCTTTATCATCAATTTCCAGATAAATTACAAGATCTATCTGCATACCTTTTTTCTCCAACCACGACGTTAGTAGTTTATATTGACTTCTCTTTCTTGGATATCCATCAAAAATAATATTGTCATATCCCCATTTCCTTTCATTTATGTAATTGGAAATATACTTAAGCGTTTCTTTATCCGGAACTATAGCCCCACTATCAACCATCTTATCAATCCTCTTGTTGGATTTAGCTAGATCTCTTAATATTTCACCGGATTCAATATGAAGCAAGTCGTAATGCTCTGCTATTAGTTCCGCTTGGGTACCTTTCCCGGAACCTTGTGGACCGATAATAATAATGTTCATAATTTACTTTTCTAATTCGTCGGTATTCGTTGCATTAGTTTTTTTATCAGTAGATTAAGTATTATTATCTTAAAAATGTTTCGTACCTCTTCATTACAAGCTGTGCTTCAAGGTCACGGGTAAACTCCAAAACAACCGATACAACAATTAAAATTCCGGTCCCGCCGACAGCAAGGTTGGCGACACCAACGAAATTTTGGAAAAATGATGGCAAGATTGCAATAAGCCCAAGAAAAATAGCACCCGCCATTGTGATTCTATTCAAGACATACCCCAAATATTTTGTCGTTTGACTCCCGGGACGAAAACCGGGAACAAAGCCGCCGTTTTTCTGCAGGTTTTCGGAAATCTTTTCCGGATTGAAAACAATTGCCGTATAAAAGTAAGTAAAACCGAAAACAAGCAAGAAATAAACGGCGTTATAAAGAAAAGATTGGGGATTGAATGCCGTTGCGGCTTGAGTCGCAAGTTGAGCCAGCTTCGGATTAGGAACTCCGGACAAAAATTGACCCATTAAAGACGGAAGTAGGACAAGCGACACCGCAAAGATAATGGGTATCACTCCCGCTTGATTTAACCGAAGCGGCAAATACGAAGAAGCTAATGTTGCCCTTCCGACACGGCGCGCATAATTAATGGGTATCTGCCGCGTTGCCTCATTCATAAATACTATAAGTCCTATAATTACAAGCGCGAGAGCGGCAAAAATAGCCAGTTTGAGTAAATCCTCACCCGTAAAGGTTGCCGCCGATTGTCCCAAAACGACGGGGAGTCTTGCAACAATACCCGCAAAAATCAAAAAAGAAATGCCATTGCTTATCCCATACTCGGTTATTAGCTCTCCAAGCCACACCGAAATCATCGCTCCGGCAGCCATCGTCACAACTAGGGCAAAAATAGCAATGGGGGAGAGAGTGGTTATCACCCCTTGGGAACGCAAGAGCGTATACATACCGAAAGCTTGCAAGAGTGATAAGGGTATCGTTAAAATCCTTGTATACTGGTTAATTTTCTCCTGGCCAAACTCTCCTTCTTTCGACAATTCTTCCAGTGACGGAATTACATAACTAAGAAGCTGCATAATAATCGATGCGTTGATGTAGGGGGTCAGTCCAAGCGCCATAATGGAAAAATTGGCAAGTGTTCCGCCCGAAAATACATCCAAAAGCGAAAGTAAGGGACTGCCAAAAAACAAAGCCTGAAGAGACGCCCTGTCTATACCGGCAGCGGGAATGTGGGATATTAGCCTATAAACCACAAGCACACAAGCCGTTATAAGCACTTTTTTTCTAATGTCGGGGGATTTTAATGATTTTGAAAAAAAGGAAATTATCTGGGATAACATTTTTAATTACTTAACAATTTTTCCTCCTGCTTGCTCAATCTTTTTTGCTGCGGATTTTGAAATAGGCAAATTTATTGTCAGCTTTTTAGAAACTTCCCCGTCTCCCAAGATTTTAATTCCATATTTTTCGGCATCTGACTTATCAACAATTCCCTTAGAAGCCAAAGAATCGATATCGACAATTTCATTTGCTCCAAAGATAGCCAAAAGATGCAAATTAACGACCAACGGCTTTTTTCCGCCTTTAAATTTTCCCTTACCGCGTCTTAGGGGAAGTCTTTTAATGAAGGATTTCTTCATCTTAACTCCCTCGAAAAGGATATTAATTTTCCCCCTTGATTTTTGTCCTTTTTGTCCGCGACCGGTTGTATGGCCTCCCTTTCCGGATCCGTATCCGCGACCGCGTCTTTTTTTCGATTTCGTGGTCAATTTTGCTAATTTTTTCTGCATATACAAAATGCGTCAAGTAATTAAACCTTCAATACAATAGTTTCATTTATTGTGCAATTTTTTGTTTTTATCCAGTTTAGATATAAGTTTCAGTGCTTCCAAAGTCGCATAGACATTTGAAATTTTATTGCTGCTTCCCAAGATTTTTCCGACGGCATCTCTAATACCAACCGCCTCCAAAACCACCCTCACCGCACCTCCAGCAATAATTCCCGACCCGACCGGAGCCGGTTTTAACAATATTTTTGCGGCAGAAAATTTCGCGTAGGCTGAATAGGGAATTGTTTGACCTTTAAGTGAAACTTTTATAAATTTCCTCTTTGCCTGCGAGATCGATTTGCGTATCGCGCTTGATACATCGGGAGCCTTGGCAAGTCCTATCCCGACTTTCCCTTTCTTGTCTCCAACAACGACAAGTGCTGAAAATCTGATAGTATTTCCACCTTTGGTTTTTTTTGAAATCCTCCGGATTTCAACAACCGTTTCTTCAAACTCCTTTTCAGGAAAAATGTAGCTTCCTCTGTTCATTAAAATTTGAGTCCTCCTTCCCTTGCTCCATCCGCCAAAGCTTTTATGCGTCCATGATATTTATAGCCACCGCGATCAAAGACGACACTTTTTATCTTTTTTTTGCTTGCTTTTGCGGCAAGTAAAATTCCAACCTGATAAGCTCTGTACTCTCCGGGCCGAAGTGTATTTTGTTCCTCCTTCACCAAGTCTTCCCCGGGTTTATCGGAGTCACTTTTTGTACTTGACTTAGTAATCTTACCGAAAACTGCAGTTTTTTTGCTCAAGATTTCCTTTTCGCTGGCTGCTGCTAAAGTTACGCCTTCTTCATCATTAATAACCTGGGCGTAGACTCCCTTATTGGAACGAAAAACGGTAAGCCTCGGTTTTACCTTAGTACCGAATATTCCGGATCTTACCTTTTTTACCCTTCTTGCAAATGATTTTGATTTTCCTGTCATATACTTATGCTGTGGCACCGGCAACCCTTGCGGCTTTACCGGCTTTTCTTCTTATCACTTCATCGTCATACTTTATGCCCTTCCCTTTATAAGGTTCGGGCGGGCGGACTTCTCTTATTTTCGCCGCAATCTGTCCTACAATTTCTTTATCTACCCCGGAAACAATAATTTTACTCTTTTCGACCTCAAATTCTATTCCCTCCGGTGCCTCTATTTCAACAGGGTGAGAATAACCAACCGTCAATTTTATTTTCCTATCCGACGTCTCGGCTCTATACCCCGTACCAACAAGTTCAAGGGTTTTGCTCATGCCTTCACTAACACCTTTAATCCAGTTATTGACTAATGCCGTATAGGTTCCGAAAAGTGCCTTTGACTGCTTGTCCGATTTTACATGTGCAAGGGATATTTGCCCCCCGTCTACTTTGATTTCGATATCTGCCGGAATTTCTTTCTCCAAACTGCCTTTTTCTCCTGAGAAACTTAGCTTCCTTCCTTCTAAATTAACGCTCACACCTTTTGGTATTTCTATAGATTGACTTTTTGCTTTGCTCATTAAATTACCTCCGCAATAATTTCACCTCCGAGCCGTTTTTTTACGGCTTCGTCGGAAAACATTACTCCCTTAGGAGTAGTGATAAGAAAAAGCGATGGTCCTTTCCTTTTCTCCAAATCATCAACACTCCAATATACTCTAAGACCCGGGCTAGAAACTAATTTCATGTCCATTAAGACGGGATTCTTTTTTGAAAAATTGATTTTAACCGTAATCTTAG
>Ga0209431_10004598_pt1 | contig 10819 bp, 23 predicted proteins | sample RifCSP13_3_FD_184021 | JGI IMG/M metagenome (GOLD analysis project Ga0209431, IMG submission 184021) | Soil microbial communities from Rifle, Colorado - Rifle CSP2_sed 13_3 (SPAdes) (version 2) | ecosystem: Environmental > Terrestrial > Deep subsurface > Rock core/Sediment | place: Rifle... | reverse complement strand
ATCTGGCGGTACTCGGCAATGTGGTCCGGGGCGCTGGCCTGGGTGAGGGCGTCCGCCAAGTCGATCTTGACCAGCGGCGTCCGGTCCAGATTCAAGCAAGTGTCGCAGCCGTACACCTCACCCTGTCCGCCAACATGGGCGCGGTTGAAGCTGTCCGGCGCAAACACTTTGCCGCACCAGTAGCATTTCTCAGTCCGGGGCGTCATGGCCTGTAAGCAGTTGCCGCAAATCGAGTGGCTGATTCCGCTGACTCCCTGGCCGTCTTTGCTCCCAAGCGGCTTTTGGCACCAGGCGCAAACAATGTAGAGGACGGTCTGCCCGTCTTGCACAGTGCCCACGGCCACAACCCTCTTGACTTCCGGCTCTCCATTCGTGATACTGATGGTGTCTACTTTCATTTGGTTTTCCTCCTGTTGGCCTCGGCGGTACCAGCGCCGGGGCTATTTCCTTTTCCAACCTTGCTCACTGGGACAACACTAATCGTGCGTATCTTGATTTTGCCCTTTCGTTGCGACAGGCACGACATAGCCGCCGACCCCGCCAGTTCAGCGTGTTAAGCAGATCGAATGGGTGACCATGCGGACAATGTGTTTTGCGCGCGTTGACCGCTACAATGCTAACGCCTCGCAAAACATTCACTCTGTGAGTGACCGCTTCCAAGTGGGATGGATTGACACAGGAGCGGTTCCTGCATTTGTGGTCAATGTCATATCCATCTGGCACGGCTCCCTTAAAATGACGGTATGCCCAAATGTGAGCGTAGTCATCCTGAAAGCGCCCATAACCATCGACTGACAGTGCTCCCGTCCAAGCCCAACAGCCGGATGGGGTGACTACTGTATTTCCCTGAAACCTACGTGTGTTCGTATCTGACATGACACTATTTAACCACAACTTGGACAGACTGTCAACTAGGTAATCTGACCATTTTTTACAATAGAAAAGCCCCGAAGCAAATTACGCTTGCGGGGCTTACGAATAAACTAGGACGGATTGGTTAGGCGGCGGCTTGGCTCACCTTCTGTTTAACTGTCCACTTCCCTTTGCCTGGGTCTTTGCGGTAAGCCTTGATGACTTCTTTAAGCTGTTCCTCGTCAAGCCACGTCTGCCACTTGTCTTTACGGATCACGCGCACGTAACCGGATGACGCCCACCGGCTAAGTGTCGAATGGGAGATGCCGTAAAGCCGTTGGGCTTCCGACAATGTAATGCCCCCTTCCGGCGCGGGCGGCGGCGGCGTACGATCGCGTCTGTTCAGTTGCTCCACTCTGTCCACCATTTCTGCCACACTATTACTGTTTTCAGCCAACTTGTACAGTTCATCCACACTAATTATTTTCGGTTTCGCCATCTCGCCCTCCTGTGTTTGGAGTGCCGAGACCCAGAATCGAACTGGGGACACGTAGATTTTCAGTCTACGTTATCTGCGAACCTGCAAAGATTATAACATGGACTTAGTTCTCCCGTAAACCATGTGCAAGGGTGAAAACCGGTTATGCTGTTCGGAAAGCCGCGCGGTGTTCAGGTGGCGATAAATGAGCGTTGTGTCCATGTTGGCGTGTCCCATGATCTTTTGCAAAGCGGTAAAGTCTCCGTTCCACTGCGTTCCGAATGTATGCCTGAGCGTCTTGGAACTGCCGGGTACGTGAGAGTCCCTAAAGGCCTGTTTTACTTGAACTCTTAGCCACCACAACGAGCACCGAATTGGCAAGAAGGGGAGTATCGCGCGGTACGTTTCAATACCCACGGGTACGATGTGCTGGCCCGACTTGCCGTCAACATGAGCGATCCAACCTTCCGGCGTTTCTTGAAAATTCCCTGGTTGAAGTCTGTACAACTCTCCCACCCTGCACCCTGTATCCGCCAAAAACAGTAGAGATGCCTTGACCATCGGCTTGTGCGGGTAGCGTAACAGTTGGTCCAGTTCGTCGGCAGTAAGAAAGCGCGGATTCTTTTTGTGGCGCTTTGGCGGCTCTACATCTTCCATCGGATTAGAGCGGATCAGCCTGCGACGTTTCAAGAACCGATAAAGCGCATGCAGTGAACGGTAGTAGCCCATCCGACGCTCATCACCACACGTCAAATTAGCAAGAAACGCTTCTATCTTGGCGCACCGGATCGGGAGAGACGGGCAAGACGCCGCAAACGGGTCTAAGGTGACACGGTAGAACCGCAAGGTAGTGGGGGACAACCCCTTCCCTCCACGTGACACCAAGAACGAGTCAACGGCAGCCGAAGTTCGCACGAGCACCGCCTGTTGTGAGTGCGCTTACTATATCAAATACACCGTTCGCTTCGCAAACTTTCATTTGTACTAATCACTTATTCGCAACGTGGTCAAACTGGCCTATTGCATCTTCGTCCAAGTTAGTCTATCATAGGTCATCTGGGGCGGAAAGTGGTGAGAGTTCGGGGTGAAAACGGTATGAGCCGCTTCTTGGCCCGCTGTAGCCCCCCAACGGAGCGGTGAATGTGAGAATCGAAGCTGACTTCTCTTGCAGCCAGACATGGCGCGACTTCTATTCGGGGCCGGGTTTGAAACCCGGCCCGAGTAATATGCATTTTTTGCATAATGCTCAATCCCATACACCTCTCCCCTCAAGGGAGACCCTTTGCACCTGCGCCAATTGCTACCACAACCTGGGAGAACATTGCGCTTGCCGGGAGATCGAGGATATGGCTTATCAGGACTGCCCAGACTGGTGGCCCGAGGAGAGAAAATGGTGACAAGCACAGTACCGATGCTTGATGATGCTTTGTCCTACGCCAAAATGGGCTTCCCTGTGTTTCGGCTGGGCGTTAAACTGAAAGTTCCTCTTGCCAAAACGAATGGATTGTTAGACGCCACGCTAGACGAGACGAAGCTAAAAGAATGGTGGGCCGGAATCCCATACAACATCGGATGTAATCCGCCTGTAGATATTGCCATTCTTGACGTTGACATGAACCATGAGAATCAGGCGAATGGCATAGCTTCTCTTAAAACATTCACGGACCAGTTTGGGGACTTGCCAAAGACGCGAACACACAGAACAGGCGGCGGCGGGTTGCATCTGTTCTTCCGTCTCCCCAAAGGTATCACCTTACCTAAGCCGGACACTGAGATAGCGCCGGGACTGGAGATCATCACTAACCGTCATTATGTCGTACTCCCCCCGTCTATCCACCCGTCAAGCAAGCCTTATGAGGTAATCTCGGACTCCCCTATCGTTGACATCCCCACTTGGTTGTTGCTGGCAACGCAAACCAAGATTCAGCAGTCCCAAGCCGTCGCTCGGCAACCAGCGACCGATGGGGTCAAAGACATACCACATCACCAAAGGGACATTCGGCTTACCAGTATCGCCGGGACTTTGCGCAATCAAGGCCTGGACGGCGAAGAACTGTGTATGACCTTGCAGGCCATCAACCTGAAACGGTGCGACCCGCCATGTGACGAATCCCAAGTGAGAAAAATTGCGAATAGTATTTCCCGTAAGCCAATAAATGGCCCCCCCGTACCCCCCGTATTAACGTACACACATATATATGTGCAACAGCCAATTCCGTAGGCACGGAACGCAACAAAAACGCAACAGATTTCGCAACAAACGGAGTTACGGACGCACAAGAAACGCAACAACCTCTTTCGGAGCGCATTGAAAACTGGGTGAGGGGTTCAAACGCATGGTTTCTGACAGACGAACTTGACCGTGACTTGGGGATTTCCGCTACCACGGACAAGAACAACCGCCGGGAGGTGATGTTGCGGCTTGAAGCTAAGGGAGTTGTGGAACGGCACGCCAAAGAAAACAAGAAATGGCGGTTCGTTAATAATGCTTTCGTGAAGATCAACTTCAAGTCTAGCGAGACAGTTCCGGCCCTAGACGTGAAATTCCCGTTAGAGTTAGAGCAGTTGGTGAAGGTTTTCCCCGGCAATCTCGTGGTAGTGGCTGGAGCGACAAACTCAGGAAAGACGGCCATGATGCTTGATTTCATTTATCGGAATCAGGCGCATCGGCTCCCGATGTATTACTTTTGCTCAGAAATGGGTGATTCTGAACTCAAAAATCGTTTGTCCATGTTTGATGACATATCGTTAGAGGATTGGAATTTTACCGCGATTGACCGAAGTACCAATTTTGAGGATGTCATAGTTCCAGACGCGATCAACATCGTGGATTTTCTTGAACTGACTGAGGAAATGTGGGTAGTTAATACCCACTTGACGGCGATATGTAAACGAATCGGGTCAGGTTTGGCTATTGTGTGTATCCAAAAAAAGGTCGGGGAGAAGTGGGGCCGGGGCCAAGAGTTTTCGGCTGAGAAGTCCAAACTGTATTTGAGCATGGATGAGAACAGGGTGACGGTTACAAAAGGGAAAAGCTGGGCGGTCCGTGGCTTTAACCCCAACAATCTGTTTACTCGATTCACTGTCGTTGACGGATGCAGGCTAAGGCGGACGGGTGAGTGGCAAAAGAAGACGATGAACGGCTATGAGGTCGTGAAAATACCGCAACAACCACCGCAACACGGAACGCAACAAAAACGCAACAGTGAGGATTTTGATGATTTCGACGTTTAGGGAATGTCCTCGCTGCGCCGGGGAGTCAACGTTTCGGGAGCGTCATCTAAAGTGCGTCCGGTGCGGATTGGAATACGCTGTCAATGGCACGATGCTTAATGACAAATGGCGGCTTCCGGCTGACGAGAGGGAGGTATTTATAGAAGTCTGGCAGAACGTTGGGAAGCCAGCGATTGAGGGCGTGCCCCAGGCTGACTTAGGTGAATTGCTAGATCGGGCGCAATCCAAAGAAACAGTATTGGCAGTTCTAAATTGGTTTAAGGGAGTGTGACATGGACGTATTCGTATGCGCTGAAGAACAGACGATAGCTCAGAAATGGGGAAACGTAATCGCTAAGGCATGTTGCGATGATTTCTATTTTGCGATGGGTTTGAAAACCGGCGCGACCGTGTATTTTGGTTCGGCTAAGGTCAACGGTGACTGGGTGCATTTGAATAGTGTCAACACTTCTGGTGGCTGGGCGGGATTGAATGGAACTCAGTTACTTGATAATCGTGATAGCGAGTTCGACCGGGGCATGGACGTTCACATCTCGGCGATTGCGTGGGTAGCTGATGCCCCACATGGGAGCTAGTCGGTGACCCAATGCCCCCGTTGCCACAACCCAATGAGACCGGACCCGGAAAAAGACTTAGCCTGCGGCTGGTGCGGCTATGTCCACTGCCGGACGGTATTTACCACCGGCAACCAGGAGAGCCACAAGGTTAGATTCTCCTGCTGGCGCGGGGTCTGCGATAGCTGCCCAACTGATGATTGTTTGGAGTCTCGGCACGCCGCAAAACGGCAGACCAGCAGGCATGCGGAACTCCAAAATCAGGGCATCGGCGGCAAAACAGGCATCCAACCTAGTCCGGCAAAAGCGACAAGCCCCAAATTGAGTGGTCGGGCGTGGGTACTCTGGAGACTACAGGTTATGAGAGGGAGAGCATGAGCGTTCCAGCGGTCGAAATCTGCCAATATTGCAGAGCATGGCGTAATGGGCGGTGTACCCAGCGCAACGAGGAGACGCCCTACAACGAAACTTGCTTTTGGTGGCAGGGTAAGACGGAATGAAGAGATCACCTTTGCGCCGGACACCGATCCGCAAGGTGAGTACAAAGCAGGCGGCGCGCAACCGGGAGCTTGCCAGGATACCACCCCCGCCTGATGGCCGTTGCGAAAGTTGTCATAATCTGCCCGATTGGAGAGGGTTAGGCAAACATCACATACTCAAGCGGTCGCAAGGTGGTACGGACGTGCGGAGTAACCTGGTATGGCTCTGTGGCGTTTGCCATTCGTCTGCCCACCATATCCGGGAGACGTGAAGAAGCCCACCTGTTGAAGGGTGGGCTTGCCTGTTTGCCTAGTGGTTAGCGCAAATAGTCGTTATGCAATTCCATCATTGTTTCGTTGGCGTGCGCTGGTCGGGATATGACATCAATCTTGTGAACCATCCCTTGGTATCTCGCCCATCTATAGGCTTTGTCTTCTGCTTCTTTATCGTCTTTCGCCTCAAATATAAACCTGGCAGAAGGGAATTTGTCACCGGCATACATGATGACGCACATAGCGTAACGTTGCAGTGTCATTTCCTCTTCGCCTCCATTTTCTTTTCCTCGGCCAGTTTGTCAATGGCCGCTTCTGAGTAGTTTCGGAGTAGCGCAGCTTCGGCGGACGTAAACCCCTTTTTGATAGCGTACAGGTAACGGGCCTGTTTGCGCTTGTTAGCTTTGGCCGGGTCCGTTGCCCGGCGCAGATCGTCAAGGTTCATAGTGCCTCCTCATTTTTGGCGTAGACCGGGACACAATGCACGTTGCGGTGGATGATAGAGCACCATCCGGCCACAACGCAAGCGTCTGTTGGCAACCCATAAATTTCGCCCCGGCTGACAAGGTGATTGTGGTAGTGTAGGCAATGGGCGCGCTCACAGTCTGGCGCGCTGCCGCATTTGTTACCGATTTTGGTTAGCGTGCGGCTGGTAGTTTCCATAATATTTCCCTCCCTAAAGGTTATTCCGTACTACCGACCGCCGATAAGGTAAGTCGGCGGTTTCGTCTCAATTTTCAGAGACTCATCAGGGTAGCTAGCGGAGGCAAGTGTGAGTGTGAGTGTGGTTTTGCCATCGGGCGAATTGGCAGAAGTGGCACGAAGTTAGCTTATCGGACATGACAACCTCGTTGGCTCGTTCCAAGCGGTGATAATCGGTCTCGTAAGGTATGGCGGCGTCTCTGTCTCTTGTGCTGTTCGGGTGTGGTGTATAGTTCGTGCAATCCATTTTCCTTTTCTCCTTCCCGCTCCTGTCCGGGGTCGGTGCACCGGTCTAGGATGGGATAGTCACCACGTCCCCGCTCTCCTCGTCAGTGTATCGGCCCGACAGAGCGACATCAGACCAGTTCGACCATGCGTCGAACCGCCATACGTAGCGTCCCTCTATGGTCTCGCCACGCGACGACTGGCCGACTATTCGCGCGGCACGGTCAGCAGGTATCCCCGCTGCGGTGAACCGCTCCACTGTGCGCTGTATGAGATCGTCTCTGTACTTCACCGGATTTCCCATTTCCTTTTCTCCTGTCTCCCGCCCCTGTCCGGGGTCGGTGCCTGTCAGTGAGGTGGGCCGTTCGGCGCTGCCGGTACTGTGCTAGTCCCTACAGGGTGAGGTTGTCTGGTCTGCCGTAGCCCCCAGGTGTACCACCTCTGTCCAGACTAAGCGGGCCTCGGTGCCTCTACCACTACCCGCCCCGCTGACAAACACTATCATATAGCACGCTCAAAACACTGTCAATACCAATAGCATACGGTTTCAGGCACGAGTTTACACGGTTTCAGGCGTCAAAACTCACTATTTTGTCAGGCACGAAATTATCTGGTTTCCGTGTAAGATTATCAACACGGAAAAGGGTAGAAAAGGTGATGTTGACACTCCATCGTGTGGTGACTACAATAGAGCCATGACAGAGACCGAGATACTCACGGTATTGGTAGACAACCGGCACGAGCTGCGCTCCCTGATCCGCCGGATAGGTGATGCCACGCTAACAATCAATGGGGAGTCCTACCCGGCCCAGGACGTGCTCAAAATAGGTGAGCTCACACTATCAGAGTGGCTGCCCCTCCTGGACGCTTCAGCCAGAACGAGGATACAATCTAACAGTGATACTACCTCTCAGAAAGGTGAGTCCAACATTCCGTCTCTATCCAGTATCGTAGAGCTATGGGGGTAAGGGTATGCCGGGTACGTTCGCCATAACGTGCAAGGCACCTCAGGACCTGCGCGACGCAATCCACCAAATGGCAACCGCGCAACAACTCTCCGTCAACCAATTCGTCTTTAACATCCTCCAATCCTACGTGCTGACAGGCAAGGCCGACAGTTTACCTAGCGTTAGTTACTCCAACACGCCTAATTCACGCCAATTAGCTATGCAACAACTCGATTCCTCGGCTCCCGCGCTCATCAAAATTCTGCTGGATAAGGCCCAAGCTGGTGACCGTGAGAGCGCGATCTACTGCCTAGATAGACTGATGGGCAAGCCCCGGCAGCAGGTGGATCAGCGCACGATCACGGCTAATCTGACAGGTGAGGAGTTCGCACGCCTGTTGGACCAGGCTAGATGCGTGAGTCAGGCACAGTCCCAGGCACTGCTTAACAACGGATACCCCCAGGGGGTATCGCTAGGCACGGAAGGCACCGAAAATGCCGGGGAAACGCAAGCCATACCCCACACTTTAGGCACGGATACCCCCCTCTAGGCACAGGCTCGCTTGTCATAATGCTTATTGTGCGCCCCAAAGCAGACCGACTGCCCACGCCTAAACTACGAAGGGATAGGCACGGGCGCGGCGTCCTCCACTATAATTCCACCTCACCTGGAATTTTTATATAGAAATCGCTTGTCAGGCAGTGTACCGTTAGTGTACTGTGTAAATATGGGGATAAAAGAAGGTATGCTAGCCATAACGATTCGGTTAACTCGGCAGACGTGGGCCGTGCTTGAGAAAGAGGCGTTAGAGCAAGAGATAGTGGGGGACAATGGGGAGCCGAGTGTTCGATTGTTGATACAGCGGAAGATGGAGAAGTACGCTGAGGTCAAAGGTGATTCGAGGCGTATCCAGACAGTACACCGCAGTTTGCCGGGGTCTCCACCTACGCAGTACACCGCCAGTACACAGCCTAAAGAGATGACGGAATACGAGAAGATCATGGCGTTGCCCACGGTACAGTTGAGAACGCACTATGTTAAGGGGACGGAGTTGAAGCGGCTGAATCCGAGGACGAAGTTATATGAGCGGGTGGTTGCGCCGGAGACGGACTTCGAAGGGAACCTGGTCATCGAGTGAGGGCAGCAAAGAATGAAGATAAGAAACGCTCAGGGGGTGTTTACGTGAATGAGCTAACCTTCGGTCCCGAAAGCCCAAAGTTTGAGTTCGATAATGCGTTGATTAAGCCACTACGCAACCCTATCCGTACATTTTCATGCCCTCGAGGACACACCTGGACTGCTGAGTTTTCCACTTGTGTCATAGCTTCTGGCACCGATAAGCAGGGTGCTTATCAGGAACTACGCAGGATTGACATTTGCCCCATCTGCTATATCGAATGGGTGGGTCGGAACTGCGGGGGAGTGAAAGAGGTATGAAACTCCATGTTACCTTGGCGGTCTTGGCGTTTGGCTTTCTGTTTTTGGGTTTTTTGTTTTTCCGACAGGATGTACTGAACCGACAGCCGGAGTACAGGCAGGATGAAGTAAGTGCGATAGTGCGGACTCACCTTGACAAACGGTTTACGGGGAACTTCCACGAGGCTGGCTAAGCGGTGACATATCAGGGTGACGACAAGTGGTCCGGGGCGTCTACCTCTACTGCCGGCGGCGCAAGCGTGTACTGGAATTTTTATGAGAAGTCCCGCACTGTTGAAGTAGTGCGGGTTGAGTAAAGGAAGGGTACCGAGTATGCCGAATAAGAAGTGGCGTCCCGGAGGATGGAAGAATCCGTACAAACGCTCTAGAATTGCTGATACTGACGATTTAGAGTTTGAATACTCTGCCGGACTTTTTGAGGCGGGTGCTGACGCCATGCTAGATGCGCTACTGAAATGGGGGCAAAGAATCCCGTCTAACACGTCCGTTCTTCATGTGCCCATCATGCGAGGGACTACGAGGACTGTGATCTATATTCCTGACGAGGAGAAAGATTAGTGGACGCTTCCCCTGAATACATCAAAATGTGCGAGAAGGCGGTTGCGCTACAATCGCTTCATAAGGTAGACAAATCGAGAGATGAGTGGTATGAGTACATCCCCAGAACCGATGTTGAAGATATGGTGGGCGGCTTTGACTGGAATAAAGCAATATTAGTTTGGCTTCCCCGGCAGGACCAGTTGCAGGAGATGGTAGGTGGCTATCACGAAGATGAGCATCAACATGTGTCCTTGCTCCACAATTTCGACACATTCCTCGATTTTCTTTCCGTCCCCAATCCATATCATTCTATGGAGCAACTATGGCTGGGTTTCGTGATGCACGAAAAGTACAAGAAGCATTGGAACGGGGAAGATTGGGTCGATTCCCCAGGTTTTCAGTATGTGCAAGATGCTGCAAATTTCCTTGACGATGCCCCTGTGCCACTAGAAGGCCGGATATTTGACGATGAGGACGGGGCGTTATGATAGTTATTGAGTTTGATGCAGACTTTAAGAAGTTACTGCGTGATCCACGTTTCTTCCGTAGGTGGGATGGGAATCAAGAGTGGGAAAAAGAGTACTCCGACTTTCCAGAGGTTATTGGTGTTATAGTAACCTCTAATGGATATGAACCCGTCATCTTTGGCACATCATTTAAAAAAAAGAAAGAGGAAAGGTTAAGGTTTACGGAGCAGCAGAAGACGCTCTTGATAGAGGCAAGGTGAACATCCCATGAAAGACTCTCTTGCGGCCACGGCGGTACTGCTTGTTCTGTTCGTGCTGGCTCTCATGTTTGGCAACATGGTCTTGGAGCTCCTGGACGAAGGTGCATGGGTCAGGGGCGCGGTGGGGATTGTCGCTACGTTTGGGATGCTGGCTTTGTGCGCCCTGGCGGTTTATGAAGTCAGGCGTACCAGTAAGAAGTGAGGGTATTGCAATAGAACAACCGTAGTGTTACAATCCGCTTCAAAGAGGGGTGCATTTCTGCACCCCTTTTTGTTTTGTGGAGACAAATGACACTTGCGCTGGATGATGTTAAACTTATCTCCTCCGCCTACACCGATTCCTCCACGCCTGAAATCAACACACTCAAGGC
>Ga0209431_10004597_pt1 | contig 10819 bp, 14 predicted proteins | sample RifCSP13_3_FD_184021 | JGI IMG/M metagenome (GOLD analysis project Ga0209431, IMG submission 184021) | Soil microbial communities from Rifle, Colorado - Rifle CSP2_sed 13_3 (SPAdes) (version 2) | ecosystem: Environmental > Terrestrial > Deep subsurface > Rock core/Sediment | place: Rifle... | reverse complement strand
GAATCCCCTAACTCCTTCCGCAGTCGCTTGACCGTTTCCACCGTTTCTTTTGAAACCTGGGGGTTATATACCCTTACCGCAAGATTCTTAAGCTTCCCGGCTTTAACAAGCGGAAACACAAGCCTGACTCTTTCCACAGCTTCTTTAACTTCAGGCCCGACCGTAATTCCGATCTGTGAAAGCCAGAAATCTAAAAGAACCTTTTTATCTTTCCTTTCCGCCCAGAAAGGATCCTTTATCGCCTCATACAATATGTTTACCGCTTCTTTGACGACTTCAGATTGAATTTTGGGGACGTGACAGAGACCTTCTTTGTAAACGGTGGTTAGACTTCCGGTCATTGCCGAGGCCGCAATCATTTCCGGATTCCCGGTTATCATGGAGCCTGTTGAAAGGGGAAGCCTGACTCCGTATTTTTTCTTTAAACTGGTGGGGATAAAAGGGCCCTGGGAGAAAAGCCTTCTTCTGTGAAGGCGGTTACTTGAAAGATCAGGCTGTACCGAGGCAACATCGGAAAAATTAAGAAGGGTATGCTCCTGTTCTGCCCGGTCCAAAACTCTGCTATGTCCCAAAGAAGGTTTCTTAAAAGGAATTTTCTGATTTTCAACAAGGCTCGCAATTCGCTCGGGGTGGTTGAGAATCGTTAAGGCATAGAATCTGCTTTTTTCCGCCTCCTCGATAATCTCTTTGGGCATTTTGACAATCCGAAGGCCGTGATAAAACTCGCGGGGAACGGTGAAGGAGGGGAGGGGTTTAACCCCCATTGTTGCCTCCTCCCAGCTAATGTCGTGCCCCTCGCTTAACTTAATATATAAAATTCTCTGCAGATTAAATCTCTGTCTTGCGGTTTTGAGATTCACAGGGGGTTCAATCAGTTCCGAGAAGCTTAAGTCCTTTACCTCACGTGCTACTTCGGGATAAAGGCTGCTTAACTGGGCCAGAGTACTCTTCTTTTGCACAAATATTTTTAAACCGAAACGGACGTGAAGTCAATGTGTGAAAAAGAAAAGACAGTTGCAAAGTGCTTGTTTAAGGAATCCTTTGATATTCGTTGGGCACTACAACCACCCCTTCATATTCCCGGAAGAAATTTCTTTCGTGCAACAGGCCCGCATCCATTCCGCTTCCGGCAACCTTGACATTATCGATAAGAACGGCCGCGTCAACTCTCGGGTCCAACACCTGCATGGGAACTCCCCTTAGAATTACAGAGACAACGGCCCTTGAACCCGGCCCCACAAGACCGAATATTTTTTTGATTGTGTTACCCCTTTCCACGCTGTCGTCGACAATCAAAACTTTCTTGTCCCTTAATGATTCCGGGACCTCAACCGTCTTTCCGCCCGCCTGGTGATACTCGCACTCGAAAGGATGATCGCTATAGCCCTGGAGACGCGCCAGTCTATGGAAAGGGGCCCTTCCTCCCCAGAGATTAACTAAAACTGCATCATAATCGGAGAGTTTGTTTCTTTGGGAAAGATCGGAATAGTAATGATCCATATCAACAGGGGTGATATAGGAGAATACATTGTGATAAATAAGGTAAATCATCTTGGAATGCGGCAGGAAGGGGACATAAGGGGGGATTTCTTTTGGGACGCCCAGTCGCTCTGCCATGGGTATTTTTAATAAAATATCGTGAAAATGTCAAGTCGGAGATGGTACAATACAAATTACGGTCGCGTGGCTCAGCGGTAGAGCGCTTCGTTCACATCGAAGAGGCCGAAGGTTCGATCCCTTCCGCGACCACCATAAAAAAACCCTCCGGAAGAAAATGCTGCTTTGGTAAGCAAACAAGTTCCCCCAGAGGGTGTTGCACACGGATTGGCCTAAGCAGTTGTCAAAATCAGCACCAGAAGCCAGATGCAAAGGCCCAGTAAGGAAAACATGAACCAGGTCTGAACAACATGGCGCTCGACCAGTCGGATCGTAACCTCCTCCTCACTTGAGACCCGGTAATCTGCGCTAGTTGTAGATGGTTCCCATCTGCCTCCGGATATTTCCTGCGGTCCGAGGTGGAAGTAGGTCGATCCAGACCAGCCCAGGGGGAGCTCTTCAGAGACTGCAAAAATCGCAGCTTCGTCTTCCTTGATAAGGTAGAAGTCTGCGTAGTCTACCGCCTCCAGCGTGACTGTTTCTGCCTCGATGACGATGGCCCGGTCCGTCTCGAATGCCAGATCCTTACCGGTCATGACGACGTCCGCGTTTGCCTCCGAACCGCTGACAATCACTCCCAGAAACACCAGGAGGGTCCAACAGAGCACCCAAAGCCGCTTCAGGCTCATTACTCTCTCCTTTCAGTATGGTTTTCTACCCAAGCGGGTATCTCTCCGAGTACTTAAAAAAATGCCCAGAAAACTACCCACTTAGATAAAATCCCCAGAACAAATTAATGTGCAAGAAAGGTGAAACAACAGGCACGCAAATTGGCTTTGTATCGACCTTTCAAGGCTGAATAGTACCTCCGTTGGCCTCCAAAGTCAAGTTATAGGATTATGGGAAAAATGTGGCGGATTTGATAGAATGAAGTACAAAATGAATAAGAATAAACTTCTTTTTTGGGCCGCCTGGGTTCTTTTGGTTTCCATGGTCCCTTTGACCATTCTAAATGGAACGGGCATGCCACTTGCAACCTCCCCGGTTTTACTTGCAAACCTTGCCCAAAGAGTCCTGGGTCTTTTAGTTTTCGTCCTTCTTTTCTCTCAGCTTATGATAGGCGCCAATATGCATTGGTTTATAGACAAACTTGGGGCCTGGGTATTCAAATTCCATATCGTTGAAGGGGTGACAATATACACGCTTGTCGTATTGCACACGATAGGGTTTCTTCTTTTCAACTATTTCAGCGGAAAAGGGTTTGACCCTTTCTATGTTTTCCTCGGTTTCTGTATTCTTTGCGAGAACGCGACTGAACTGCTGTATACATTGGGACGCATTTCATTTTGGCTTCTTACCATCGCGGTTTTTGCCGGTCTTCTTAGGACTGCAACCCCGTTCTTAAGAATTCACTGGAGAAAGTTCCACGTATTGAACTACCTGGTATTTTTGCTTGTGGGTGTTCACGGTTTCTTTGTGGGAACAGATTTTAGAACCATGCCGTTTTTCATTGTAGGTGCGGGAGCGTATTTATTTGTTCTCATGATAGTTATAAAAAGAGCCCTCATAAGTTACAAGAGGCAATGGGACTAAAATGAGAGTTTATTACAAAATATAAGATATGAGAAAGCATATTTCTTCGTAAAGATAGATGTTCTACCATAACAAGTTCAGCTAGTACAATAAGTATCATGGTTTCGGTACTATTAAACTATTGACAAGCAACAATCCATGATTTAAAAGTAGTTGTGAATCTTCAATATGTATTATTCGTTTTAGGAACGATAAATCCGCCAAATATGAGCAGTTTTTTAGTCAGAAAGGGGGTGAAAATATATGAATGTTAAAAAATTAGTTATAGGAGCAGCAGCAGGCGTATTAATGCTTGCTAGCTCAATATTACCTACCTTGGCAACCTCACCTTTCGTTGCTGACCTTTCAAGTAACAACTGGAGGGTGTTCAATATCAACGCAAATGAAGCGAAGCTGTGGGATATTAACAAAGCACCGTCTTTGGAAGCGGGGCTTGGGTTTACATTTAACACGCTTTCTACAGGTTGGTATTCGGTTTATCTTAATACTAACTATGGCGACCTTTCGGATAAGTCAACCATTATAGCGAACGCAAGTTGGGCAAACAGCACAGATTACGTAAATCGTAATGGAACCCCCGATGGCGCTTTTTTCCGCCTTTATTTCCAGGCGGCACAGGGTAACTACACTTCCAATGACTATTGGTGGAATACGGCATACCTTGACCTTAATGAGGTGTCGAGTGGTATTTTGGAAGGAGACTTGAATAATCGCACACAATGGACCAATCTCTGCGGTCAGAGTGCAAACGATTTTGTCGCTCATCCAGGCCCCAACTGCGTAGGAGGGACAGACCCAGCAGTGTCGCCAGCTGACGGTTTTGACAACGCAAAAAGGAATGTTAAGAATGTTGGTCTTAGCTTCGGTAGAGCAAGCAGATATGCCAGCGGAGTATCAATAAATAGCGAAACACCAGCATCGTTTCAGTTAAATAGTTTTACGGTAAACCCGTAGTTTGATTACAACAGAGAAATGAAATTCTTTGTTTTTCAGCAGCCCACCGGAGAAATTCGATGGGCTGTTTTGTGATAGACATTAGTTAAACACCAAACCCTTTGCTTTGAGGTTTATATTCTTCAATGGGTTTTTCGTCGTTATTTCTCGGACTTTTTACTCTTTTACTAACAATACATATTTTTCATTACATTTATATATATGAAACTGTGATATCATCAATTTAATGTCCGCAAGCTTCGATGGGGAAGTAAAAGCTAGAATTATTGAACTTAGATTTGCAGAAAGCGGTAAAATAGCTCACGTTTCGAAGCATACAGGCGATCTGGTAAAAAAGGGAAATTTGGTTGCTTCACTTGATAGAAAGATGCTCCAGATAGAGTTGGACAGGCAACTTAATGATTTCGAAAAAGTAAGGGCAGATTTTGAAAGATTTGCTGAAAAACATCCAGATCCCCAAGATGAAAATAAGTTTATTAAAGCCGAGAAGCAAGCCCAGCTTAACGCGAGTGTAAAGGATGTTGAATTAACTAAGGCAAAATTGGATCAAGCGGATTTATTTGCACCCATAGATGGGATAATACTTGATGATAGCAACATACTTCCCGGGATATACGTGTCACCCGCCAGTAGCGCAGTTAAATTAATTGACACAGGTGCTTATTACTTTGAATTTGAGATTAAACAAAAAAATATCCATGATTTCATGGAAACAAGGAAGTGTGTAGTAAAGATCGACATGGCCCCTGAGAATATAGAAGCAAAAACCGGCACTATTGTTCCAGACGGAAAGAAATTTGTAGTTAGAGTAGCCCTTCCTGAAAACAAATGGGTGTTGTTAGGGATGAGAGGTATCTGCAAATTTTAAAGGCAGTCCCCGCCTTTTGTATAACGTGCAGCCTCTGCTTCTTTGATACTACAAAACCACTCGTCCCCTAGGTAGAGTTGTACCAAAGTTGTGTCGTAGTTACGGCATCCGGGATAGTGATAAAGTCTAATTTGTCTGGCATTCCCTTTTATATTACACTTTGGGTTTATTGGGTTTATCGTTTGAGTACAAGTTTCAGAGTGGATGCCGATTTTCTTTTTTCGTGAATCTTGGGATATTTTCAAAAGGGATTTGTCTGAGTGTCCTTTTGTTTCATATGTTGCCAAACCCTTTTCTAGCATTTTTGCTCCGACATTTCCTTCAAGTGTGTAAACGGATGCAATAAGTCTAAAATTGTTTATATAACTAACCTTGAGGAATACCTTCTTTTTTAAGATTAGATTCTCCAGTTCTTTTTTAGCCTCCATACCTAAACATCTATCAGTTTCTGGAGCATTTATACCATCAAGTCTGACAATTTGTCTTTCCGGGGTTTCAAACGTATCTCCATCTATAACTTTACTAACTGTATAAAAGGCTTGTGAAGCCCAATAACCGATAGTTAAAGAGGTTGCAATAGAACCTGCAATAAGCAATTTTTTTAAACGTGACCCCTTTTTCACCATGCTGATACAGCGCTTTAATGTTATCACTTTATAAACACTGGTTACTATTTATTAACTTGTGCTATGTTAAAATTCAGCTGTGAACAAAGTCAAAACCTATTTTGAAAAGGAAAGAAAGCGGGATCACTATGCAATACGTGGCAAGATTAAACAATTTCTGGAGACCTACAGGAGTGAAGTTGAGCTTAAAAATGCCAACACTAAGGCTTTTTGGAGTCGGAGAATAATACAGGAATACGCGAGTTTACCTGCAAGTCCCGTTTACAAACATAAGATTAATTTGGCTGCAGATTTTTTAACAAATATAAAAGGAAAAATTCTTGATGCCGGCTTCGGATACGGACATCTCGAACGCAAAATTTCAAAAAACAAAAACATCCAAATATACGGCGTTGACATCTCAGACTCGGCAGTAAAAAGAATTAGAAAGGAAATTAAGGGAGATTTCAGAACAGGCGACATTCTTGCCCTTCCTCACAAATCTTCTTTTTTCGACTGCATTTTTGCCCTTGACGTATTAGAGCACATCCCTCCCCATAAAGTTTTTAGAGCATATAGAGAGCTTTACAGAGTCCTAAAAAAAGGAGGGTATCTTGTTGTTTCCGTCCCTTTGAATGAAGGACTTGAGGAAAAAATTAGAAAAGGGGAAAACCCGGGAGCCCATCTTCGGGAATACACAGCGAATATCATAAGGATGGAAATGAAAGTTTCCAAATTCAAGGTATTCAAAGAAGACTTTCTTTACGCTTTCGAAAAAAACTACGCCCTTAAAAATTTGATTCTTAAACTCTCTCCCATTAAACTTCGTGACCCGAATCAGATAATTCTTTACTCGCAGAAAACATGATAAACGTATGGGATAAGAACTGGCAGAAAGGAATTGCCCCCGATATCCACCCCGAACTAATCCATTCAGTTGAAAAGTACGCAAAAGGAAAAAAAATTCTTGAGGTTGGATTCGGTAGCGGGGGAGACTTAACCGTACTTACCCAAAAAGGATTTGACTGCACCGGAATTGAAACCAGTAAAGTTGCATACCAAAACGCAAAGAAGAAAAAACAATTCAAATCTTTCTTCCAAAACGGGGAAGAAACAACCTTTGGCGATTCAACCTTTGACGCCATCTTCCACCAGGGGGTACTTGAGCACTTCAAAAACCCACAAAAATTCATCCGCGAGCAAAGAAGAATCCTCAAAAACAAAGGCATGGTGGTTGTCGACGTTCCCCAGAAATGGAACCTTTTTACAATTTATAAGAACATCCTTCAGTTTTTGGGGATCTGGTACGGAGGCTGGGAAAGAAGCTATTCGGTAAAGGAACTTACCACCCTTCTTAAATCCCAGGCATTTACAATTCTAAAAGTGGAGTATAGAGGCATCTACCCGCATAGATGGGGAAAGCTCATTTACCCCGAAAAAATCATAAAGAGGAAGTGGGCAAAAAACCTTCTTTCAAACCCACCCTTTAACATTATCCAGAAAACCGTCCGTAAACTCTACGACTCCTCTTCCATAATAAGGCTTCTTAGCGCCCATAACCTAATCGTTGTTGCCGAAAAAAGACCGGCATCAGTCGGCATTGACGCAAGATATGCCGAAGGGGACCTTGTGGGAATAGGAAAATTCATCCGGGACCTTACCCTTAACCTTTCAAAAAAAGGAATTACCTGCACTCTTTTCTATTCCCAAAAACCGAAGTACCCCCTGTCCGGCAGAAACATAAAAAGCGTTATTCTCCCCGCCAAAAACAGATATCTTTTTGAACAGGTAGCCCTCCCTAAAGCCCTCGCCTCCCACAAAATCGATTATTACCACGCGGCAGGAAATATAGGAGTCCCACTCTTTTGCCCCGTTCCCGCCCTGCTCACCGTTCACGATATAATCCCTTTGGAGATAAAAGATTACTTTTCCTATTCGCCCTTTCCCTTCCTTTCAAAAGCCTCATATCTTTTCAGACTTAAAACCTCCCTTCTTAAAGCACAAACAATCGTAACTGATTCCCTATACGTAAAAAAACAAATAGCGTCCGTTCTTGGTGTTCCCCCCGGTAAAGTTACCACAATTTACCCGGGTGCTCCCCGTGTCTTAAAAGAAGGAAACCTTCCCGCCTCCCTTAAAAACCAAAAATACATTCTCAACCACGGGGGAATAGACATAAGAAAGAATCAGGAGAAACTTATTGAGGCATTCTTGCCCGTAAGCATTAAATTCCCGGAAATAAAACTCGTAATCACCGGGGAAAACATAAGAATGAGAAAAAATCTTGATAAACTCGCAGCCAAACTCGGACTAACCAAGCGCATAATATTTACCGGCTACCTAACGGATGCAACCCTTGCCGCAGTTATAAGAAATGCCGCCCTCATCTGCTATCCTTCACTCTCCGAAGGCTTCGGCTTCCCAGTATTGGAAGGATTTGCGAGCAAGGTCCCGGTTATTTCCTCCCACTCCTCCTCCATCCCCGAAATTGCGGGGGATGCCGCCATATTAGTTGACCCGACCAACGTACCCCAAATCTCAAAAGCAATCGATAAAGTCTTAACCGATAAAAAGTTAAGAGGACAAATGGCGCAAAAAGGAATTAAGCAATACAATAAATTTGATTGGGAAAAAGCCGCAAATGAATATATCCGTTTGTATAACAACTTATAACGAAGAGGAATCAATTGGCGCTCTACTTGATTCGCTTCTCGCCCAAAGCCTAAAGCCAGATGAAATAATAATCGTGGACGGGGGATCAAGCGACAAAACGGTTGAAATCATAAACCACTACCAGAAAAAAGACAGAAGCATAAAACTCTTAAAGGAAAAGTGCTCCCGCGCCAAAGGCAGAAACCTGGGCATTGAAATAGCAAAAAATGAAATAATCGCCATAACGGATGCAGGCTGCACGGCCCACCCCGACTGGCTTGAAAAATTAACGGAGCCATTTATCCATAAGGAGGTTGATATTTCTGCGGGATTCTACCAGATGAAAGGGGAATCAAACATACAAAAAGCGATGAGCATCTACTTGGGAGTGCGTCCCGACAGTTTTGACGCCACCTTCCTTCCCTCCACCCGTTCCATTGCTTTTAGAAGGGAAGCGTGGGAAGCGGTTGGAGGTTTTCCAGACGAAGATAAAAACTCCGCCGAGGATACCTACTTTAATTTTCACACGCTTAAATTAGGCATGAAATACGCTCGTGTGAAAACTGCGCTGGTGGAGTGGGGGATGCCAAAAACGATTGGGGAATTTTACGAAAAAATAAAAACCTACGCCCTGTGGGACGCCAGAACAAAAATATGGTTCTTCCCCGGAAAAGGCCTTACGTCGCACAATATAAAAGCATTATCAGTAATCCTCAGATATCTTACCGGATTGGTTCTTCTTGTTTTTACCTTCACCTCTCCCCTTCTCCCGGTATTTTTGATATTGGTTTTTGCATATTTTGTCTGGGCATTCAGGAAAGTATATTTGGAGTTCAAAGACACAAAAGTAGCCATATTCGGCCCGGTTCTTCAGATCGTATCCGACCTTGCTGTAATGCAAGGATTTATAAGAGGAATGGTGGGGTAAAGCAGACAACAGGAAACTTCGAATCGGAGGAATCCGAATCAAAGATGGCCTAAGCCTTGTTGTCAATTTGCCATTTTAGGAGGATACGGTTAGCCGTAAGGCCATAGGGACCAGAACATGCTGGCGCTATAGCACAAAAGTGTTAGGCCAAGGGCTGCGGCCAGAGCACTGCCAAAAAAGTCTTTCGGGGTCTCGGCTTCAAGTGCCCGAATGAAGAACCCGATAAAGACGGCGATGCCAATGATCGCACCCAACGCCCACAACAGCAAAAGGGTACCGGTATCCATTTCAAACCTCCAGGTCTGAATCGTCGCCTTCGGTCAAAAGTACCGCAAGGCCCAGAACCACAAGGGCAATCCCGAGCGCGATCAAAACCGCAGGCTGATCAGGAATGTCGGCGAACCCTATCCCGGCGATCACGATGCCAGCCATAGTAGCCACAGTACCAAAAATGTACTTGAGCATTTCTTCCTCCTAGTAGTCTACCGCCAGAATTGGCGCTTGCCGTTCTTCCGGTGAACCTCTGTCAGTCGTCAGCCCCCATCATTAACAGACCGAGAATGATGAAGGCGATGCCCCCAATGAGGCCGATGCCAAATGTAACACCATCAGCCTCGTAAGTTAAGCCGATCGTCAAGAGACCCACCCAACCCAGCAGTACCCCTATGACTCTGGTGACCATTTCTTCTCCTTTGTTGTATGTCGCAAGAATCCACGCCTCCGTCCTTCCAGGCAAATCTTTTTCAGATATCGTCATCTGCAAACATAACTAAAACCCCACAGATGACGAGAATAGAGCCCACGATGAGGAACGGTGGAGCATTGATGCCACTGACCAAAAACGGTACCACGAAAGTCACAGCACCGATGCAGATCAGCACAAACCCCATGATTATGTAGAACACTTCTTCCTCCTTTGTTAAATTGCGAATTAACCCCCTTTTTAAGAAGGTTTGCTACAAACGTAGCCTGCAAAGATACCATTTAAGGCACGACAAGTCAAAATATAGGACAATTATTACTCACAAGAAAACCAATAAAGCAAAAGGAAGAAAAGAAAGTACAGACAGTGGTTACTCTTTAAAGAAAAGAGATGGCGATTAGCCACTGTCTATTGATTGATGCCATTTTGATTGTGCAGCTACAAGATTGCTAGTGAGATGCCAATGTAGACACCCAGAGCGATAGCGATAAAACCGCAGGTTAACAGCAAGATCCCTGTTCGAGTCCCTAAAAGCATCTCTGGCTTTGACGAGGCGTACACCGCACGAATGCCCACTGTGGCAATTTTTGCGCCTGCCCCTATAAGGATCAAGCCTGCGAAGGAAATCGCAAAAACCACAATAGATTCCATGGACCATTCCTCCTTTGTTAAGTTGCGGACTGACCCTCTTTGTGAGAAGGTTTGCTACAACCGTAGCCTGCAAGAATACCACATCGAGGCACGGAAGTCAATATTATAGGATTGTTGGGGTGTTAAAAATAGACCAGCAGAAGCAAATAAAAAAAAGAAAGTACAGACAGTGGTTACTCTTTATTCAAGAGATGGCAATTAGCCACTGTCTTTGGTATCTGCCATTATAAAGGAGGAAGTGATCAGCCGATCAGGGTGTTGAGAACGAA
>Ga0209431_10004594_pt1 | contig 10825 bp, 9 predicted proteins | sample RifCSP13_3_FD_184021 | JGI IMG/M metagenome (GOLD analysis project Ga0209431, IMG submission 184021) | Soil microbial communities from Rifle, Colorado - Rifle CSP2_sed 13_3 (SPAdes) (version 2) | ecosystem: Environmental > Terrestrial > Deep subsurface > Rock core/Sediment | place: Rifle... | reverse complement strand
AACGTCTGCAACCATCTTAATTTCTAATTTAAGAGTTTTAGACTCACCTTTTGTACCCGGAGTATATTCGTAAGGCGTCCTGTTAACAGAACTTTTAAAACGATAGTTGCCCTTTCCCCCCACACCTCCTTTAGCAAATAAGAGTTTTTGGTTATTTTCATTCAAATCCCCTACAAGTTTTTCATTGTCACCGACAATTTCATATATCAATGTGCCGACGGGTATTTTTATTAACAAATCTGTACCGCTCGAGCCGGTCATTTTTTTGGGACCTCCCGGCACACCGCTTTCGGCTTCATAGTTTGGACGGGACCTAAAATCCATTAAAGTAGCCATATTATTATCCGAAACCAGATAAACGCTTCCCCCGTTTCCGCCATCCCCTCCGTCCGGACCACCTTTGGGAATAAACCTCTCGTGCCTGAATGAAACTCTTCCATCCCCACCGTTGCCGGCCTTTATTTTAATAGTCGCAATATCTATCATGGCTAGATTTTACCAGAGAATTAATAATTTATTTCTTAATAAGCAAAATCTCTGAAATTGAAGAATTCATTATTTAGCAGATTCGGAAATGGTAACCATAATAATCAATTAATATAGTTTAATGGATTTTGAGGAGTACCTTTGTAATTAATCGTAAAGTGCACATGAGGGCCGGTGGATCTTCCTGTACTGCCCATTATTCCAATTGACTCCCCCTTAGAAACCCTCTCTCCATAACTCACATCTATTCGGGACATATGCCCGTACACGGTTTCATAACCGTTTCCATGGTCAATTCTTACGTGCAAACCAAGGCCCCACGGATCCCACCCTGCTCTGGTAACGGTTCCCCCGGCACACGCAAACAATGGCGGTGATGATCCCCACGGCGTGGCTATATCCAATCCATTGTGATACCAGGAAAAGTACTGACTGATGATTCTTACTGTCGTGGGCCACATACACCACCCCTTGCTGGCGCTGGTGTCTACAGCCGGACCCGGACGTATTATAGCGGGCGCGGTCGGAATAACTACCGGTTCGGGGACTTTTGCCCCAGGAATAACCAATTCAGTACCTACAGCCAATTTTGATGTATCCAAAATATAGTTGAAGTCTGCGATCGCCTGGCTTGGCACGTCATATTTAGTAGCTATTGACTGCAGGCTATCCCCAGAAGCAACTTTATGAATCAGCCCGGCCACCGGAGGTATAACTACCTCCTGCCCCACTTTTAAATAAGCCAGATCGGACAAATTATTAACATACCTTAATGCATCTATGGAAATCTTAAATTTGTTCCCGATATCAGATAAAGTATCTCCCCCTTCCACTACATAAACAATCGGCTCCGTTCTCTGTCTGTTCTCCGGTATTACAGTCAAAGCGGTATTTCTTTGAGGAATTATGTCAGTAACATTAGCCAAATATATTGGATTTATTTCCTGGCTGTTAACAAACCTTGAACTGTTAAAGACCTTGCCGAATAAAAACACAAAAAAAGCTACGGACATAACCGTAGCAGTTGCAACCGTTCTCCCCAACCTTCCCCGCGACCAAATAAGCTTTTGCACCACCAGCCTTTTAAAATACCTAATTCCTTTATCGGTATATAAAAATAAATATCCGATAAGTCTTAAAAACTGGGCGATTTTTTTTATAAAGTACTTATTAAGAGCCTTTAAAAATGAAGCGCTTATCTTAAAATATTTTTCTATTTTATTTTTCCCCTTCGGCCTGAAACCGTTAAAATACTGCAGGAAAACTCTTTCAGACTTTGGACTCTTAATTGTGAATAGCATGGTATGCTGCTTATTTTAACAAGTTTAACAATTATTCTCAAAAGCGGCAGCAGATAAGGGTTTTAATTGCTAACTCTATTAATTCTTGTTTTTATGGAAGTGTTAACCAGATGCTTAATTAACTGGGCTTATGCAAACTTAATAGAAAATCTTTATTAGTTTTGGCTTTTCTCATTCTTTCAAGTACAAGTTCAGTGCTTTCTTTATCGTCAAGCAGGTCTATCATTCTTCTAAGTTTATAAACCGAGTCTAAAGTCTCTTTGTTATACAAATGTTCTTCGTGTCTGGTACTGCTTGATTTAATATCTATTGAAGGATATATTCTTCTTTCGGCCAATTGCCGGTCCAACCTTAATTCCATATTACCCGTACCTTTAAATTCCTCAAAAATCACATCGTCCATTCTGGAACCGGTATCCACCAAAGCAGTAGCGATAATAGTTAAGCTGCCGCCTTCCTCAAAGTTTCTCGCAGCACCGAAAAAGTGCTTAGCCGGATACAATGCCGACGGGTCAAAACCGCCTGTCAAAGTTCTTCCGGAAGGAGGAACAACCATGTTGTAAGCCCGCGCAAGTCTGGTCAATGAATCCATTAAAATAACCACGTCATTTCCTTTTTCCGCCAGCCTTTTTGCCCTTTCCAATGTCATTTCGGCAACGCGGGTCTGGTCTTCCGCTTTTTCATCAAAGTTGCTCGCGTAAACATCTCCTTTTACATTTCTTTTCATATCCGTAACCTCTTCGGGTCTTTCACCTATCAGGGCCACCATTAAATCTATTTCCGGGTAATTAGTCGAAATGCCGTTAGCTATATCCTTAAGCAGCCACGTTTTACCGGCTTTAGGAGGAGCAACAATCATAGCCCTTTGACCTTTACCAATCGGAGACACCAAATCGATCAACCTTGTGGTTAAAATGTCGGATGTGGTCTCAAGCTTTATCCAATCGTTAGGAAATATTGCCGTAAGCTTGCTAAACAAAGGTCTCTTTTTAGCTTCCTCCGGATCCATGCCATCAACTTTCTCCACCTTCAATAATGAAAGATATCTTTCTCCTTCTTTAGGATGCCTTGCCAATCCGGTCACCAAGTCACCCATTCTAAGACTGAATCTTTTAATCTGTGACTGGCTTATATAAACGTCTTTGGGAAGGTTTTCAAGCGGCTGCTCGTCCTGTCTCAAAACACCGTAATCAGGGAGAAGTTCCAAAATACCTTTTACCTGAATTGTTTCACCGGTATAATAGTTGCTCTCCTGGTTGTAATATTCATTGCCTGAAACACCGTTCTGAGCGCTTTGAGAATGGCTGCCGTGGCCATTGTGGCCGTTCCCCCCACCGGAAGCGCTGGCACTACCTCCGCTACTACTGCTGCCACTTCCAATTCCGCTCCCGCCGGAATGCACGGTTTGAGAAGATATATCAGAAATTGTATCTGTGGATTTACGATCCGCGGCTTGTCCACTGCTTCCCCTCGACCTTGTTCTAACATCATAAATGTTAGACGGAGAATTTTTTACCGACCCACCGGAGTCTTGTGTATTTTGATTTGTTGAACTTGGCATAAGTGAAATTAATCCTTTGCGTGTAAATCTACGTTTGATTTAAAACCCATAAATTCCTTACTAAAGTCGGGAGATAGCCACTGCCCCAAGCTACCTCCCCACTCTAGTGAAGAACCACTGTACTCCATTTACCTTAGATATCTAATAACGCTTCATTTAAAAAGAATCATTGAAACATAAAAACATGGAGTAGTTCGAAACTCTAGACATATACACTTTAGCACTCCCGGAATTAATTTTCAACTATATCATTCCATAGGCCTTAACAATTAAAAATTGGATGAGGCGCAATTTTGGGGTACTTCCTTAAGTTCTCGTTTTTTTATCTTACTTTGTTTAACTCTCGTTTGATTGGGTATTTCCCTCACCCATATCAAGTCCATCATCTTCTGCTTCACCATCAATATCGGCATATTCTCCGGGAACGTATAAATCACCTTTAACCACAAAGCGCTTATTGTATGTTCCGTATCTGGGATCCCACACTCCCCCGCAAGTTATCAATGTTATATGAGATTTTCCGTCAATGCTGTCGAATATATCCAGTCTGTTTGGGTCTTTTATATCCAAATAAAATACTTCGGTAATTTTGTATGTGTATGATTTCCCAAAAGCATCAATAACTTTTACTAACTCTCCCTCCTTAACTTTGTTTAAAGACCAAAAAGCCGCGGGTCGCCCATAATTGTCGTCGTAATGGGCGTTAATAATTAAATTTCCTTCTTCGCCCGGCTTGGAAGCCTTTCTATACCAGCCCCCCTCATTCCAGTTTTTCGGAACATCTAGGGATCCGTCCTCGGACACACTGACCGGACCCAGAGCAATATCTATTTTTACGCTGTCTATCTGGAGTCTTTTGGGATTAGTAAATATAGGTTTAAGCTCTTCGGCAAACACCGACACTCTTTGAGATTCGGCGGCTGCTACCCCTGCTGCCTGCCTCTCCGCCGTTTTTTTATCGGTAAATCCTACATATGTTGATATTATAATCAGAATTAATGATACTAAGGAGAGCCCCCAGACAATTTTGAGTGTTTTTTTGTTTTCGTATGTAAAATTAAGCATATTCATTACTATTATATCCGGGTATTCAAGCCTAAAAAAGCTTAGGCCGGAAACAGAATGGTCGCGTAAGGGTAACCAAACCCAACCATTCTATCCCCGGCCGAAACCAATATACAAGAGGCCTGCTTTTCGGGCAGGCCTCAAAACTAATTGACTATGTTACTTGGCGTTCTTCCTTATAACTATACCTAAAGCCATGGAACCTAATCCAAGGGCTGTCAATACAGTCAAAGTGTCGAATCCTGTTTCAGGAAGTTCAGATATCTCACCCTGTCCGTAACAGACAGTAGCGGTGTCAGAACCTTCGAATTTATCTTTATATCTAACTTCGGCTTTGTTAACTACACACTTGTCAAAGTTAGTTCTGTCAAACTCATCACTATCTATTTTGACTTTAATAATAAACTCTTTGGTCTCACCTGGTTCGAAGTTATCCCATTCCTCAGTTAAACCGTCTCCACCTACTCTTATAAGCTCATCAGGTAAGAAATCTTCCATTTTCATATCATCGGTTTCTAACTCACCTGTGTTCTTAATTCTGATCCTAAATTCTATTACTTCATCTTCCTCTACACCTGTAACTTTATCTTCCCAATCATCGCCATCGTCTTTTCTAACCTTTTTTTCTATTCTGAAAGACTTATTAATAATACAAGTCTCTCCACCACCGTATGTCTCTTCACAGTCCCCTGCAGCATATACATTTCCCGGACCTACCATAGATAATAGGCCTAAAGAGACAATAGACAATATTAACTTTTTAGCAGTTTTAGTCATATCTATTAACCTTTTCTAGGCAGAGAAAAGCTTATAATGAAGCCCTATTTCAGGCCTATTAATTAAATATATTAGCATTATATCTTATAGTTGCAGCCTTGTCAATACTATAGGGTTATCGAGCGTTTATCCTATATCCGGAAATTACCATCACGAGAAACAAGTTGAAAAGCATTAAAAAACTTGAAATTCTATGTTATTGCTATAATTAGTAACATGAACCCACAAAAGCAAATTAAACTTCTTCTGGTGCTACCTTTTTTTTACCCGCACAGAGGAGGTAGTCAAAAATACGCTGAAGAATTATACGCAAATATGCAAAAAAACCACAACGATATTGCTGTAGATGTACTATGTTACAACACTGATAATGCTTCGAACTACGAAAACTACAGGGGATTTAAAATCTATAGAGTCCCGTGTTGGAATGTTATACCAGCCAGGTTTGCACTGCCAAACCCGATATCACTATTACTGATTTTAATTAAACTCTCAAGAAATAAATATGATTATATAAACACGCACATTAGGTTTTTTGACCCCACCTGGTGGCTTTGGATTTATGCAAAATTGATTAAAGCTAAAAGTATATATACAGGTCACGTAGTAGGGCATCCTGTTTATCAGAAAAGATCAGTGGAATTAATTGCTAAAATTATTGATTTGACAATCGCCAAATTCTCTTTGAAATTCTACGATTACATTACCTTTACAAATAAAGCGGCTCAACAATTTTTTAAAGACACATTAGGTATTAAAAAAGAAACTTATTTAATTTACGGCGGTGTGGATACAACTTTTTTCTTTCCTAAAGATAAAAACTCCTATAGAACTATACCTAAAGTAAACCTTAAAGTGGATAATAACACTGTTTTAGTAACATTTGTAGGAAGGCTTATTTGGACTAAAGGCGTAACTTACCTATACGATGCGATAAAACTTATCCATAATTTAGGTAATGACAACAATGTATTATTCATTTTAGCAGGCCCCGGAGAGCTAGAAAACGATATGAAAAATAAAATAGCCGCGGACAATTTAGGAGAAAAAGTTATCTTAACCGGCAACTTAAAATATGAAGAAGTTAAGGATTTACTCTCAATATCCAACATATTTATAAATCCTTCTAATCACAATGAAGGTTTCCCGAATACTGTATTGGAAGCCGGTTCTAGCGAATGCTTTGTAATAGCCACAGATAACGCAGGAACCAAGGAGGTAATTAAAAACTACGAAACCGGAATTCTGGTGCCTCAAAAGAATCCCCGTTCATTTGCTGATTCTATATTATGGGCGCTTGATAACCCAAAAAAGAGAAGAAAAATGTTAGTAAATGACTTTGACTGGAATATTATTTCTGAACAGCTTTATATTCTTCTAAAAAAATGAAAATAAGGCACTCACAAATTTAATTTAGATTTTACAATGCAAATCTCACAGCGTAAGGTGAGTATTTACAAAAAAAGTTCTTTCTACTAAGCAGTTTACAATATATCCAACTTCCAATAATACTGTCATTGGTAAACCTTCTTTTTAATATGTAAAAGGCATGATTTATTCCCGTCTTCCATATGGCCTGTTTGCTAGGTTCATTTTCTCTTACAAAATGGTCAATATGATATTCAGTAAATTTTACATCCTTATTGAAAATTGCAGATATTTTAATTTCAGGGGAAAGATTCCAATCACCCATCCTCAAATTAAGCTTATTATATACATCTTTCTTCATCACCCACATACCTGTTAAGATGTCTTTTACTCTGGTTCCATACAAGAACAATACTTCTAAATTAAGTATGAATATACCAAGCTGTCTGGTTTTTGAAATAACTTTTGGATCTTTTAAAGGAAGTCTATTACAAGACACAAAGTCAATTCCTTCGGTTTCCATTTTTTCCACAATTTCTTTAATTTGGTAGGCAGGATATGTGTCGTCTCCATCCAGAGCCGCTACATAATCCCCTTTCGCATTTTTAATACCTGTTATATGAGCATATCCATACCCCACTCCGTTCATTTTTCTGGGTTCTTTAATTACACGGGCACCCGCTTTTTTTGCAACTGCAGCGGTTTTATCTGTAGAACCATTATCTACAACAATTATTTCATCTATATATGAAGGAATATTCTTTATAACGGCGGCAATGCCTTTTTCTTCGTTCTTACATGGTATTACAACTGATATTTTCTTACTTTTTATCATGGTTTTTAAACTCCTATTACTATGGGTTAGTATATCATTGATCATAACAACCTGTCAACTCCAATTATAGCAATATATGAAGTAAGGTTTTCAGATGAGCATCCAAAAACCCTACGGGTGGTAATGGAAAACAGAGTGGTAGTAGCTCAATAGCCACACTGTTTTTTCAAGAGGCCGTTTAGCCTAGCGAAGTACCAGGGGAAGGGAAATTGTCCACCGGACCTGGCGCAGTCGCAGTGTCGTGAAATACCCCCAAGACACTTCTTCGCACCAACCGCTATCACAGACGCCCTCGAGACGGAACTTTCCGTAGTCGTAGTCAACCGCATAGGCCGCCCCGGTAATGTTTACCAGCCGGTTGTCGTATGCGACCAACCAAAGGGGCCACCGGCTACTGCCGACACTCAAGTCGTGTGCAGTCACCGTCACCTCGTTTGAGGCATAAATGATCCGGCCACGTACTACAGTGGATGCTGTGTTGGTGAGCACAATACTCATCCCCGAGACAACAGGAGTGTAAGCAATACGATCAAAACGCCCTGTGTCGTCGGAAAGAATTGTCCTGCTTACACCGTCGATGCTCACATCCTGAGTGCCGCACAATCCAACACTGATCAAGCTTGCAACAAAGCCGTAAAGGCCTTTGTCACAAACAGCCTCACCGGAAAGCTTGACCGTGGTGTACTGCTCCCACTTGCCGGTTCCCCATGCACGAGAGATCGGATCCCACAGGTCAGTCCGAAGGCCATACTGCCAGTTGTCTTGGTAGACGTAATTCCACCCTTTCAACGCATACACACGGCCGTTTTCGAGGGGGTTATTCAGATACCTCACAAAGGTCACCGTAAAAGCCTGCGCTTCCAACAGAATGGCATCATCCGAGTAAATTTCCCCCGGAGCCAGAAGCTCGTAATCTACAGCTACTGACGTATACGGCCAGAGATTCACCTCTACCGTATAACGGCCCGCGCCAGTCGGATAGAAGTAATCTCCACTTAGGGTCGATGTCACGGGGACACCACTTACTGTCGGTGTGATTGGTGACACAATCCTAAGCCCTCCCTCTTCTGGGAGGACGAAGGGTAGAAAAGGCACCGATGTCAAAGGTGTCCGCGCCGTGAGCGCAAACACCGAGGCGTCATACTTCGGGGATTCCTGAGGGGATGCTGAGGCAGCTTTGACCGGAAGTGCCGGCAGGGCGCCGAACACTACAATAAGAGCCAAAGCCGCCAAGAACAACACCAAACTCATTCTTGTTTTCATTTGTATGCTCTCCTGGAATATTTCCGATAACCACGCCAAATTCGGGCGGGTTTATGGATACATTAATTATAACATATACTATGGGTTAATGTAAATTGAACTAATTTTTCTTCAGGAGTAAAAAAGTAACTTTCCAAGTAGAAAATATATTAATAAGATCGTGGAAAAAATTGTATTTTTCTCCTTTCAGTTTATATCGCAAAGATTTAAAAACCATCAATAACTTCATAACAAAAAGAGGAAGGATTTTCCCTCTGGATTCATATGGAGCTGTAACATTTATATACGTGCCTTCGATAAGTGTGACACCTTTTAAATAGTTTAATTGTTCTTCTACTGTGGGCCTAAAGAGAGTGTCTATAGGGTCCAGGTGATAGGGATACACATATGGTGTTGTTACAATAATAAATCCGCCTTTCTTGGTTAATCTCACTAGTTCATTTCCAAGATTTTCCTTATTCTTGGCATGTTCAAAGGAATTACAACAAAAAACAAGGTCAAACTCGTCATTAAGCTCATTCAAGTGATCAAAATCCAACCTAATATCTACTCCCTCTCCGCCATATAAATCCAGATTAAAAACTTTGCAATTCCTTTCTTCCAGCGGCTTTATTATATTTCTATCAATATAGGGTTGAATATAAGTCCTGAAGTTTTTATCGGCGCTTCCAATGTTTAAAACCTTAAGATTTCTAAGGTTCTCCTTTTCTATAAAATCCTTTATTTTTAATGATTCCTCAACGAACATGGTTAATTATAGTAGTAAATTTTTATCTTCTGCAACAATAAAAAATAATATATACTCAATCATATGAGGAAAAATAAGCTATTTTGGATGGAACTGACATTTATATTTGCGATTGTTTTTATTCTAATCAGTTACAAAATACCTCAAGGTAAAGTTATGTATAAAAAAACTGGGCGCTATGTTATTGGAACTTACGATTATGGTCTTTTTATTTCTCAAGCCAGTAATGATTATTTCTACAACGTTTCTCCTTTAGATTTTTATATTAAAAATGGATATTCTATATCAGAAAAGAAAAATTATTTACTGGCACAATACAATAATTACAATAAAACTAATTCACTTTCTAAGATAGAACAAATATATTACTCTATATCCAGTTACTTATCTATAACACAACCATATTCGCTCTTTAACAATTTAAATGACAACGTTAAATTAACCAGCTCAATTAAAGATGATGTGGTTAGATTCACTCTTTTATCCCCCAATAAAAATTTGTCCAACAAAAACATTTTCATGACTATGAGTTTTAATGAAAACGATCTCATTATCGATAACAACGGGTATATGTACACTAAAATAAACGAATATGAAAAAGCCGGATTAAAAAATCTTTATGATATTGAAATTCGGGATATTAATGACATCAGCCAAACAATTTTATCAATTGACAGATCTGCAGAATTTATCGTTATTATCAACAAAAACATGCCCGGTCTCATAAAAATATCAAATACGGATAACGCGTATAAATTGGGCAACATTGATAAGGAGAAAATGCTCATAAGTATCGCGGTTCAAAATTCAGAACAACCGTTTTTTGAAATCAATTTTCAAGAGAGGCTACAATAAAATGACATTAACCGATATGTTTGCTGCTTTTAGCTTTTATTTTATTCCTATCCTGATAGGCTCTGGTTTAAAATTACTGCCCAGAGTAATAAAATCACATAAATATAGTGAAAGAGATTTCGGAGAATCGGTTTTTTTCTTAGGCAGCTCATTTATTCTTGGCGCTCTGGCCTTATTTGTAGGAGCAATAAGTATAGATTATTTCTACGAAGGCGATTTTATAAAAATATACTCGAATTTAATATTTATTCTTTTAGGTTTGGCAATTTTGACTATCTTCCTCTATGTTTTAAGGAATAAAATCAACTTTAACATAAATAAACTCGGATTAAGCTTTTTAGTTGTTATATTGGCTCTAATAACCTACAGCACGTGGAGAGCTGATGCAAGAACAAATACAACCTTGAACTGGGATTTATATCATCACCAGGTACTTGCCAATAAAATAAAGAGAGGAGAATTTGAAATTGTGACATCAAATATGTCTGATACATTTCAGTATGACGGATACTCAACAATATTCCATCTTTTACTCGCCACACCAAAAATTTTATTTAAAACTGACA
>Ga0209431_10004588_pt1 | contig 10830 bp, 6 predicted proteins | sample RifCSP13_3_FD_184021 | JGI IMG/M metagenome (GOLD analysis project Ga0209431, IMG submission 184021) | Soil microbial communities from Rifle, Colorado - Rifle CSP2_sed 13_3 (SPAdes) (version 2) | ecosystem: Environmental > Terrestrial > Deep subsurface > Rock core/Sediment | place: Rifle... | reverse complement strand
GTTTGGTGCCTGGTTCACCATTAAAACTCCAGATGCCGTTAAATAGTTCTCTCCACTGTGAGAGGCTTATGGACGACTTTTGTTTGATTTCTGGTGTGGGCTTAGATTCGATTTCACCTTTTCCTATATTTTTCTTAAAAATGGCAATGTATTCATAATTGTAACTGACATAACCGTTTCGAGGGTAGCCATAAGAACCCATAACGCTTGCGCCACCACTTGTTTTCGTTGTTGGAATTTTGTTCCATATTATGCTTCCAAGGTAAATTACGTTATCAATATGATTTTGCATTATATGATTCACTACGTAGGCGTGTAATGGAATTATCTGGTATGGTTTGTTTTTGGTGCTGTTTGCCCTTAGATATTGATCACCTATGTTTATGCATAATCTACAACCTGGTGCAAGAACTCGGATACACTCGGACCATACGTTATCGAGTTTCTCAAGATATTCTTCTAAATCATCTCCATAGCCTATTTGCTCTGGATGACCATAATCTTTAATGTTCCAGTAAGGCGGAGAAGTGACAACAAGATGGACGGACTTATCAGCCACTTCCTTCATTTCTTGCGAGTCTTTGAAATATAAGCGGTGTGATGTGTTTAATTTTATTTCTTCAGAACGTTCACTCACAGACTGTTCTAGCATATTAACTATTGTGATACAATTCTAGTATATGCTTTTCGGAATATGAACAATTAGTATTTACTAGACCCTTTATGCGGATGTGGTAGTTTCCACAATGACCAAAGACTTAACAGTATCCCTTGCTTGACCCGTTTTGGGTTCGGGAACGACGGTTAAGGTGGCGATGGAAAACGAGCGCATCAGCGTGGGATACGAAGCGGACAAGAGTCTTGTGCCGATGATGAAAAAGAAAATCGCGACGAAGCCAAGCGCCAAGGGCAGCGTGAACTTCGTGAAACGTTCTCTTTCCTAAAAGCGCCGTCAACCGCAGCTTAACGCATTTATTTTTGCGCGGTAACTCGAATTATCTTTAGCGCGCCGTTGTTCAGGGGCGAAAACGCGAAACAATGGATAAAAAAGTTTATTAGTTGGCTCTGTAGCATCTGTTTGTGCTCTTAAAAACTAGGAGACCTTTTTCGAGTTGGAGCCAAATCCAACATCGGAGGAACTCGACGATTTGAAAAAACCCGCACGTAAAGAAGGCGTCATTATGTTTCCAAAGTTAAATCTTGCGGGAGAATGGTAAAATTGACTGAAATATCAAAAGAAGATACCCATCTTTTACTGAAAACTTTCTTCAATGAGAAAGGCTTAGTCCGACAACACTTAGATTCCTACAATGAGTTTATCGACCACGGCTTGCAAGAGGTAGTGGACGAAGTTGGCGAAATCGCCATCGAAGTCCCCGAAAGCCCGTACAGGGTGAAACTCGGACAAATCTGGGTTATCGACCCTCAATCACGCATCACTGGACCGTACGCCACTGAGGTGGACGGAACCAAACACGAAATCTACCCGATGGAAGCCCGATTACGCAACCTAGCTTACGCCGCGCCCATTGCGCTGGAAATGACGCCAGTTATCGACGGAAGAGAACAAGACACCGAACTTGTCTACGTCGGAAACATACCTGTAATGCTCAAGTCAAAACTCTGCTTCCTCTCACAACTCTCACGCGAAGAGCTTACCGCTGCGGGGGAAGACCCAGACGAGCCAGGAGGCTACTTCGTAGTCAACGGCTCTGAACGCGTCATCGTCGCCATGGAAGACCTTGCGCCCAACCGCGTCATAGTCGACGTAGACGACAAGGGCACATCACCTGTGTATCAAGCTAAAATTTTCTCCACAACCGTCGGCTTCAGAGCCAGAATAGAGTTGAAGTTGAAATCAGATGACGCCATCTACGTTTCTATGCCTGGAGTGCCCACGGAAATTCCATTCGTCGTCATAATGCGAGCGCTCAATATGGAGAAAGATAAGGACATTGCAGAGGCTGTGTCACTTGACAAGGAGCTCCAAGCTGAACTGGGTGCATCGTTCGAGAAAGCCATAGGCGTTGACAAGCCCAGCGATGCCATCCTGTTCATCGGGAACCGCGTTGCACACGGGCAGGTTGAGGAGTACCGCCTGCAAAAAGCCGAGACTGCCATTGACAAGAACTTCCTGCCGCACCTTGGCAGAAGCGAAAAGGACCGCAAGGAAAAAGCCATATTCCTAGGCGAAATGGCGTATAGAGTTATCCAAATGAAACTCGGCAAAAGACAAGAGGATGACAAAGATCACTTCAAAAACAAACGTCTCAGACTCGCAGGACCATTATTGGCAGACCTTTTCCGCGTTGCCTTCAGAAACTTAACTCGCGACATCAAATATCAGCTTGAACGCATAGGCGTTAAAGGCCCAATCATCAACGTGTCCGCCGCCGTGCGGCCAGGAATAATCAGTGAACGTTTCCAGCACGCTTTGGCGACGGGTAACTGGGGACGAGGTAGAGTGGGAATAACCCAGCTCTTAGATAGAACTAACTACGTTTCCACGCTTAGCCACCTACGCAGGTTGCAGTCGCCGTTGAGCAGGAGCCAACCAAACTTCGAAGCCCGAGACCTCCACCCAACCCATTGGGGACGCTTATGCCCCAATGAAACGCCCGAAGGCTCAAACTGTGGCTTGGTTAAGAACCTATCCCTCTCAGCATCAATCTCTGTAGGCATAAACCCTGATAAAGTCAAACAGCTACTCTTTGAGATGGGCACGGTTCCCGCTTACGAAGCAAACGACACGTTGAAGATTTCTGGCGCCAAAATCTTCGTCGACGGCAACATCATCGGGTACGCCAACAACCCAGCAGACCTCGTCAACACCTTCAGGCAGAAGCGAAGAGAAGGCGAAATATCAACCGAAGTCAACATAACCTACTTCTCGAAAGCACAAGCCGAAAACGAAGAAGTCCACGCCAACTGTGACGAAGGAAGAGTCCGACGACCCCTCATCATCGCAGAAAACGGCGCTTTGAAACTTCAGGCAAAACACCTTGAGAAGATAGGCTTAGGCGAGTGGACATGGGAAGACCTCGTCAAGAACGGCTTAATCGAGTACTTGGACGCGGAAGAAGAGGAAAACGCTTACGTAGCCTTACCGGGCGGAGAAATCACGCCTAAACACACGCACGCAGAGATTGCCACGTACACGATTCTCGGCATCTGCGCTTCAACCATACCTTACCCTGAACATAATCAGTCGCCGCGCAACTCATATCAGGCAGCGATGGCGAAGCAAGCTCTTGGCATTTACGGTACAAACTTCCATCATCGCGTTGATTCAAGGTCGCACATACTGCATTACCCGCAAGCACCGATGGTGGAAACGGAGCTTATGGAAGTCATCGGCTATAAGCAACGCCCCACAGGACAGAACTGCGTCGTGGCGGTGCTCTCGTTCGAAGGCTACAACATGGAAGACGCATTAATCTTCAACAAAGCGTCAATCGAAAGAGGCTTAGCCCGCTCCAGCTTCTACAGGATTTACGAAGCTGAATGCCGACAGTACCTAGGCGGACTCAAAGACAAATTCACCGTTCCCGAACCAGGCACACGCGGATACCGCGGAGAACAATACTACAGGCTCCTCGAACCCGACGGCATAATAAGCTTGGAATCAAGCGTCGTCGGCGGCGACGTACTCATCGGACGAATCAGCCCGCCAAGATTCCTTGAGGAATACAAGGAGTTCGAAGTTAAAGGTCCATCAATGCGCGACACTTCCGTTGATATGCGTCCTTCCGAGACAGGTGTGGTCGATGGAATTTTCATAACCGAGTCTGGAGAAGGAAGCAAACTCGTCAAAGTCCGAGTTCGAGACCAGCGCGTTCCAGAATTAGGCGACAAGTTCGCTTCTCGCCACGGGCAGAAAGGAGTCATAGGCTTAATTGTTCCTCAGGAAGACCTGCCGTTCACTGACGGAGGCATCGTGCCCGACATAGTGATTAATCCGCACGCTATTCCTTCAAGAATGACCATTGGCCAATTCATCGAATCGCTAGCGGGAAAAGCGGCAGCGGCAAGAGGAAGACCAGCCAATGGAACACCGTTCGCTAATGAAGGACCAGACGAGATTAGAAAAAGCCTCGTGAAACTAGGATTTAGCCACACGGGAGGCGAAGTCTTTTACAACGGCATGACGGGCGAAAAATTCGTAGCCGACATATTCGTTGGCATAGTTTACTACCAGAAACTGCATCATATGGTCGCTGACAAGATTCACGCCAGAGCACGCGGACAAGTGCAAATGCTCACTCGCCAGCCCACTGAAGGCAGAGCAAGAGGCGGTGGCTTGAGGTTCGGTGAGATGGAACGCGACTGCCTCATCGGTCACGGCGCCGCAATGCTGCTTAGAGACAGGCTGCTAGAGGAGTCAGACAAGTACACGTTGTTTATCTGCGAGAACTGCGGTCAAATAGCCTTCTTCGACATGAAACAGCGAAGGTATGTGTGCAAAATCTGCGACGAGAAAGCAAAGATTGCGCCCGTCATAGTTTCGTACGCGTTTAAGCTCTTGCTGCAGGAGCTTCAAAGCTTGTGTATAACGCCTAAACTAAGGCTTAAGGAGAAAGCGTAAAATGTCAGAAGAAATAATCAATAAAATAGTTGACGAAATCTCTTTCGGTTTAATTTCACCCAAAGACCTTCGCAAGCAATCCGTCGTTGAAATCCAGACACCAGACACTTACGACGAAGACGGCGCGCCCATAACCACCGGGTTGATGGATGGCAGGCTGGGCACACTCGAACCAAGACAGAGATGCAAAACGTGCGGTAACACGGCGATCCGTTGCCCCGGACATTTCGGACACATCGAGCTAGCAGTGCCGATTGTACACATCGAGTTTACGAAGATAATTTTTGACTTGTTACGGTCAACTTGCCGAAACTGCGGGCGCATCCTTCTCTCAGAAGATTCAGGCAAGAAAGTCCGCATCAAAATTGAGAGGTACAATAAGCTTTTGGGCGTGATTCCTGACGAAGCTTACAAGACTATCATTCAAGAAATTAAGACGAAGCAGTGTCCTCACTGCGCGGCAGGACAGTTCAAGATTACCTTTGAGAAGCCGACGAAGTTCATAGAACAGACCGAAGCAGGATCGGAACCTTTGACACCGAGCATGATCAGGGAAAGACTTGAGCGCATTTCAGACGAGGACTTGGAACTTTTGGGTTTTAATCCTAAGGTTGCGAGACCTGAATGGATGGTTCTGCAAGTTCTGCCTGTACCCCCAGTCTACGTTCGTCCGTCCATCACGTTGGAGTCGGGAATCAGGTCGGAAGACGACTTAACGCACAAGCTTGTGGACATAATCCGCATTAACCAGAGGTTGAAAGAGAACATGGAGGCTGGCGCGCCAACCCTCATCATCCAAGACCTGTCAGAACTGCTTCAGTATCACGTTACCACATACTTTAACAATGAGGCTTCTGGAATTCCGCCTGCAAGGCACCGTTCGGGAAGAGCATTAAAGACGCTGTCACAGAGGCTGAAAGGAAAAGAAGGACGATTCAGAAGCAACCTTTCAGGAAAGAGGGTTGACTTTTCCGCTCGCACAGTAATTTCTCCCGACCCGAACCTCGACATCAACGAAGTTGGTGTTCCAGCAGACGTCGCCATGCGGCTATCGGTTCCTGAGAAAGTGACCGCGTGGAACATTGAGGAAATGAAGAAACTCGTCATAAACGGCCCAGAAAAATACCCTGGTGCCCTTTACATAATCAGACCAGACGGTAAACGAATCCGGCTCGAGTTCGTCGTGGACCGCGAAAAAATCGCGGAAGCCGTGGAGCTTGGCTTTATCGTGGAGAGGCACCTGAAGAACGGTGACATCGCCATATTCAATCGGCAGCCGTCGCTTCACCGCATGTCAATCATGGCGCATTACGTTCGTGTGTTGCCGTACAAGACTTTCCGGTTGCATCTTTGCGTTTGTCCGCCTTACAATGCTGACTTTGACGGCGACGAAATGAACCTACACGTGCCCCAGAGCGAGGAGGCACGAACAGAAGCTCTGCTGCTCATGCAGGTCCAAGACCAGATTCTCTCGCCCAGATTTGGCGGACCAATCATTGGTGCCATCCGAGACTTCATCACCAGCGCCTACTACTTCACTCGAAAAGGGAGTTACCTGACTGCTGGAGAAGTCAACAGGCTCATGAGAACAACCGGATACGAAGGGGAACTGCCTGAACCTGAAATTAAGGAACCAGTGCCAAAATGGTCAGGCAAGCAAATCTTCAGCATATTCCTGCCGAAAACGTTGAATTACTCGTTGAAAGCAAATATTTGCCAGAGCTGCACCAAATGCGAAGAAGAACTATGCAAGCATGACGCTTACGTGGTTATCAAGAACGGAGAACTGCTCTCAGGAATAATCGATAGGCGTTCAATCGGCTCTGAGCAGTCTGAAAGCCTCTTGCACAGGATAATCAAAGATTACGGCACTCAAGCTGGACGCGAATTCCTTAACAAGATAACACACTTGCTAAAACTGTTCATTTCGATGCGAGGATTCAGCTACACTTACGATCAGCTGGTGTTGTCGCCGAAAGCGGAAGCCAGAATCAAGAAAACCATGGAGCGCATACAGAAGAAAATCGACGAACACATCGAAAACTTCAAGAACGGAACGTTGCCACGGCTTCCAGGACAAACACTCGAGGAATCTTTCGAAATCTATGTTATGCACGAACTTGCAATCGCCAGAGATGAATCTGGAAAAATTGCTGACCAAGACTTCACCTTGGAAAACGCCGGAATCGTTATGACTCGTACGGGCGCCCGAGGGTCAAGCCTCAACATCGGTCAAATGGCCGCCTGCGTCGGTCAACAATCAGTCCGAGGCAAACGTATACTACGAGGATACTCTGGACGTGCTTTGCCGCATTTCTCAAATGGCGACCCAAGTCCTAGAGCGAGAGGCTTCGTGTACAATTCTTACCAGTCGGGACTGGACGCGATCGAATTCTTCTTCCACGCTATGGGTGGCAGGGAAGGCTTGGTGGACACAGCCGTCAGAACACAGCAGAGCGGTTACATGCAGCGCAGACTCATCAACGCGTTAGAACACGTACGTCTTGAATACGACAGCACGGTAAGAGATTCCTCAGGCGACATTATCCAGTTCAGATACGGCGAAGACGGAGTTGACCCAGCCAAAAGCGACCACGGCAAGGCCGTCAACGTGAGCCGACTCATCGACCAAATCAAGATTGGTCAAGAGAAAGGGGAAGCTGCAACTGAAGAATACATAAAGAAGCACTTGAAAGAAGTCGAAGACCAAATCACTCCCACCCTGCTGGATCAGCTGAAGTTGAACTTAGCAAAAACCAAACTAAACAAGAAAAGCGTCGAAAAAGCCATCACTTCAACAGCTGAACAGTACAAGAAAGCGTTAATGGAGCCGGGCGAAGCAGTAGGCATCGTTGCCGCACAATCCATAGGCGAACCAGGCACGCAGATGACTCTCAGGACGTTCCACTATGCGGGAGTCAAAGAGCAAAACGTAACTTTAGGCTTACCAAGGCTCATCGAAATAGTCGACGCTAGAAGAATTCCGTCAACTCCGATTATGGCTGTCTACCTTTTGGGTGAGCACAGGAAGAGCAGGGAAGGCGCCGTCGAAATCGCCCGCAACATAATCTACACAAACCTTGAGAATTTAGCCTCAGCAATTTACGAAGACCCAGTACAAGAAGAAATAGTCGTCGAACTAAACAAATCCATGATGGACGACAGATCCATAACCATGGACGAGCTCAAGGAAAGGATGCAATTGCAGAACGCCACAGTAAAAGTTAAAGAAAACTCGCTGCAAATCAAGCCTAAAAAAGCTGAACAGATGAAACGAATGCTCATCAAGATTCCAGGATTCCATGTGAAAGGCGTCGCCGACATAGGCCGTGTTCTCGTCACTGAGGAAAGCGGTGAATGGGTCATAAGAACGGACGGTTCAAACCTGTCTAAAGTCTTAGAAATTCCAGGCGTAGACACATCGCGAACTACCACAAATAATATTCATGAGATAGCTAAGACGCTCGGAGTGGAAGCTTCCCGAAACGCGCTCGTTAACGAAGCCAAAGGAGTCCTGGAAGACCAAGGCTTAGACGTTGATGTTCGTCATGTGATGCTTGTCGCGGACATGATGACTTCAACTGGAGAGGTGCAGCAGATCGGTAGGCACGGCATCAGCGGCAAGAAAGCAAGCGTTCTGGCTAGGGCTGCGTTCGAAATTACAGTTCCAAACATCGTTGAAGCCGCCGTGAAAGGAGAAAGCGACCCGTTGGCAGGCGTAACTGAAAACGTAATCGTCGGGCAATCAATCCCGATCGGCACGGGCTTGGTAGAATTGTACATGTCAACATTTGAAAAGCAAGAGAAAGAGGGAGGAAAAACAGAAGCATGATTGACGTAGATAAAGCGATAGCGGCGGCAGTGAAAACGGGCAAGGTAGCGTTCGGAACCAGCACAGCCGTGCAAAGCGCTAAGACAGGCAAGGCTAGGCTGATTGTTTTAGCCGCTAACTGTCCAAAAGACATAAAAGAAGATATTGAACATTATTCTAAACTCTCAAGAGTCCCCGTGATTTCGTATAAAGGTGCTTCAATGGATTTAGCTGAAGTCTGCAACAAACCCTTCATTATTTCAGCACTAACTATAAGAGAAACAGGCGACTCAGACATCCTGAAAGCAGCGGAGAACACTGAGACCCAAGAACCAACTGGTGTAGGTTAATGGCAACAGGAATAAAAATTACCTGCGACGAAATGCGCTACATCGCGTTGTTTGAGAATATCAGCGGCGCAAGCGTGAAAGACTGCATAATCGACGAAGAACAAGGACGAGCAATATTCATCGTCAACACGGGTCAAGTGGGCGTCGCCATCGGAAAAGGCGGAAGAAACATCCACACACTCGAACGAATGACTGGAAAAAAACATGAGATAATAGAGTATTCAGAAGACCCAGCGCAATTCATCAAAAACGCCCTCAAACCCGCAGCCGTCAGGGAAGTCCGCGTAACCGAAAGAACCGACGGAAAAAAAATCGCTGTCGTCACCATAAACCCGAAAGACAAGGGCATCGCCATAGGAAAGAACGGCAAAAACGCCGAGCGCCTCAGGTTTTTGGCAAAACGCTACTTCAACATACAAAACGTAAGCATCACTTAGTCTCCTAAGCGTGGGTCGTTGGCTGGGATTTTGCGATGTTTCTTTTTTCTAGACATTTCTCTTAGTGACGCCCAATAAAATACGGCTGAACGTAAAGACAATATACTTGCAAATGTTACCTTAGCAAACTGCTTAGGGAAAACATAGAAATACATTGACGCGTTTTTTTCCAGTGGGTATTTCTGTTGGTGTTCCGCGCTCGCAAGTTTTTTTTACTGATTCTTGCCTCATTCGTCGCAATCAACATTTTATCTACTTTAGCGATAAACCGAACCGTAGCCGACGCTTACGAGAATTCAATAGTACAGTCAATGGTTTCCAGTTTGAGCTTTCTGTTCACTTTCATCCTTATTACTCGACATTACGTTTCCACAACTCCTCCGATGTTCTGGATCAAATTTGTCCTCATAGCTTTGGCTTCCTTTTCGTTCTACGCTATCTTGGCGCTCGCGTTTGGAGAGCCACTGCTTCAAGTAATGGGCTTCGAAGTAACTCCTGTGCCTCCGACCTCTCCGCTTTCCCAAACCGAATATAGCACTCTCGCATTCTACACCTACGGGCTTTCCTCCATAACGAACGGCTTGCTATCAGTCGCCGTCGCGTATTATCTGCAGAAGTACATGGTTAGAGGTCTTTTCTACGTTTTCAAACGAACAACCAAGTATAGGAATTTTCTTGAAACCGGCACAACCAAAGGAAAAGCCTCAACCATCGTGTACATCTTATGGCTAATATTGTTGCCGTTTCCCATTCAGAATGTTTTGTCGCCTAACCCAGTCGGAGTCAGCGCACTCGCAACAAGCATGTACTTACTAGTAACTTTGGCGTTGTTTGCCATGTTAGGCTTAGGTTTGGCAGCGCTGGTCGGGGTCACAACGACCAAGGTCTTTAGGCTTTATAGCGCTTTCCGCGAAGGGTTGTTATGGTTTTTGGCGTTTCAATGGCTATCATCGCTCATCTATTCGTTTTTCAATCCTCCAATGCTAGTAGATTCGTTTTTTGCGACAGTACTCTTGTTAGTTCGAGTCTTGTTTGCATTTGGTCCTCCAGCATTGATGACAGCTTACCTTTACAAGGGAGTTTTTGAGAAAAGAGCGGAGACGAGGATTGTTGAATACCTAAGGCAGAAAGAGAAAATTGAGACAGCAAGAGTTGAGGTTAGGGCGGAATAATAAGCAAACTAAACCAACGCCGAATCAGAAAAAAAACGTCTAGTTTTTTACGTTCTAAGCCAAAAGAGGAGGCAGGCGATGGCTGCAGTTTATGACCAGTATCCGCCGTGCCGTCACGGCTTAGGATCGGAAGCACCTAACGGCAACTTTTGGCATCGCCTAAATTGAAACACAGTTACCTCAAAAGACTTCAAGGCTAAATATGCTTCTTAATGAGTTGCTCTAAACGTGCGACGCGCTGTTCTGTTTCTTTCTCTAGTTTCTCCCAATACTCGTGGCATTCGGGGCATGCGGCAGCGTCGCTCTTATAATTGTTCTTGATTTGCCAAAGCAGTTTATGCTCTTGAACCATCTGCCTGAGCAAGTTGAAAGCGTTATTATCGTACACTTGGTTTACCTCCCCAAGCACTATTTCTGTCCACAATGACTTAAGATTATGTGATTGTGGAGAGACAACAACAAGCGTTGCCTAAAC
>Ga0209431_10004585_pt1 | contig 10831 bp, 11 predicted proteins | sample RifCSP13_3_FD_184021 | JGI IMG/M metagenome (GOLD analysis project Ga0209431, IMG submission 184021) | Soil microbial communities from Rifle, Colorado - Rifle CSP2_sed 13_3 (SPAdes) (version 2) | ecosystem: Environmental > Terrestrial > Deep subsurface > Rock core/Sediment | place: Rifle... | reverse complement strand
GCAGCTCGACTCACCCCTTGAACGGCAGGCGTTCGCGTCGTACGAGGACCGTGCGGACTTCGCGTACTGGACGGAGGTCGCGCGAACCTTGGCGGCGGGGATGCTGAACGCGACCGCGTGGAACGCTACGTCCGCGGCGATCGATGGCGCGGGGACGGCGTGGATCGGCGGGCAGCTCGTCCCGAACCCGCGCGTGATCGGGTTGGAAGCGGCGACGCCCGCGCAGAAGGCGATGCTCACGACGATCGCGACGAACGGGTCGCGCACGTTCGTGTCCTTGTTCCTGCTTGAGCCGTTCCGGTACGGGCGAATCCCGTGCGACGTCTGCTACGTCGACGAGGTGAACCTCACGTGGCCGTCCGGGTACGGCGGCCCGGAACCCTTCCGCTTGGAGGACGTGACCGCCGTCGGTGGGAGTCCGGAGATGCTCCGAGGGTTCGACGCCGCCACCGGACTGCACTTCGTGCGGTTCCGGATCGAAAGACCTACGGAGGCCCCGCGGTTCTTCCGCCTCGTCCTCGAGGTCCTCTGACTACTGGTTGTACGTCTCCACGCGCTCGTAGTTCTTCTTCAGGTGGCGGATCAGGAGGTCGCGGTTCCGCCGCAGGTGGCTCTCGTACCACATCCTCACGACGTCCCCCAGGACCTTGTGCACGTTGTCCAGGTCCAGGCGGTCCGCGGCGCTGTCGAGGAGGGTGTGGACGGACCAGATCCGCTTCCATCCCGAGTACTTGTAGTAGTGCTCCCCTTCGCAGTACTCGAACGTGACCTTGAGCCGCGCCTTCCCTTCCTGGTCGTAGTGCTGCACCTTCAGCGCGTCCCCGATCCGCCCCTGCTCCGACGTGCGGTCCGTGAGGAGGACGGTCGCGACCGCCGCGGCGTTGAACCCTTCCCGCCAGTGCCACTCCCCCTCCGGGAACGTGTCCGGGAAGACGGCCCACCGGTCCGGCGAGGGCTCCAGGGTCAGATGGACGTTCGCCGCGTTGAACCGCTTCCAGATCTTCCAGCAGTCCTCGATCAGCGCCCGGTTCAGGTCCGTGCGCTTCGTCGTCTGCTGTCCGACGTCCTGCAGGATCTCCGCGGTCTTCTTCTGGAGCTCCGCGTCGAGGGAATCGAACCAGTCAGACCCGCCCTTTCCCTTTGGCATGGCGACCACGGGCGCCGAATGAGATGTCCCATTATATAGGTTTGGAGAGCCCGTCTCCTATGGAGTGGCGCGACCGGTCAGCGCCGCGATCCGCGCCCGGAGTTTCTCATTCACGACGCGCCCGTCCGCCTTCCCGCGGAGCCGCTCCATCGCGACGCCCATCAGCGGGGCGAGGGCCTTCTCCCCGCGCGCCCGGATCATCGCCTCCTGCGCCGCCACAATTTCGGCGAGGACCGCATCGACCTGTGCCTCCGTCATCGCTCCGAGGCCGAGGGCGGCGACCGCCGCGGCCGTGTCCGTGCCCTCGCGGGCCATGTGGCGGAGCAGCGCGGGAATCGCCTCCTTTGCGAACGCGCCCTCGGCGAGCATCCGGAAGAGCCCGCGGAGCCGGTCGAGCGGCAGCGCGTCGACGTCGATCCCCTCGCGGCGAATCTCCGAGTACTGGTACGTCAGGGCCGTCGCGACCGCGCGGGCGTCGCCGAACTCCTTCGCGAGGGCCTCGAACTCTCCGTCCAAGCCGTCCTCGAGGAGCTGGGACGCCTGCTGGCGGGGGACACCGTAGGAGGCCGAGATCCGCTCGACCCGGACCTCCGGCATCTCGGGGAGCTGCGCGCGGAGCCGGTCGAGTCGTTCCCGGGTGATCCGGATGGGCGGGACGTCCGTCTCCGGGTACATGCGCGCGCGTCCGGGGAGGGGTCGCGAGTACGCGGTGGTTCCGTCTGGGCGAGGATCGCGCGTCTCCGGGGGAACGCCGCCAATCGCCTCTCCCGCGCGGACGAGCGCCTCCCGCAACGCCTCACGCCCCCTCGCCTCCTCGTCCGCGACGAGCACGAACGCGTCGTTCGGCTCCACCGCCAAGAGCTCGTTGACGACGGTCACTTCTTCGGCGGTGATCCCGTACGCCGGCAGCTCGTCGGAGTGGAAGATGCCGCCGACGCCCGCGACGCGCGCGTGCGCCGCCAACTCCGGGCCGAGCTTTCCCTTCAGCAAGCCGCCAAACCCGCGGAGCCGAATCCCGAGGACCCGTCCGCCGGAGGCGAGGGCCTTTGCGACGACCTTTGACTCGCTGGATCCGAATGCGGCGGTGACATCGACGACGTCGGCCTTGGTGGTCCTGACCCCGCGACGGCGCAGTTCCTCGGCGGCGTCGAGGAGCATCTGTTGGCGGCGCACCTCGTTCTCCACGAACGTCGCCATCATCCGCAACTCCTGTACGCCCTTCGTCTCTGTCCGGGCGCCGCGGGCGATGCTCACGTTCACGTCCTCTCGGATCGTGCCAATCCCGCGCTTCACCCGCCGGGTCGCGCGCATCAGGCTCCCGAGGCGGAGCGCCACCTTCGCGGCCTCGTCCGGGGACTCGATGTTCGGGGTCGTGCTCACCTCGATGAGCGGAACGCCGAGGCGGTCGAGGCGGTACACGACCTCGCCGTCCCGCTCCTCGACCTTCCGCGCGGCATCTTCCTCGAGGAGGATCGAGGGGACGCCGTACCGCTTCCCGTCGAGGTCGAACCACCCGTCCGCCGCCACGAGGGCGGACCGCTGGAAGCCCGTCGTGTTCGATCCGTCGATCACAATCTTCCGCATGAACTGGATTTCGTCAAACACGGTCGCGTTCAGCAGGAGCGCGATCATGAGGACCGTGTCGAGCGCCTCCTCGTTGCACGGGTGCGGCGGCTCCTCATCCGCCTCCACGAGGCACGTGTTCGGCGTCGCCTGGTAGACGAAGGCGAGATTCCGCTTCGCCTCCTCGACCGCGGCGGCGTCGACCTCCCCGAGTTCCGATTGCGTGGGGCGGAGGCGGCGGAGGAACTCCGTGACGACCGTCTCCGACAGCTCGGACCGGTCCTCGCAGAAGATCTTGTGCGAGTCGAGCTGTTGGTGGATCTCGAGACCGCATTTCAGCCCGAGCGACCGGTAGTCCATCGGGCCTCCGATGGCGACACCGCCAAAAAGGATTGCCTACTTCGGCGGATGGCGGTACCATTTGTCCTTCGCGTACGGGGACTCCAGGGTCCCCTCCCGGAACTCGACCCGCATGTCCTTCTGCTTCTTCAGCCAGTCGAAGAGGCGCGCGGCCGCCCCGTACGGCGTGTACCCGATCGCGAACTCCCCGTCCGCGGTTCGCAGGTCGACCCACACGGTGTCCGCGATCTTGTACCGCACGTCCGTCGTCTCGTCGAACGGGACCTCCTCGTACTCCTTGTGCGGCACCCCCTCCCGGTCGACCCACCCCTCGTTCAGCATCAGGATCCGCCGGTCCGTGAGGTACACCCATCCGAGGGTCTTTGGGAACACGACCTTCTTCAGGAGTGCCTTCGTGTAGATCGCGTACTCGAGCTGGCGGAAACCGATCACCTTCTCCTTCCCGGTGATGATCGGCACGCTCGCGTCGCTGCAGAACTCCCCCTGCTTCCCGAGGACGCGGAGCTTCATCCGGCGCCGCCAGAGGCGTCGCGCCCTTAAAGTTTCACGTAGAACCACGCCTCGATCCGCGTGTTTCCGACCTCGACCGTGGCGGCGTCGCGGCGGTACAGCCCCTCCGGCACGCCCTCGTACCGGTCGATCCGCTCGAGCTCGCCGTCGCTCAGCCCCTCGTACACCTTCCCGTGGATCGCCGCGGATGGATCCGGCTCCGCGGCCGGCCACGGGCCGCCGGGATGCGCCGCCTTCCGGAACCCGCGGAGGACCGCCGACCGGGACCGCGGGATCCGTCCGAGGAGCCCCCGGATCCGCTCCTCGTCGAGGAGCGTGCCGTACACGAAGAGGTTCGCCATCAGAACACATACTCGTCCAGGGCGATCGCGGGGTTGATCTCGCCCGCGAGGCTCGTCGTCATCAGCTCGCGGACCTCGTCCGGCTCCTTCGTCCGCCCGAGGACCCACATCAGTTTCACGAGGGCGACCTCCGGGAGCATGTCCTCGCCCGGGATCACGCCCGCCGCCAGCAGGTCGCGGCCCTTGTCGTACACCCGGAGACCGACGCGCCCGTTCAGGCACTGCGTCGTCATGACGACGAGCGTGCCCGCCCTCACCAGGTGCCGGATCGGCGCCACGAGCTCGTCGCTCACGTGGCCGAGCCCCGTCCCCGCGATCACGACCCCGTGAGCCTCGTGGGTGAGGGCCTCGAATCGCTTCGCGGGCATCCCCGGGTGGAACTGCACGAGGACGACGTCCGGGTCCAAGCCCGTTTCCGCGGTCGCGGGTCCCTTCCCCCGCGGCGTCACCGGCGCCTCCCACGTGACCCGCCCGTCCGCGTGCACGGCCCCGAGCCGTCGGTCGTTGACCGGCTTGAAAGCGTCCCGCCGCGAGGAGTGCATCTTCCGGACCTTCGTGCCCCGCATGACCGCGCAGGACATGTCCCCGGTCTCGTGGTGCATGCACACGACGACCTCGCCCGCGTCCTCCGCCGCCAGCCGCGCGGCGCACACGAGGTTGAACGCGGCGTCGCTGCTCGGGCGGTCCGACGACCGCTGGCTCCCGACGAGGACGACGGGGCCGGTCAGGTTCCGGAGCATGAACGCGAGGGCCGCGCTCGTGAAGTGGAGGGTGTCCGTCCCGTGTGGGATGATCACGGCGTCCGCGCCGCCGTTCAGTTCCTTCGCGGCCTCCGCCGCCAGCTCCTCCCACTGCCTCGGGGTCAGGTTCTCGCTGAACACGCTGTAGACGACCCGCGCGCGCACGTTGCACGCGTCGAGGATCTCCGGCACCGAGAACACGAGCTCCTCCGCCGTCACGGCGGGGTGGACGGCGCCCGTCCGGTAGTCGACGTACGACGCGATCGTGCCCCCGGTCCCGAGGACGGCCGCGGTCGGCTTCCCCGGCCTGGGCGGCGGGAGGGACCGCGGCGATGCCCCCGCCTGCTTCTTCGCCACGAGCTGGACGGTCGTGTCCGCAGCGACGGGGATTCCCACGTTGTACCCGTTGTCGAGCTTCACGACGAGGATGTCCTCCCCGGAGAACTCCGTGTGGGGCATCGCGACCCCCTCGTACGTCCGCCCTCCGCCTGCGACCCGCACCCGGTCTCCCTCTGCCGCCCCCGCGGCGTCGAGCCTCCGTTTCACGGGAGGGGGGTACTCGACCACGGCGGCGCATCGCCCCCGCGGACTTGACCCTTTGCCCCTCCCGAACGGGCGAATCCCTTGGGAAAATCCTCATTACCCTCGCGGGCCGTGGCGGCCCGGGGCGGGGTCATCGCGTGCGTCGGAACCTCGGGCTAGAAGTCGTCCTTGTCGGCCTCGTGATCGCCCTCGGGGCGGTGACGTGGGACCTCAGCTACGTGCTCGGGCAACAGCCCGCGGGCCACCACGACGAGGGCGTGATCATGTTGCACAACACAGTCGCCACCGTCGTTGTCGCCCTCGGCGTCGTCCTGGCGGCGGTCGGGGCGCGGTGGCTCCTCCTTGAGAGGCCCGCGACGCGTCAGGCGTACGCCCTGTTCGCCGCGTCGACCCTGCTGTTCGCGGACGGGGTCCTCCACTTCTACGTCGTCAGCGAGCACCTGTCGATCCTCCCCTTCGCCGTGTTCTTTGTCGTCGCAGGGGCCGCACAGATCCTGCTCGGGTTCGGGCTGATGAGACCCCGCCCGCTCGTGTACTACCTCGCGCTCGTGACGACGATTGGCCTGATCGGCCTGTTCTTTCTCTCCCGGACGATCACGATGCCGTTCGCCGAGGGCCCGGAGGAGTACGACGCGATCGGGCTCCTATCGAAGGCCCTGGAGGGCATGACGATCGTCGCGCTCGGCGTCCTATTGTACCGGTGGCGGACCGCCGCCAAGGTCGAGGAGCCGAAGCCCGCGGACTGACCGATTCGGACATGAGGGCGGAGTCCGTTCCCGGTCCGTGGCGAAGGCCCGCGAGGTCCTCAATGAGCTTCGGTGGCGGGAGGGACGGTCCCTTGCGAAGGCCGTCATCTGGGTCCGCGGGCGCACCGCGACGGACGTGAAGGCGATCGGCGGCGCGGAGATCACGGAGTTGGGCCGCCGCGATTTCTCCACCGCCACGGCGACGATCCCGTTCTACAAGGTCGTCCGGATCGAGTACGAGGGTGAGGTCGTCTTCGAGCGTCACTCGTGATTGTAACCGCCAAACCTTTTTGAGCACCCGTCCCGTCCCGCGGCCTCCGTGCAGTCTCTGCGGCGCACCGTCGCAATCCTTTCCGGCACCGTCTTCCTCGTGATGATCGGGATCTCGATCATCGTCCCGGCCCTCCCGCAGTACGGCCTCTACCTCGGGGCGACGCCGTTCTTGGCGGGCATCCTGGTCGGCGCGCTGCCCTCCGCGCGCGTGCTCCTCGATCTGCCCGCGGGGGCGTTCGGGGACCGGTTCGGGAACCGCCGGATGATGCGGACGGGCCTCGCGATCATCGCCCTGACGTCCGCGGTCGCCGTCGTCGCGTTCGACTACTGGGTCCTCCTCGGCGTGCGGTTCGCGGAGGGCGTCGGGAGCGCGTTCTACGTGACCTCCTCCTTGGCGGCGCTCGCGAAGCGCGTCCCGCCGGAGCGGCGGGGCCGGTACATGGGGATCTACGTGAACGCCCTGCTCGTGGGACAGCTCGTCGGCCCCGTAATCGGCGGGGTCGTCGTCCTGTGGTGGTGGATCCGCGCCCCGTTCGCGATGTACGCGGTCCTCGCGTGCGTGGGGATGCTCGTGATCACGTTCGGGCTCGAACCGGAGGCGGAATCCGGGAAGGACGGCCGCGTGGACCGCGTCGCGGTCCGCCGCCTCCTCCGGGACCGGTCGTACCTCCTCGTCACGTCGGGCACGATGGCGGCGTTCTTCGTCCGCGCCGGCCTCATCACGACCGTGATCCCCCTGTTCATCGCGTTCAACTGGGGGGTGAACCCGACCCTCGCGATCGCGTACACGGGCATCCTGATCACGACGAACGCGTTCGCCCAGCTCCTCACCCTCTACCCGAGCGGCCTCCTCGCGGACCGATTCGGCCGGAAGATCCCGTTCGTCCTCTCCCTCGTCCTCGTCGGCGCCGTCGCCCCGTTCCTCTTCGTCGCGCGGGACATCGGGAGCGCGATCCCCGTCATGTTCGTGTACGGCCTGTGCCTCGGCCTGCACGGGCCCCTCGTCGCCTGGACGACGGACCTCACGCCGAAGGAGATCATGGGGACATCGATGGGGCTGTACCGGACGATCGGGGACCTCGGGTTCCTCCTCGGGCCCGTGATTTTGGCGGCGGTCCTCGAGCTCACCCTCGTGAACGGGCGCGTCACGATCGCCCCGTTCCTCGTCGCGGCGGTGTGGGTGACGACCGCGGGCCTCCTGATGCTCCTCGCGCGGGACCCCATCGCGGACCGGAAGCGAGCGGAGCGCGCGGCGACCCGTCCCGCGCAACCCGGAAACGCGTCGTAGCCCGAGGCCGACGTAAGATTGAAAGTCCCACCCGCCCCATCACCGACGCGGGGGACGCGATACGTTCCAATGCCCCGGGTGCGGCGGGCATTACGGCCCGGCGGAGATGTGCGACGATTGTGGGGTCTGTACGTCCTGCTGCGAGCCCGGCTGCGCCTGTGACGGGTGCCTCGCGGGGCGTTCCGACTAGGAAGGCGGCTCCAGGACGTACGTGATGCGGTCCGTCTCTTTCCCCTTGCTTCGCCGGTCCGTGATTCGGACTCGGCCAATCTCGGACGTGTTCTTCAGGTGCGTCCCGCCACAGGGGCAGTAGTCCCGATCTGCGAGCCTGATGATGCGGAGCCGCGTGATCTGCTTCGGGATCAGGTCGACGAGGGAGCGGTCGCCGATCTCGTTCTCGATCTTCACCCGATCCTCCTCGTAGATCTGTACGGGCAGCGCCTCCCTGATCGCCCGGTTGCACTCCTCCTCGACTCGCTTGAGATCGTCGCCCGTGAAGGTCGCGGGCTGGAAGTCCACGCGGGCGCGGTCCGTGTACAACTGATTGCCCGCCGTGCGCGCCCCGAAGATGGACCAGACGATGCCGGACATCAGGTGCTGGGACGTGTGGTACCGCATGTGCGCATATCGCCGGTCCCAGTCGATCACGCCATGCACATCGTCCTTCTCCGGCATCCGATCGACGAAGTGCTTGATCACGCCCTTCTCCTTCGCGACCCGGTGGACCTTCGCCTCGCCGCCATCCCATCGGAGGACGCCCGTGTCGTACGGCTGCCCTCCCCCCTCTGCGTAGAAGGCCGTCTCGTCGAGGACGACGAAGTCCGGCCCCCGCTCTGCGATGTGCGCGTCGAACTCGCGCAGGTAGCAGGGGTCTGGCTCCTGCCCCCTCCGCTCCTCCATGTAGAGGACCTTCGTCCCCATCGGTGTGCGGCACTCGTCCCTGGGGTATAAGGGTTCCAGCGACGTAATTGCGAAAAGCGGATAGCCCCACACATCTTCCGGAGTCCGGGGGAATTCCGTGGACAGGGACAAAGTCGTTGCGACGATGAACGAGGCGCTGAAGCTGGAGTTGACCTCTGCGATGCGATATCTCGACTTCTCGTTCCGGGTCTTCGGCCCGACGCGGAAGCCGATCGTGTCCCACTTCCTGGAGGAGGCGAAGGAATCGTTTGATCACGCGACGATGCTCGGGGACAAGATCGTGGCCCTCGGCGGCACGCCCGTCGTCGCGGGAGACGTCCCGAAGGAGAAGCCGAAGAGCCTCGACGAAATCCTGAAGCTGGCGGTGGAGAACGAGGAAGCGGCCCTTCGCATCTACACGAAACTCCTCGGCATGGTGCAGGACGAGACCCATCTCCGCGTGTTGTTCGAGAACCAGGTCCTCGCGGAGCGGGAGCACTTCGAAGAACTGTCCAAGATGCTCCGCCGGTAGGTGTTCTCTCCCCCGGGGACTGGGGGCGCGGTCCCGTCCGAGGTCTCGGGCCGCCCTCGCCGGGCCATCACCCCCGAGAGCTGGGCGTCCGGCGCGAGACGAGCGGGGGGGAGTCCGCCGCCCTCACTTCCCGAGGACGGCGCGGGAGATGACGAGCCGCTGGACTTCCGACGTCCCCTCGTACAGTTCCGTGATCCGCTGATCGCGATACAGCTTCTCCACGAGGTAGTCCTTGACGAACCCGTACCCTCCGTGGATCTGCAGGGCCTGGTCGACGGCGCGGTGCGCGGCCTCGCTCGCGAACAGCTTCGCGATCGACGACTCGTACGTATGTCGCACGCCCTCGTCGTGCATCCACGCGACGCGGTACGTGAGGAGGCGGGCGGCCTCGATCTCCGTGGCCATGTCCGCGAGCTTGAACTGGATCGCTTGGAAGTCCGCGATCGGCTTCCCGAACGCCATGCGCTCCTTCGCGTATCGGGCGGCCTCGTCGTACGCGGCCTGCGCGATTCCCAGGGCTTGCGCCGCGATCCCGATCCGCCCTCCGTCCAGAGTCGCGAGGGCGATGTTGAATCCCTTCCCCTGCGTGCCGAGCAGGTTCTCCTTCGGAATCCGCACGTCGTCGAACCCGAGCGTCATCGTATCGCTCGCGCGGATGCCCATCTTGTTCTCCTTCTTCAGCTCCGTGAGCCCCTTCGACGGCTTCGGCACGAGGAACGCGCTGATGTCGTGCTTCTCCGACCCCGTGCGGGCGTAGACCACGAGCAGGTCTGCGTGGAGCGCGTTCGTCACGAAGATCTTCGTTCCGTTCAGGACCCACTCCCCGCCGTCGGGTTTGGCGGTGGTCCGCATCGCCGCCGCGTCGGACCCGGAGCCGGGTTCCGTGAGGCAGTACGCGCCCATCCACTCCCCCGCCGCCAGTTTCGGCAGATACGCCCGCCTCTGGTCCTCGGAGCCGAATCGCAGGATCGGCTCGCAGACGAGGCCGTTGTTCACCGCCGCAATCACGCCGGCGGAGGCATCCCCCCAGGACAGCTCCTCGATCGCGATCGCGTAGCTAATCGTGTCGAGGCCGGAACCGCCAAACTTCTCCGGCACGAAAATCCCGAGGAGCCCGAGCTCCGCCATCTTGCGGGCCCACTCCATCGGGTATTCCTGGGTCTCGTCGTACTCGAGGGACTTCGGGCGGATCTCGCGTTCCGCGAACTCACGGACGGACTTCCGCAACATCTCGTGGGCGGGCGTGAGCGCGAAGTCCATCGGCCGTCGAAGCGGGTCGTGCGACTTAAGCCTTCGCGGGGGAAGGGTTCATACCCCGCCTCCCATCTGTGGCGGCGATGCCGGGACTCGAGCTTGTCCCCTTGGAGACGTCGGAAGCCGGCGACTACTGGAAAGCGTACGTGACGGGGCGGACGGACCTACCCACGGACAACTTCGTCACGCACATGGAGCGGTACCTGCGCCTGCCCCCGAAGGAACAGCAGACGTACTTCGCGTTCAAGGAGAATGGACGGATCGTGGGCACGGTGCGGATCGGCGCGGCGTCCCTGACGGAGGCGCCGAACGCGCTCGGGTTCTTCTCCCTCATCCCGGAGGCGCGCGGGTGGACCCGCGATGCGATCCTCCTCGCGACGGAGCCCCTGATCGCCGCCGGGGCGTCCCGGATTCAGGCGACGTTCGACGAGACGTACGCGGAGGTCTTCGGGAAGGCGGGCTTCAGGGAACGGTTCGCGCGGGCCCGGATGGAGGCGTCCGTGTCGAAGCGGGAGAAGGCGGACATCCCGATGGCCCACCCGGAGGCGACGAGCATCGACGACGTCGCGGCATTCCTGATGGCCGCGTACGACGGTCACATGGAGCAGCAGTTCGGGATGCACGTCGGGACGCC